>Ga0209034_10000580_pt1 | contig 18314 bp, 15 predicted proteins | sample MarorgKNORR_S2LV_2_FD_188219 | JGI IMG/M metagenome (GOLD analysis project Ga0209034, IMG submission 188219) | Marine microbial communities from the Southern Atlantic Ocean, analyzing organic carbon cycling - 250m_A/KNORR_S2/LV (SPAdes) (version 2) | ecosystem: Environmental > Aquatic > Marine...
CCACCGGTGAGGTACCCGCCCCCATGGGTTCCGGCGTTCCGGCGATCGCGCCCTACCAGGCATTTGCGACCTCTGATGGGCATGTAATGATCGCAGCTGGTAATGATATTCTGTTCAAACGGCTTTGTGAGATGCTAGGGATGCCTGAACTTCTAGACGACTCTCGCTTCATTACCAACCCACTCAGGTCGGCCAACCATGACGCACTAATCCCACTGGTTGAAGCACGTACCAAAGCCCTGACAACCTCTCGCCTAATCGAGCTAACAAGAGAACACGAGGTTCCATGTTCGGGGATCCAGGATATCGGTGAAGTTGTAGCTGACCCACAGGTGGCAGCGAACGAAATGTTGGTCTCCGCTCCACACCCAGAGGTAGATGATTATCGGGACGTAGCATTACCTCTGCGCATTGGCGGTAGCAGGCCACATGCAAGTAGGCCACCACCGCTCACCGGAGAACATACCCTCGAGGTCCTGCAGGAGTTGGGTTTCAGCAAGAAGGACGTTGCTGACATGATCGAGCAGGGGGTGGCTGAGGCACCCGAAGGGACCGCTTAAATGTTAGTTCTAGGTCTCAATAGATTGAGCGAGTCCTTCACTCAACCAGCAGAGTAGGGTATGGAGCGTTCCTATGGACTACTCTGCGATATCTCTCCAGGCATCGACTAGGTGCTGAGCTGTCCTCCAAGAAAGTGCCTGTGACGTCAGTGTCGGATTCCGAGCCCCACTCGTGCCCATCACCGAAGCTCCTAGAACTCCGAGGTTTGGTGCCTCGTGTGAAAACCCCCAAGAGTCGACCACGTTGGTCTCGCGATTGTCACCCATGCGCGTGCCTCCGTATGCATGTGTAGAAGCGCCCATGGAGTTACCTAATCCGCCACGTGAGACTTCGATCGCACCCGCCTCCAGGTACCATTCTTCTGCTCTGTCCTGAATAAATTTCGCAATTCGGAGCTCGTTCTCTTTGAATTGTCCCGTGATCCGGATTACGGGCATGCCGAGCCGGTCAGTATCTGTGGGGTCCAGATCAAGGTAGTTGTCCTCGTAGGGCAGCGTGCTCTTCTGGATGTAGAATCCATGTGACCTGTCAGCGTTCTCTGCAATGAAGCGCTTCCATCCAGAGCCCCAGTTCCTACCCCGCCCGTACGTACTCATTCCAGCAGCCGAGATCGGACGACGGTCGGACATGGCCCACAAGTTTCCACCACCTATAAAATTTAGATCCGAATGGTCGAAGTTGTCGTCAGCCCAATCATCCACGGCCACGCCTTGTGCGGGTAATCCGTACCAGGCATCTAGGTCGTAGGGGAAAAGCGCACTTACTCCAGCGCCCTGGTGATGGCTTAGATAGTGACGGCCAACTTGCCCGTGGTTATTGGAAAAGCCGTCAGGATAGACACGAGACTTAGAGAGCAGCAGTAGCCTCACGTTCTCGTATGTGTAGCAACCGATGAGCACGACTCGCGCCGGTTGAAAGTATTCGTTGTTACCCACTACGTAGTTCACACCGGTGGCTCGACCTTCACCATCCACCTCGATCTTGGTCACATGAGCCCGTGTGACCACTCGTAGGTTGCCGGTATCCAGTGCCTTGGGAATCGTGGTCAGATGAGTGGCATTCTTCGCGTCTACCGGGCACCCACCCTTGTTGCAGAAGCCATGATAAACACAGCCTCGTCGCCCATCATAATTTTCGCTATTGACCGCAGCAGGACCAGGGAAAGGGTGCCAGCCAAGCGAACGAGCTGAGTCAGCCATGCGTTCGTTGAAGGCCGTCCAACGGAGGGGCGGCATAGGGAATTCACGGTCCCGGGGCCCTTCAAACTTGTTACCACGTGCATCTAGCTGCCCGCGAATATTACCGGCTTGACCAGACACACCGACCGCTCGCTCGACGAGGTCGTAGTAGGGTTCCAATTCATCGTATCCGAAAGGCCAGTCTTCGACAGTGGAGCCTGCTGGTATCCTTCCGCGTCCGTAGCGCCCTGTGGTCTCGCTTACAACCTTGAAATCCCATGGGTTCAGGCGCCAACTCTGAGCCCAATAGTGGATGCTGGTGCCACCGACAGCATTCATCATTGGATGGCTACCTACGCGGTTGGCCGTCTGCGCGGAGGTGGCTCGTGAGGTCGGGCGCTCGTCTTCGCACTTGTTCACAAGCATTGGCCAGTCACGGTAGTTGTTCCGGATTTCGTCCGGGGCGAAGTCGCGACGATCCAGCCAAGTACCGGCCTCTAGACCAACTACTTCAAGTCCGGCCTCTGCAAGAGGTAGGGCGGCCACACCACCAGCCGCACCCATTCCAACAATGACGACGTCCGTAGTTTTGAGCTGGGTGGGCATGCCTCAATCCTCCTCGCCAGCTTGGAACTGTTCGAAGTCGTACGCTGATCGACGCACGGGTTCTAGCTGATCTTCCTCGAGACGCCGCTGCTCCTCCCGGCTTACTCTCATGCGAACGCCTGGGTAGTTGATGAGATCCCAACCGGTGAAGTTCACGTTCCCGCCATACTGTGGGTCGCCGAACACCCCCTGCCACGTGTGGCTTTTCACCATATTGAAGAACGCCCCAGAACTGCCAACAAAGCCGACGCCTGCACCAGTGGCGCTACCCGTCTGGAGGTCGATAAGGACCGAATCCTGCTCCTTATCTCCGAGCTCTGTGAATGGCTTGCCACGAGAGTACTCACTGTAGCGATCAAGGGCCGTGAGCCCATTTCGGTAAGCCTCTGCGGCATCCGACTCCGCCTCGCTTAGCGCTCGATCGATGTACCGAAGCGCTCCGGCATCCAGCGCTCCAGGCCCCATTTCATCCGAGGGTATGAGCCTATCCACCATCGCACTGAGAATTTCGGTCTCATGGGCAGTCAGGTTCATTAGCGGACCAGCCGGTGCAGCCGCTAGCAATTCGGTTGAAGTCTTCTCAAGAGCACCGACGGTTGTGGACGCATCGAGCGGGACCGGGATGAGAGCAGCAGCTCCGGCAGCGCCGGCGGTTTTCAACATGTCGCGGCGAGAGATACCTTTTTCTTCTCTTGGCTTTTCAGCCATGGGGCTTCTCCTAGTGGGTCGATCCTTAGTTGACAGTACTCACGCTGTCCGCACGCTGCCGCCGGTAAATCGGAACCATGTCGCCGCGACCTATCACGTGGCCGTCGATCGCCTCTAGCAGCTCTTCTCTGTCCAGACCTGGCGGTAGATTTAACTCTTCGTCCAGTGCGAATACGGCAAAGTCATAATGATGTAGGCTATTCCCTGGAGGAGCTGGTCCACGGTACATGGGAAGGCCCCACCCGTTATTCCCATGTACAGCGCCCTCAAGCCCTCTAGGCATGGGTTCGGAAGAATCAAATGGGAGGCCTGTGGGCAGCCCGTCTGCAGTTCCGGAGATATTGTAGATGATCCAGTGAACCCACGGTGGAGGATTTCCCGCACCATGATCCTGGCAGATGACCGCAATCTGACGCGTACCTTCGGGTAAGCCCCGCCACCGCAGCGGAGGAGACATATTTCTTCCGTCGGGAGAGTAGTCTCGGGGCATCATCTCACCCGTGGTCATGGTTGGGCTCTCTACGATGAAGGTAGTTGGCGACTGAGCATCAATCTCAGCCGTCACAATACAAGTGGCCAAGATGCCAATGCCTGCCACTCTCACCGGGATCTGGGTTAGTTGACTCACCTGAGAGGAATCCTGCTGTCTGGGTCCGGCCGGAAGATCAGGTATTCGATATCTGAATCTAGTTCACTGAACCAGTGGGGCGTGTGTCCCGGGATAATGATGACGTCTCCAGGGCCGACGCGTCGGCTTGCGCCACCCTCGATCCCTGAACCACGCTGCCAAGAAGGGTTTGCGTCTGCGGGTTCAGTTATAGTGCCACCCGTCACAAGAGTCGCTGTGCCTGACAGCATGTAGTAGATCTCAGTGGTGTTTACACGGTGCAGATTAGCACCGCCGGGAAACTCCTGGGGACGGTAGACACCATAAACACCGACGCGATAGTCGCCGGTTACCTCGACCGTCCGAATAGGTCGATCACTCACAGCATCCCGTGGGAGCGCATCAATGAATGCCTGGATCTGTGCGGCAGTGACATCGGTTGCGACGGGTAGAGTCGCGGGAGCGAGAGTTTGTGCTTCTGCTGATATTGGCGAGAGAAGCGCGAACGCTACCGTGAGCGCCTTTCGCATTGAGTCTCCTATCTGAAGAGCGATCGAATGTAGAACGCCTATAGCACCAAGGCATCCCCTGGTGCACAACAGCGCGATACCCTCTCTTGATCAAAGAGTCCGTTCATGAGGGAGCAGAGTACTATGCGCGCAATTATCGTCTCTCGTCGGTCACCAACTGTCTTGGTTGTCAGCTTTTTGGTCGTTGCCACAATTGCTTTGAGTGGGTGCTCTGAAACTGGTGGTGGTGTTGCTGTGGGCGCGGATGATATCGGCGGTGTTGTCACAGGTCCTTCTGGACCGGAGGCAGGTGTTTGGGTCATCGCGGAGACGTCAGATCTGCCCACACTCTTCAATCGTATCGTTGTCACGGACGACGAGGGACGATACGTGGTTCCAGATCTTCCTGATGCATCTTACGAGGTATGGGTTCGGGGCTACGGACTGGTTGACTCTGAGAAGGTTGAGGCCCGTCCAGGAGATGAACTTGATCTGACCGCAGTGCTGGCGCCGGATGCTCACGCTGCTGCTCAGTACTACCCTGCGGGTTACTGGTTCTCGTTAATCGACGTTCCAGAAAAGAGTGAGTTTCCTGGAACGGGCCCTGACGGCAATGGGATCGCACCTGAGGTAGGAAGCCAAGCAGAGTGGCTCAGGAACCTCAAGTCAGGCGGGTGCATGGCGTGTCACGCTCTAGGCACAAAGGCAATCCGGGAGGTTTCACCGGCTCTTGGCGAATTTGCTTCCTCAGTGGAAGCGTGGGATCGTCGCATTCGCTCGGGTCAGGCAGGCGGAAGCATGTATGGCAACCTCAGCCGCGTCGGCCTTCGCGGAGCGCTTGAGATGTTTGCCGACTGGACCGACCGGATCGCCGAGGGAGAACTTCCTCCGGTTCCGGCTCGCCCAGAGGGCATTGAGCGTAACGTCGTGGTTACCCAATGGGACTGGGCAGATCCGACAACTTATCTGCATGACGAGGCATCTACGGACAAAAGGGATCCAACCGTGAACCCGTACGGGCCGATCTACGGCGCTCTCGAGGCGAGTGCGGACTACACACCGGTTCTTAATCCTGCTGATCACTCCATTAAGCAAATTCCTGTCCCGGTCAGAGACCCTAACACTCCGCTCGCAGCAGGAGGGCCTATGGCTCCGTCCATCTACTGGGGTGACGAGGCCATCTGGGACAGCCAGGCGAATGTCCATAACCCTATGCTTGACGCTCAGGGGCGGGTCTGGCTGACTTCTCGCGTTCGTCCGGCTGAAAACCCAGATATGTGCCTTGAGGGGTCTGATCATCCATCAGCCAAAGCCTTCCCAACGAATAGGGCGGGGCGTCACCTAGCTGTATACGATCCAGCTACTGATGACATGACGCTTATCGGTACATGCTTCGGAACACACCACCTGATTTTCGGTGAAGATGAAAACAATACCCTATGGACTAGCGGTGGTGGGCAGGTCATCGGTTGGCTGAACACTAAGATGTTCGACGAGACTGGGGATGAGGAAGCATCACAAGGCTGGACTGCACTGATTGTTGACACGAATGGGAATGGACAGCGCGATGAATACACAGAGCCCGGAGAGCCGCTTGATCCCACTAAGGATATGCGGGTCACCACCGGGTTCTACGGCGTAGCCTACAATCCCGTAGACGGGACGATTTGGGGTTCCTCGCTGGGATTCCCTGGAGCGATCATTAGGTTGGATCCTGGACCAGATCCTGCGAACACAGCGCTATTGGAGATTTTCCAGCCACCGTGGGGGAACGATGAGGCTCCGGTGCAGGGATACTCACCGCGCGGAATGGACATCGACCGGAATGGAGTAGCGTGGACGCCGCTGTCTAGTGGTCATATGGCCAGCTTCGACCGTAGCAAGTGCGAGGGACCACTCAATGGTCCCGAGGCTACCGGTCAGCACTGCCCGGAAGGCTGGACCCTCTACACGGAACCACTCCCACAACTAAAAGGCCTCGAGGACTCCGGCAGCGCCGAGAGTAGCTACTACACCTGGGTTGATCAGTTCAACACCCTGGGTCTAGGTGAGAATGTGCCCATCAATACTGGCAACCATTCGGAGGGACTGTTGGCGCTTGTAGACGGGGAGTGGGTGGTCATGCGTGTGCCTTACCCGTTGGGATTCTATACCAAGTGGATGGACGGTCGAATTGACGACCCTGAGGCTGGCTGGAAGGGGCGCGGGATCTGGGCTACGTATAGTACCCGTGCGCCATTCCACCTCGAGACCGGTGCCGGGACTTCAAGTAAGGTTTTGCACTTCCAACTGAGGCCGGACCCTCTGGCGAGGTAGGCACGGAGAAAGCCAGCAGGGTAGTCTACAAACTTAGCAAGTTCCAGCCCTGCAAGGTTTTAACATCTTGCAGGGCTGGAACTCAGTGCGAGACGCTCTTGGTTGAGCTTCAGTCTTGGATTGCCTGACGCACCAACGCTCTGATACGCTCTCGAAGTTGGTTAGGGTTCGCTGGGGAACTTTGCCACATCGTGACGATGGCCGTCTCTGTCGTTGGATCAACCCAGAACCCGGTACCTGCGCTTCCATTCCACCTGTATTCACCTGCGTGCGCTCCTTGTTCTGCTGCTGTCTCATCCACCACCACTGAGACATTGCCGAGCGCCCAACCTTCTCCTCCACTACGGGTCCGTAAAATCTCCTGTGGCAGTCCATTTCCCGTGATCATATCCACCGTGTTTCGGCTGAGGATGCGTACCCCGTCGAATTCGCCGTCGTTGAGGAGCATCTGGGAAAAACGAAGGAAGTCGGGGACCGTAGAGACCAGACCTACCGCACCTTCAAGGAGAGCTGGCCGCTGTGTGAACGGCACTTCTTCGATGGCATACGGGCTCAGCCCCCCACCGTCTGACAGTGAGTAGACGCTCGCGAGCCTGTCCTGCTCATCGGGCTCAACCCAGAAGCTAGTATCGGACATACCTAGCGGTTTTAGAATCTTCTCTTCGACGAACTCATCGAAAGATTGACCTGACCAGATCTCTACGAGCCGTCCTAAGACTGTGGGTGAGATACTGTAGCGGTACTCACTACCTGGGTCGGCCCGGAGTGGGACGGACACCACGTTATTGACGAGCTGCGGTAGCGCGATGTCGCGTGAGCGCACGTCCGCCTCTCTGTACTCAGCTGAACGGCGATGGCTGAGACCGGCGGTGTGAAGAAGAAGGTGTTCGATCGTCGCAGCCCGATTCGGAGGTCTAGTCGACCCATCTTCTTGTAGGACCGTCACCCGGCCAAATTCTGGGAGGTACTTGGAGACCGGATCAGACAGCTCGAAGTGACCCTCCTCGTGTAGTATCATTGTCGCGACAGCTGTGACGGCTTTCGTCATCGAGTAGATGCGAAAGAGTGTCTTCTCTGTCATAGGAGCGAGCGAGCGCACATCCTGGAGACCTACTGACTCGAGGTAAGCTATTTGTCCTTGCTTTATCACTCCCACTACAGCCCCAGAAAGGCGCTGACTTGCTACCATGTCTTCGAGCAGTGGGGTGATCTGACCTAGTACTGCCGGCTCGAGGCCGACAGTCTCGGGGTTCACCCGATCCATCTGTTTTTGAGCAGATGCGGGTGAGGCTAGAGAGAGCAAGCCCGCCAGGAGTAATAGTCCCCAATTGCTAGTCTTCATCGGACACTCCATCGTAAGTTGGTACACCCGGATCTTAGACCGAAAAGCAAGGGCAGTCCACGATAGGCAGCAAGAAGGGTCCGGCTACTTCGCTTTTCGTCTATAACGACATTCTCGACAGCGGCCAGAAGCTGTTCTCTGGTATAACGCAGACTAATTGTCGAGCACCGTCGAATGACTACTCGAAGGCTAGTGGCGCAACCGTAATCGTAACCGCAGCGTCGTGATAGAGACCTCCGTCATCTGCTCGCGCCCTAAGTACGTACGTGCCCGGCTCGTCGAAAGTGACTTCGGTTGTCCATTCGCCGTCCTCGGGCGCTTCAGGCGCGCGCCAAAGCGGTGACCATGGGGAGTTAGCACCAGTTCGCGTGTCCTCCCAAGTCTTAATCTGAGGGGGATCGAATGTTGGTTCGCCCTCGCCCCTGTACAGGAACCACGCCACGTGCAGTCCGACCGTTTTGGCAACGGTGATTCTTGACGGAGGTCGTAACTGTGTCGCTGTCAGTGTTGGTGGCCCATCGCGCTGACGCGGTGGCGCACGTCTACGGACTGCGGGCAGCCCATCATCGCTCACGCGGGCGACCAGTGTGATTGGTTGCCCAACAGCGACTCTCCTCATGGGGTCACCGACCAGCGTAAGGGTCGGCGGTGTATTTGCTCTCGACTCAGCACTGCTCACGCCGATGCCAAGTGCTCCGGTCTCGGAGGCCACGACCATGTAGTCCAGCTTATAGTCGGTCCGCAGAGAACCGTAGGCACTTTCAGTTTTTCCCTGGGTCGAAACCGTCCAGACTAGTTCTTGATCGCCGAAGTCGGGTGGCACCCGCACTTTGAAAGTGAACCGGTTACGGCGGGGTAGGAAGTGGGTCGGTTGACCACGGTCCTGTGCCCCAGGCGAGAAGAAGTTGTCAGGCCCAATGGGGAGGTCGAGTTCTTCCAGCCAATTACGGTTTATATAACCAAAGACGAGGCTATACGAACCGTCAGGATTCTCTTCCCATCCTTCAAATGCAGGCGATAAGTCCTGGCCTTCCTGGTAGGTGAATACTTGAGCACTCGCCCTCGTGGGGAGCACCAGAAGGACCATGAAGACGACGCCGTAGCGTAGTACGTTCACGACTAACTCCCTGGAATGACCATGCAGAGAGGACATCCGACCACATGATCGTTGACTCCCAAGTTGAGTCGGTCACGCCGCTGGGCCATTTCTTCCACGAACTGCTCGTCCGTGAGGAAAAGTCGCTCGCCTAGATCGATGAACATATTGGCTACCGATCGGTTCCCTGATCCCTGCCAGTTTCGTGAGTCTGGCACGTTCGGATTGTCCTCTGTGTTGTCCATGAAGCCAGTAATGTGGAGGATCGTACCTTTGGGGAGTATTGGCTGGTAGTCATCCTCGAATGCGTAGCCGCGCACCCAGTTATGATCGTAGCCAACGCAGGAGAGCGTCTCGATGTTGAAGCCCCATATGGCTTCTAGGCACATACGTGCGCCGGGCGCATGGAGGTGCGGCTCGAACGTTACAAGCTTGGTGTGCTGCGGGAGTACGACGTATGCATGGAGTTCTTGGTCTTTTTCACCCGACCGAATATCAATATCTGAGCCGTTACCAAATGGGAAAATTGCCTGGCGATATTCGGGTTCGTAGTCCTCGGGATGGAAGCGGAACCCGATCTCAAGGCGCGCGCGGGTATCCCGACCGTTGGAATGGAGATGGGTCGAGCTAGATACGATGCTCGAGCCTGCTCTTAGGATCCGCCCTGCCCTTGGATCAAAGATATCCGGGTTCCGTCCTACCTCATGCACGGGCCATGTGCTGGCACCAGCTCTCGGGTTATCGAGTACACGTGTGCTCCAAACCATGTGATGGAAGACCCATCGCGCACCGACGGTTTCGCGTTCGCTACCTGCCCGCGGGACGTCATTGACCTCGCGAATCTCAACGGATTTCACGTAGCGGTCTTCAGTCAAACCAGTTGGGGTAGGCGTTATATCCCCCCACCAGTCAGGTGCCGTACTCTCGACGACCATCTCTTCCGTCGAGACGATGAGGTCAGGTTCGCCTAATTTCCAGCCGATGTCATCCGGAAACTCAAGCGGCTCAGGCAGGTCTGCTGGATTGCCTTCTGGAGCACCACTACGAGACCATGCAGCGATTGTCGCGATCTCAGCGTCGTTGAGTGACGGGTCGTTCTTAAAGTGCTGAATACCGATGTCTTTCTCGACGTACCAGGGGGGCATCGCGCCCATGCGGTCCCGGATCCCTGTGCGACGCGCCATCCTCGAAGCATAAGGCCGGACCTCGTCGTAGGTGACTAGCGACATTGGAGCACCGCCATTGGAATTGTGACACTGCTGGCAGCTGCGTTGCAGAATCGGTGCTATGTCCCTGCTAAACGTTATCTCGCCTCCTTCTTGGGCGACGGCGGTCCCAGGCGATAAGAAAGCCAGGGTAGCTGCGGAGAAGAGGGTTCCGAAGATAGTCTTCAAATCGATGGCAGGACGTGGCATATCAGACGAGCTCCTTGTTCAAATCTATTTGAAGAGTACCGCAATTCCTTTGCAACCGTCAAACCATTCTGGCGGTTCCCTAGCTCTTCTTCAACATGGGCGTAACTGGGGATCCGAAAGATGCCTCTTGGCCCCTATTGTTAGGTCGACTCAAACTCTAGTGTGGCTTCAGTTGCCACTCCGCGGTCTTCATGTGTGGCCCAAAGGCGCATTGGTGTTTGCTGAGCGTCACCGCAGATACTGATGCTCTCGTTGCAAAACAGGGGCTGTATTGCCCGATATCGGAAAGTCAGACCTGTGGGCGGACTTCCGTAGCCCAGGCGGCGAACACCACTATCAGCAACTAGGAGCGCCAAGAGTGGACCATGAACGATTAGACCCGGATAACCTTCCACCCTGGTCACGTAAGGATGGTCGTAGTGGATCCGGTGACTATTGAAAGTGAGTGCGCTAAAACGGAAGAGCGTGACCTCATCTGCAACGAATGGCGTACCCCAGGCAGGCTCTGTCGGCAGCCGAAGAGAGGGCTGCACGTCAACGCCACTGGAATGATTCGCATCGCGAAAGACCAATACTTTTTCCTCGTCTATGACGGTTGTATCAGACTGCGAAATGAGCTGGCGGACTGTGACGAAAACGAGTTGCCCAGAACGGCCTTGCTTCTCGGTAATTGACTCGATAGTCGAAATTCTACGGACGGGCGCCCCTATTCTTAACGGTCCGAGGAAATGAAAAACACCTCCGGCCCACATACGATGGGGAAGTGGAACTGGAGGAAGAAAGCTGCCCCGGTGTGCATGCCCATCGGCACTGAGTTCTGAGCTGGCCACAGCGGAGTTGAAGTAGATCAGATGCCACCCTGCGGGCAGGGGTTCTCCATCAGCAAGCTCGGTAGGCTCACGACCCAGAGTGGTTGCGAGCAAACGCGCGCGATCTAGAGAGACGAAGTCGTCCTCAACGAGTTCTTTACCGATCCATCCGTCCAGGTTGATGCTCATCAATTCAAAATGATCGAGGCAAGTCCAGCACGTGCTGGCCGACATAACTCAAGATGAGATTGTTAGCGACAGGTGCCACCAAGTAAAGCCGCGCCTCTCGGAACTTTCTTTCAATTCCAAATTCCTCTGCCATTCCGTATCCGCCGAAGGTGTCCATAGCGACATTCGCGGCTTCCCAAGCAGCTTCTGAGGCCAGGAGCTTGCACATGTTAGCTGCTGGGCCGCAGGGCTCTCCATCATCGTAGAGAGCTACTGCCCGGTCACGCATGGCTATGGCTGCCTGTGTTCGTATGTATGCTCGGGCGATGGGAAATTGGACGCCCTGATTTTGTCCGATTGGCCTGTCGAATACGATTCGCTCATTTGCATAACGTTGGCATCGGTCAATGAAAAATAGCGCATCGCCGATGGATTCAGACGCTAGCAATATACGCTCAGCGTTCATGCCGCTGAGGATGTAAGCGAATCCTTCTCCCTCTTCTCCAATCCGATTTTCAGTAGGCACCTTAAGACCATCGAAGAACACCTCGTTGGTCTCGTGATTGATCATCGTCTCCACAGACTGAACGTGCACTGTGTCTCCAGCGTCCCGCAGGTCCACGACAAAGACGCTCAGGCCGGCCGTACGCTTGGCCGCTTCTTGTCGAGGAGTGGTTCTCGCTAGTAGAACCATTAAATCTGAGTGCTGGACTCTTGATATAAAGGTTTTTTTTCCTCTCACGACGTAATGGTCCCCGTCTCGCTCAGCGAACGTTGAAATGCTGGTCGTGTCTGACCCGGCATCAGGTTCGGTTACAGCAAAGGCCTGTAGCCGAAGGGCCCCTGAAGCGATTCGAGGTAGCCAGCGCTCTTTCTGTTCGTCGGAACCGTGACGCAGCAATGTGCCCATCGTGTACATCTGCGCATGGCACCCCGCAGCACTTCCTCCGGACCGATTTATCTCTTCTAGAATAGCAGCAGCCTCTTGCATGCCGAGGCCCGAGCCGCCGTAGTTTTCTGGGATCAGACAAGCGAGATAGCCTGCATCAGTTAGTTCCTTGACGAACTCTTCCGGGTACGTGCGAGCCCGGTCATGCTCCTGCCAGTAGTCGTGTGGATACCGTTGGCAAAGCTTCCGGACCTGTTCCCGGAGTTCCGCTTCTAGTTCATCGGCCATGTTCATCCGCCCAGGCTGCGATCGACATCGCGGCTTTGATTTCGGGACGATCCACCATCACGCCATCTAAAATGAAGACACCGTCTTGCTCATGTTCAAAAGTCTCAGTCACTCGGCGGGCGCGGGCAATCTCACTGTCACTGGGTGAAAATACCTCATGCACGGTTGTAACATGCTTTGGGTGAATCACCGCTTTGCCGACGAAGCCAAGTCTGTGTGCTGCTTCCGATTCTTTTTGTAGCCCTTCTAGGTCGGCAACCCGGAGGTAGGGCATATCAATTGCTTTGATCCCGTTCATTTGGGCAGCTAAAACAACACGGGACCGCGCGTAGAGTAATGCCTCCCAGTCTAGAGGAATGCCTAGTTCCACGCTGAGATCTAGTCCACCGAAAAGAAGTCCTGAAACGGAAGGACTAGCCGCAATCGCTTTAGCTCTGTCGACACCGAGGGCCGATTCAACTACAGCAATGAAGGTGGCGAATACATGGATCTCCTTGAGCGACTGCTGGAACGACTCGAGTTCATCACTGCAATCAACTTTTGGAATCATGAGCTTAATTGCGGCTTTGGGAGCGACCCTCTCTAGCATCTCTCGATCCAGGTCACCCTCGGCCGAGTTGAGTGGATTGATCCGAAGGACAAACCGTGTGAGGTCCAAATCTGTCTTTTGCAAGAGGACTTCTGCGGCTGCCCGCGCCTCCGCTTTCGACTCTGAAGCCACGGCATCTTCGAGGTCCATGCACACGTGTTCGGCTGAGGAGGCGACTGCCTTTGTGTACATCTCTGGGCGGGTGCCTGGAAAGAAAATAAGGCAGTGGGGCTTCGCAAATATTGACTCTGAAATGAGTACCTCCGACCAGGATTCATGGAGTGCTCGCATGGCAGGATCCGTTCTTGTGGAGAAGGGGTCAAGGTCAACCTGTTGCGCCTGTCAAAGCCTCTGGCTATGTCGTGCAACTGGCTAAAGCAAGCGAGATAACATGTTGAAACTTCCATATTCGACCCGACGCAATTTCCTTGGACAGCTTGGTGGCTTGGGTGCTCTGATGTCACTGCCACCCAGACTGCTGGCCCAGGAGAGGCTACCTACACGTCCCATCCCAGGAACGGGTGAGTCACTTCCTATCGTAGGCTTTGGGTCTTCCAAGAGCGTGCTAGAGATTAGGAGCCAAGGGTCAGAGCCAATACTAAACGTCATCCAGTCGCTTCTTGATCAGGGAGGGAGGGTTGTCGATACGTCGATCCGTACGACTGAGATTGATGAAGCCTTTGGCCGAGAGGTGATGCAAGTCCCGGCTATCCGGGAAAACATCTTTCTTGCGACTAAGGTGAATACATCTAATGCCGAAGAAGGGATTCGACAGCACGAACAGACTATGCGTTTGTTTGGCCGACGGCGGGTCGACCTGATCCAGGTCGAGAGTCTCAATGGTCTCGAGCATCATTGGCCTCGTCTTAAGGAATGGAAGGACGACGGGCAGACATCTTATATAGGTGTGACTGTGTCTAGTTATCGGAACTTCGATCCTCTTGAGCAGTTCATGCGAAGAGAATCACCAGACTTCATCCACGTAAATTATTCGCCGCTTGAGCCTAGGGCAGAGGAGCGGATCCTCCCTCTGGCACAGGACATGGGCATACCTGTGATCGTCAATCGCCCATTCATGAACGGGACCTACTTCAGCCGTGTTGGTGGGCAAGGGCTACCCAACTGGGCGGCCGAGTTCGATTGTCACACTTGGGCACAGTTCTCGTTGAAGTACATCCTTTCGAATCGTGCTGTGACCTGTGTGCTCACTGAGACCACTAACCCAGACCACATGATCGAGAACATCGAGGCCGGCTTCGGCCGCCTGCCTGATGAAGCACAGCGTCGGAGCATCCGGCAGCTGCTATCTAACCTATAGAGTCACAGGGCAGCCAAGGCTTGAAGATCGTATTTAGTGAGAGTTGCATCGACCTGAATGGATCTCTTGTCCCGTCCTTGGTAACCTCGACCTCTTTCAACAGAGCTTGGGCAGCCTGAGGCCGATGTTTCTTCCTCCAATTCTGATCCGTATGAAGGCCAACGCGGGTGCTATCTCTGTGCTTGCAACCGGAGTCGAAAATGGGCAGGCTCGATGGAAACCAGAACTGGATCAGTGGTCAATCCTAGAAGTCGTGAACCATCTCGCTGACAGGGAGGTCGAAGACTTCCGTGCGCGGCTCGACTTTACTCTGAATCGGCCTTATGAGCCCTGGCCACCCATCAATCCAGAGGAGTGGCTGGTAGAGCGTAGTTACAACAGTCGCTCACTTGATAAGTCACTAGACCGATTTCTCACTCGTCGTCGTGAGTCACTCGCCTTTCTCGAAGATCTGGAATCACCTGACTGGACTCTGGCTTACGAGCATCCTCGTTTAGGGGCCATCACAGCGGGTGACTTAATCACGTCGTGGGTGGCGCACGACTACAGATACATCGGCCAGCTCAACCGACTCCACAGAGAATTTCTAGTGAGTGAAGTCTCTAGCCATTCTGTGAGATACGCCGAGGACCGGTAGGAGGTACACCTGTAACAGGGGGCTGACACGTCTTAGAATTCCGCCCCCCTTGAAGACACTCGATGGAGGAGAGATGGCGCTGCGAATCAACGATATGGCACCTGACTTTACTGCTGAGACCACCCAGGGCAGCATCAACTTTCATGACTGGATCGGAGAAGGATGGGCCCTTCTTTTCTCTCACCCCAAGGACTTTACTCCAGTATGTACCACTGAACTTGGCGCGTTAGCGGGCCTTCAAGGAGAATTCGAGGCGAGGAACTGCAAAGTTATTGGCGTCAGTGTGGACGGAGTTGCTGACCACCAGGCATGGTCAAAGGACATTGAGGCCTCACAGGGATATGCAGTGGGATATCCTTTGATCGGCGACCCGAACCTCGAAGTAGTTAAAGCATACGACATGTTACCAGCTGGTGCGGGCGATACCTGCGCTGGCCGCACACCTGCCGATAATGCAACCGCACGTTCAGTATTCGTTATAGGGCCCGACAAGAAGATCAAGGCCAGCCTCACGTACCCGATGAGTAGCGGGCGTAACTTTGTGGAGATTCTCCGCCTTCTCGACTCGTGTCAGCTCACTGCGCAAAAGCAGTTGGCCACACCAGCAAACTGGCAGCAGGGAGACGACGTGATTATCTCTCCGGCCGTGTCGGACGAAGAGGCAGCCAAGCGCTTCCCGGGAGGCTGGGAGCAGCCGCTACCATACATTCGCATTGTCCCTCAACCTAGTGATGAGTAATCGGTGGCGAGCGGGCAGATAACCGTATGACCGTGGCCTTGGAGTTGGCCGCGGTTCGACTATTCAACGTCGAGTAGGAGAGTCCTGAGCACCTCCTGGTGCCCCCAAGATTCGTCGAAGCTTTATTGTGTCGGCGAATGGGGGTCTGGATACTTTAGCGTTGGGCCTAACGGAAATCTTCTAGCCCATCCGAGCGCAGATGACCAGGCGGTAGATCTTTTTGAGATCACCCGTAAGCTTGCGGGCAGTGAGGTTTCTCCTCCGGTCGTAATCCGCTTTCCGGAAATTCTTCGACATCGGATGTCAGTACTGCGGGACGGCTTTGACAAGGCCATCTTGGAGCTGGGATACGGCGGCTCGTATTCATGTGTCTACCCGTTGAAGGTCAATCAGGGACGCCACGTTTGCGAAGTTATCCGTGACTTCGGATACGAGCTTGGTTTTGGTCTTGAAGTCGGGTCTAAGCCGGAGCTTTTAGCGGGACTGTCCTTAACCTGTGGCATGAACGGGATGCCTCTTGTTTGTAACGGGTTTAAGGACGTTGAGTACATCGAGATGGCTACTCTAGCAGCAAAGATGGGCCGGAACGTGTTTACCGTGGTCGAGCAAGCTTATGAGTTGGAGAGAATCAGCGCTTCAGCGCTAAGGCATGGGCTAGTTCCTCGCTTTGGTGTTCGAGCAAAGCTAGCTGCGAGTGGGGTTGGAAGATGGGCTGGATCTTCTGGCCTTAGGGGCAAGTTTGGACTCACTACGGGAGAGATACTTCACGCGGTCGATTACCTCACAAAAAATGAGCTGCTTTCGGGATTTCGTATGCTCCACTGCCATATGGGGTCGCAGGTATTTGATCTCAGAGCAGTGAAGGTGATGGTCAGTGAGTTGGCACAACTCTATGTACAGCTCTGGAAAGCAGGAGTGCCTATCGAGGTGCTGAACATTGGTGGGGGCTTAGGGATTGACTACGATGGAACGCAATCGGCTAGCGCTTGCTCAGTTAACTACACACTAGAACAGTACGCTTGTGATGTGGTAGATCGAATCGGTTCAATTTGTGATCGGGAGGGGGTGCCCCATCCTGATCTTATGAGCGAGTCAGGTCGCTGGCTGGTAGCTCATTCAAGCCTTCTGGTATGCGAGGTCATTGGAAGCCGAACCTTTCCGACTGGTCCTAACCCTGATCTGCTCGAACGGGCATTGCAAAAAGATTGCCCACCACAACCAGTTCTAGACGCTCACAATGCGTACAGGCGTGTCTGCGAGGGTGATGATTTCTTACGGGCTTATGCGGAGGCAGAGAACGCTCTGGCAGAGGCCACAGCCTTGTTTGGGCTAGGGCACATGGATTTAGAAGCTAAGGCAGCCTGCGAGGAGTTATTTTGGGCGACTGGAAGTGCGGTGCTATCTGCACAAGAAGAGTTGCCGGATGGTTTAGACAGTCTTTCGGACCGCCTGGCAGACATCTACTTCCTGAATCTTAGTGTCTTTCAGTCGCTGCTTGATTCCTGGGGGATAGAACAGCTGTTTCCGGTTTTGCCTATCCATCGTTTGGATGAACAACCAACTCGGAGGGGCGTGCTTGTTGATATCACATGTGACTCTGACGGACGAATAGATAGGTTCGTAGCCGAAGGTGGCTCCAAGGCCACCCTAGAGCTGCATCCACCAGCATCAGAGTCCGAGCTGAGAGCCTGTTCGACTATTCCATATTATCTCGGCTTTTTTCTGACCGGAGCGTATCAGGAGACTCTTGGAGATTTGCACAATCTTCTGGGTGACTCACATGCTGTGCATGTGTCGGTTGGTGATGACGGGCATTGGAGGATCGACACCATCGTGGACGGCGATAGCGTCTCCGATGTCCTTGGGCGTGTTCAGTTTGATGCAGCCGAGATCCGAATACAGCTTGACGAGGATGTGAGGGCGGCACTTGGCACTGGACGTCTCACGCCTAAAGAAGGCGCTAGCTTGCGTCAATTCTTTGACGATAGCCTCGAGGGCTACACTTACTTGAAATAGCTGAAGATCTAGCTCAGGCCCTTATTAAATACGCCTTATCCTTGGTGTTTCTATGACAGGGAAGGCTGTCTCACATTCCAAGGCGGGCGTAATCCATTGGGCCCATATCTCCATGGTGTCGGCCCGTAAGGTGCATCCGCCAAAAGCCTCTGGCCTCCAGCATACCCGGTATCTCTTCATGACCTGCCCACATCTCCGCAAGTTTTTCGTAAGACGGACCAGCCATCACAGTATTACCAGTGGCGGCAAACGCTCTGCCTAATCCCAGAAGAGAACGGGGGCGTTCTGGCATTCGAAGCAGTGATGCCTCGAACTTCTCGATCGCTTCAAGTGGGCGGCCAAGATCCATGAGGAGTTCACCAAATAGCTCGTGGACGGGTTTGATCGGCGACGCTGCGCCGCGTGGTGGAGGGAGAGCTTCTACCGCTGTCTGAGCTTCCTGCATGAGCTCTATTGCGTAGTCTCCGTGCCCCATACCGGCATGGTAGAGTGCGCTGACCTGCTTATAAATAATGTCAGCCCT
>Ga0209034_10000583_pt1 | contig 18260 bp, 17 predicted proteins | sample MarorgKNORR_S2LV_2_FD_188219 | JGI IMG/M metagenome (GOLD analysis project Ga0209034, IMG submission 188219) | Marine microbial communities from the Southern Atlantic Ocean, analyzing organic carbon cycling - 250m_A/KNORR_S2/LV (SPAdes) (version 2) | ecosystem: Environmental > Aquatic > Marine...
GAATTCTATGCCTTTGTTAGTTAGGTCTTTATACAGCTCTTCTATATTTTCAACGTTGAAGCATACGTGTGCGGCTCCAAGTTGATTTCGGTCTAGGTGGCCTTTCGGACTATCGGGATGAATATAATAGACTAATTCTAGAGCGTGACCTCCACCTTTGCCGACGAAAATCAGAGTTCTGTGTGCCCCGGGAATGCCAGTATGGTCTCCTGATTCCGGAGCTTTGCTGTCTATTTCTCTTTCTATTTCTAATCCTAAATCATCTCGATAGAATGAGACCATCTTTTCTAAATCCCTCACTACAAAACCAGAATGATTAAATCCAGTAATCATATTTCTCCCCTAAGTGCTTATTCATAATTTGTATTAGGTGCTTGTTACATTGCAAACCACCTAGTCGCGGTGTATTCTTCAGAGTATGAACGAAGTCATTAATATACTCAAATTGCCTTACATTTGGGGAGGGGTGGGTGTACTACTGGGAGCCGGATTGGGGGCAAACGATTTGTCAATCTGGATATTGGCAATTGTTCTTGGCCTTTTTTTCTTCACAATGAAGATGACAGGACCTGCGCAAGAAGGAAAGGAAGGAAAGCTGTTTGCAGGTGGGAGCCTTCTCATGCTTGGTTGGATCCTAGCCTTTTCAATAAGAGGTATTTTAATTTAAGACATTTCTGGGCCACCAGGTTCTCAGTTCATATGGGTTGTTATTGAATCAAGAGGAATAAGTAAGGTCGTGCCTGATAAGGTTTCTTTGTTTGCTACATGCGTGCTCAATAACTTTTACCCGGAAGTGGCTATTAGTGCGGCTAGGGTTTTAAACAGGTTGGGGGTGGAGGTGGCGGTAGAGCCATCCCAAACGTGCTGCGGACAACCATTTTTTAATTCTGGTCACTGGTCCGATTCTGCCAAATTAGTGGGGAAATTTGTTTCTGATTATTCTGGTTGTGACACAGATATTGTACTTCCATCAGGATCATGCACCAGCATGATAAGAAATCATTATATGGAAGTATGTGACCAAAATGATGCTGACAGCGTAGAAGACATATCAACCCGAACATTTGAATTCACCGAATATATAACCCAAAAATTAGGTATATATGATTTATCGCCCTTCAAATCAGAGTCCGCTGAAAGCATCAATGTAACGTATCATGAATCATGCCATCTAAATCGTGAATTGGGGATCTCAAAAGAACCCATCTCTTTACTTAAATCTCTCGAAAACATTAATTTGATATATATGGATCAATCGGAGGTTTGTTGTGGTTTTGGGGGAACATTTTCTACAAAATACCCAGAAATATCCACAGCGATGGCTGAAGAAAAAATTGCCAATGTGAAACAAAGTGGCGCGGCGGTAGTCACTGCAGCTGATATGAGTTGCCTGATGCATATGGGCGGATTGATGATCAAGAAAAACCTAGACATAAAAAGTTTGCACATAGCACAGTTAATGGATTTGGCTATGGGGACGGACCACATAAAATGAAACCAGTTACGCAAAAGTTCGAAGAGAAAGCTAAAGAAACTTTGTTGGACTCCCAGATTCAAAAGAATTTGTCTGGTCTTTATGAAGGGTTTCATAGTGCTCGTATACAAGCCTCTTCTGACACTGCTGACTGGGAAGAACTGCAGTCAAAAGGTAGAGAAATTAAGGAAGAGGTAATAAATAATCTAGATAAGTATTTAGAATTGCTAGAATCTAAAATTCTCAGCTCTGGTGGTGCAGTACATTTTGCGGAGACCGCGGAAGATGCAACTCAATACGTCATAAATTTGGCAAAGAAAAGAGATGTTAAAACAGTTGTTAAAAGCAAATCTATGCTTTCAGAAGAAATGTCTCTTAATGAAGAACTGACAAAGAATGGGATAGACCCGTACGAGACGGATTTAGGAGAATATATCGTACAGCTGGCAGAAGAGACTCCTTACCATATAATCGCTCCAGCCATACATAAATCAAGGTCTGAAGTATCTAAGTTGTTCTCAGAGAAAATAGGGACAAGTGAGACAGAAAATATTGAGACTTTAACCTCGGAAGCCAGAGACCAGTTACGCGATAAATTTATCCAGGCGGATATGGGCATTACTGGGGGGAATTTTCTAGTGGCGGAAACAGGCACATTGGCCTTGGTTTCCAATGAAGGCAACGGTCGAATGTGTACTTCTATGCCCCGTATACACGTGGCGATTGTGGGTATGGAAAAAATAATCCCATCTATGGAAGACTTAGGGACGTTTTTGCGATTACTAATTAGATCGGCTACAGGTCAATGGATTTCTAGTTATGTAACGATGATATCGGGCCCGCGAAAAAGCACAGATGTAGATGGACCTGAAGAATTCCATTTGGTGATTGTGGACAATGGTAGAAGCAAAATGTTGGCTAATCCTCAGTTAAGAGAAGCCTTATATTGTCTTAGGTGCGGTGCATGTTTAAATGCATGCCCCGTTTACAGGAAAGTTGGGGGTCACTCGTACGGCTGGGTGTACCCTGGACCTATCGGATCTATTGTTTCACCGATGCTAACTGGCTTGTCGGATGGAAAGAATCTTCCGTTTGCTTCCAGTCTCTGTGGAGCCTGTAAAGAAGCATGTCCGGTGAAAATAGATATTCCAAGAATGCTATTGTATTTGCGCAATCAGTTGGTCGAAGGCAATGACTACCCGGATCAACGTACCTCAAAGCTGTGGGAGAGATATTTGTCTAAATGCGGGGCATTTATTCTCGCAAATAGTAAATTGACTAATACACTCATGAAATCAGCTAGTTTAATAGCAAATATAGCTCCTTTTGTTAGGAAACCATTCCCATCCTCCTGGAAGAAGACCCGAGAATCACCCGCTTTGGCAAAGAAAACATTTGTAGAGCAATGGGCATCCTTGGAGTTAGACAGCTCGTTCCGAAAAAAACATTAGACTTATTTTTGGGCTGGATGAATTTTTTGCCTAATTAAATCTAAAAATTCCTTTGGGGAACTCACTGGAAGTTCACAGGCATAATTTTCACAGAGGAACGCTGTAGCTTTGTTAGATTCAGGTTCTCTTTCAGTGAGTAGGGGATAGGAGTCCCATTTGTTCCTAAATTCCTCTGAGCGGCTGAAAGAGGCGTTTCCACAGAAAATATGATTCGGAATATAGGACTCGAATAAACAATCGCGCATTTTTATAGCATTTTCGTGATCTTCAGCAACAATGGCGATTTCCAGAGTTGGATAAATAAAAGAATCTAAAACACATAACCAGTTGCTGAATGAGATTGGGTGTTCTGAGGCGATACCAGAAGTGGATGCCAATAAAGATATTACAATATGCCGATATTGTTCATTATTAGTTATAATGGAAAGTTTATATAAACCCTCTACGGCCATTGATGATCCTGAGGGGGTAGCATTATCGTAACTTTCTCCAGGTCTGATGATGAGAGTTTCACCGTTGTTAGGAGTGTCATATAGGCGTGATTCGTGACTATCCCAGAATAATTGCACTAAGGATTCTGCAAAGAGTTCTGCTCTGGCTAGCCAGTCAAGATCGAGGGTTGCTTCGTGCAGGGATAACATAAGTAAAAGGAGGGCAGAATAATCCTCTAGGTATCCGTAACTCCCGACCTTACCTGCCTTTTGTGAGTGAAATACGCCAGAATGAGCATCTATATATTTTAATAATGAATTGCCGTTTAGTTTAGCTTTATCTAGCCACTTTTGATCCTTGGTAATGAAATATCCATCAATAAAAGAGAGGGACATTAGGGCATTCCACGACAGTAGGTTCTTTTCGTCTCTAAAGGGTTTGTTTCTAAACTCTCTTTGTGTGGTCAGCTTTGCTCTTATAGCCTGCAAATTTAAGTTATCTGGGCCAAGAAAGCCAAAATGACTTTTGTCTGGAGTGTAATGAAGGATGTTCTTACCTTCAAAGTCCCCTTTTTGTGAGAGGGTGAAAACTGATTCAAGTTGTTTGAATTCCTGCTCATCTAATATCTGGTTCAATTCCGTGTGGTCCCATATGTAATAGGTTCCTTCCTCTCCGTCACTATCGGCATCTTCAGCTGAGTAGAAGAGTCCATCCTTATCCGTCATATCATTGTCTATATATCGGAATATGTCTTCAGCTACCTCGATATAGAATTTGTTGCCAGTAATTAAATAGGCGTGCAGGTACAGGCGTGAAAGTAGAGCGTTGTCATAGAGCATTTTTTCAAAGTGTGGTACTAGCCATTTTTTGTCAGTTGAATAACGATGGAAGCCTCCTCCCAGCTGGTCATACATGCCGCCAGAAGCCATTTTCTGAAGTGAAAGCTCAACCATTTCCAATGCCTGAGAATCAGGATGTCTTTGGTGATACCTTAGCAAAAATTCTAAGGCCATAGATTGGGGGAATTTGATCGAATTACCAAAGCCGCCGGATTCCCAGTCGTGTTGAGTTAGGAGTTGCTGGTAGGCTTTTGTCAGTAATGCTGACTCCAAGGTACTGTCAGCAGAGTTTTCAGGTGATTGATTTATATGGTCTCGGAGGTACGAGCCAGATTCTTCTATTTCATCCCGTCTTTCCTTATATGCGTCAGATATAGCCGATAGTAGTTGCGAAAATCCTGGCATACCTCCACGGGGCTCAGGCGGATAATAGGTCCCCCCGAAAAAGGGCAGCCCATCACTAGTCAGAAAAACAGTTAGAGGCCACCCGCCTTGACCAGTCATGGATTGAACGGCAGACATATATATGGAATCTATATCTGGTCTTTCCTCACGGTCTACCTTAACGCTTACAAAGTTCTCATTCATTAGCTTGGCGATGCCTTCGTTTTCAAAAGATTCGTATTCCATGACGTGGCACCAGTGACAGGAAGAATACCCAATGCTAAGTAGTATGGGAACATCACGGGTTTTGGCTTCTTCAAATGCCTCTTTTCCCCAAGCAAACCAGTCAACGGGGTTATTTTTATGCTGCAAGAGATAGGGGCTGGATTCTTTGGATAGTCGATTTGTCATATGGCATCCATGTATTAGTTGCATGTGTAGGGCAGGGGAGTGATTTATCAACTGGACCCTTGCCGAATGAAAGAATGGCGACCCTGGAGGGATTCGAACCCACGACTTACTGCTTAGAAGGCAGTCGCTCTATCCACTGAGCTACAGGGTCACACAAACATTCTCCAAGTTTGGAATCGAAACGTCAAATTTGAACTAAAAGGATATAAAACTATAGATCTTGTGCACCCCACCTTGTTAGCCCGTTGATTAATTCAATTAAGCACCCCAGCTGGGGCGAAAGGGAAATTGAAATGATTAGAAAAGCTCTAGAAATGATTGAAAACTTCGTTGACATTGCTCTATTTGGTAAATAACATCTAGTAGTCTTCGAAATTAACGGAGGAATTGATGGCTACAAGAAAGACGAAAAAGATGATTGCTGTTGAGGAAAGGTTCCGTCAGCCGTTGGAGAAAATGCTCCCAGAAATGGTGACGGAGCAGGGCCTTACTGCAACCGCCGATTATTTAGGTGTTAGCAAAGCTACATTGGCTTATTGGTTACTGAAGTTTCGAATAGATGTCAGGAGGGTAGCGTTGGCTCCCGGTGACACCTTACAGGTCAACAGAGGCGATCGGTAAGTTTTAGTAGGTTTAACTGAAAAGGGTTTCGGAATTTATTCCGAAACCCTTTTTTTGTTACTGGGAATTTCGCTTTATTGCTTCTTTTGCTTCTCTTGATCTTTCTTTTTCCATTATGGCCTTTCTTTTATCGTATCGTCTTTTCCCTCGCCCTATACCGATTGTGATTTTCGCATAATGGCCAGAGATATAGAGTTTTAGGGGAACGATAGAAAAGCCTTTTTGCTGGGCAGCTGATGTGTATTTTCGTAACTCTTGTTTTTTCAAAAGTAATTTTCGGCTTCTTAATGGGTGGTGGTTTTCACCTCTGGAATATGGGTATTGAGCTATATGTGCATTATGCAGCCACATTTCGCCGTTTGATGGGAACGCGTAAGAACCGGCTAAATTAACGCGGTTGTCACGGATGGATTTGATCTCTGAGGATTGTAGGACTAGGCCAGCCTCGACTGTTTCTAAGATCTCATAGTCGTAGTTCGCTCTGCGGTTAGATGCTATTAATGTTTGTGGCATCGCTTCATCCCGTCGTTAGTTACCTAAGAGTTTTTCTATTTCTTCGTACGCTGCATCGACTTGTTTGATGTCGGCTTCTTGGGAATCTCTTGAGGTTATTAATATGTCTGGTGTCAAGCCTTCGCCTTCTATAAGCCTTTGGTTTGGCGTATACCAACGGCCCACTGACATGTAAAGGCCGCCTCCATTACTTAATTTCCGGAAAACGTTCACTGTTCCTTTCCCGAAGGTTTGTTCTCCGATAGCAATAGCTCGGCCACTATCCTGGAAAGCTCCCATTAGAATTTCACTTCCACTAGCGCTGTATTTGTTGACAAGCAATACCATAGGTAGGTCAGTCGCAGCTCCTCCTGTAGAGGCTTTCCATGTTATGTTCTCGTTTTGACGCTCCTCTAGGAGTATAACTCCGTCGTCTAGAAACATATTAGCAATATCGAACACTTGCTGTAGGTATCCTCCGGGGTTACTTCTTAGATCTAGGATCAACCCTTTTGATCCGGACTCGATTTCCGTATCCAGAATTTCAGAAAGCCTAGCTGGGGTATCCCCTTTGAATTCGGTAATTCTGATATGGGTTATGTCAGCTCCAGGATCACTTCTGAGTAGTACACTAGGGAGGGCTATGACGTCTCTAAGCACCTCTATGACTGTGCTTTCCAGTTGCCCGATGTGTTTTACTGTAAGGGAAACTGTGCTCCCTTTGGGTCCTCTGATCTTAGACACGGCCTCTAACAGTTCTAGTCCTTCTATGGATTCTCCGTCTACGGCTAATATTATGTCACCAGCTAATATTCCCGCCGCTTCTGCGGGGCCCCCTTCAATTGGGCTTATTATTTGGATCATACCGTCTTCCCGTCTTCTGACATGTGCCCCAATTCCTTCGAATTGCCCAGATAAATCCGTTTGTTCAATTTCTAGTACGAGAGGGTCCACGTATGAGGTGTGAGTGTCTTCAACAGCATCTATTAATCCCTTTATCGCTGATTCTTCGAAAGTGTTTGAATCAAAAGAGGCGCGATCTATATGTTCCCTGTTCAAAAGTGCCCAGGCTTCCCAGATGGCCTCTAACTCCTTCGGGGTGCCTTGCGATGAGCCCAAATCAGATTTAGTTGGTTCAGATGCGATCGAGTAGGGAGCACTAGCCTCGCTATATCCAGGAGGAGTAGCCAAAGGCGCCTTCTCATTAGGTTCAGAAGCGCATGCGGCAATCATTGAGAAGAAGAATAAGGTAAATATTAGGGTGGATAGCTTGGCCATTTTATCTGTTGTATTCCTAATGAGCGGTTAGGGCCGAAATTCGTATGCTTTCTATTTTATCAATTTGTGAGGAATTGAAATAGGGAGTATCTGCACAATTAGTGAAGCCCATTGACAATTATATTGGGAAGGGTATATTTATTTCAAAATGATTTCAAAAGACAATGGTGTGTTTGAAATAGCATGAATAAAGACGGAAGCCGCAGGACAAGAAGGGTAAGAAGCTATCCTGCGCACACTCTTGAGGAAACTTCGGAAATCGCTAAAGCGATATATCGTGATAATGCTGGTCTCCCACTTGATCGGGGGCTTTTAGCCTCACATTTAGGTATAAGTCACCGTAGTAGTAGCTTTACCACTCTCTTGGCGGCTTCGGAACAGTATGGGTTTACCAGGGGAAGGTATAAAGACGACACTATTTCCTTAACGGAACTTGGCATTTCAATTTCAATGCCAAAGTCAAGGGAAGAGTTAGCGAAAACTTTAGGTGTTGCTGCCCATACTCCGGAGAAATTCGATAAATTAAATCAATTAGTGCAGGCCGGAGAACTGCCAAAATCTGAATTTCTTACGAATCTATTGGTAAGGGATTTAGACATAGATTTAGAACAGACAGACGAATTTATAGAAATATACACAAATAATATTGCTTTCATAGCATCTGTTGAAAAAGACGATGTTGTATCCGAGGAAAAGGTCGAAGGCCAGGTACCCGAAGCAGAATTAGGTCTGGAAAGAGAAGAACCGGTTTCGATTCGGTCTGTCAAAAGACAGCAATATTCTGAGCCTGTCGGTCAAGGGTATCTGCTTTTTATAGATACCACAGTCGGCACTAAAGAGGTTACTTCTGCTGTTATAGAGCACCTTAGCGCTCTAGGTATACCGACAAAAAGTATGGGGCCCTATGATGACGTAGAAGAGCCTGATAAGGCAGTCTCAAGTATTTTGCTGTTAGATTCCTCAGAAATCCACGAAGACGCCCAGTATACTGAAATATTTGCAGTAGGAGTTGCAAATGGCATTACGCCAGGTAATGTAATACTGATATCCCAATCAATTGAATTTCAAAAATATCTCCCAGCGTCGGCCTTAAGGCAGGTTCATTTGATTACATACAGGGATATTAGCAATTTAGTGATGAGCCTGCTAACTCATTTAACTTCAAAGGGCTGCCTTTCTATGAATGTTTCTGCCCCCTAACTTTACATAACATTTATAGTGCGCAATTGTAAATCTATGCCAGTGAGTGCTTCTTAAGCTAAATTAATGTCGATGGCATTAATTAGTTCCCCTATCCCAAATCCTGTTTCGGCCGAACAAAAGACTGTTTGACTGAACTGATTCATAAGGTTTATCAAAGATTCATCTTCATAGGGCAGATATTCTTCGGGCAAGAGATCTATTTTGTTAAGGGCGCCTATTTTGGGTTTTTGTTTCAAGCCAAGGTTTGTGAGAACTTCATTGACAGCATGGCAGTGTTCAGAGCGATTTGGGTGAGAAATATCAGAAACATGTATCAGTAAGTCAGCTTCTTCTGCCTCTTCCAGCGTTGCGCGGAAAGCGGCAATAAGGCTTGTGGGTAGTTTTTGAATGAATCCAACAGTGTCGGTTAAAAGGACCTCTTTGCCACTCTTTAGTTGTATTTTCCTTGTTATTGGGTCTAATGTTGAAAATAGTTTGTCTTCTGCCGCGACTTTCGCAGAGGAGAGCTTATTAAGTAATGTGCTTTTGCCTGCGTTGGTATACCCGACCAGAGAAATTATTGGTAAATCAGAGCGTTTCCTTCGTTGTTGATATCTTTTCCGGTGCTGTCGGACTTTTTCAATATCCTTTTTTAGTTTGCCGATTCGATTCCTAGCAAGACGACGATCTGTTTCTATTTGAGATTCCCCAGGCCCCCTAGTTCCAATTCCTCCCCCAAGCCTTTCCAAATGAGTCCATTGGCCTGCTAATCTTGGTAATAGATACTCGTGCTGTGCTAGATCAACTTGCAATCTTCCTTCATGTGTCTGAGCTCTCGAAGCAAATATGTCTAAAATGAGGGCGGTTCGGTCTATTACTTTTGTCCCCGGGAGAGCATTTTCAAGGTTGAGTTGCTGGGTAGGTTTTAATTCGTCGTCACATATTACGGTATCGATCTTTTTTTGTTTGACCGTTTCTAGGAGTGTTTCCAGTTTTCCCTTGCCAACATAGGTTTGCGTTGGTTTGGTTAATTGCTGATTAACTATATCTACTACTTTGGCACCAGCACCAGAAGCTAATTCCTTTAATTCAGCTATTGAATCTTTCGGCCGCCATTTACTTCTAGACCCTTTGATATGTACGCCGACGAGCATGACTCGTTCAGGTTTCGCAGCTACTTTATGTAGTTTAGTAGATATGAGTGTTACCCCCTTATTTTTGCGGTATTTCCCAGCCTTCTAATCTTTTTAATCCTTCCTGGAGGTCCGTTTCTGAAATGGTAAGAGAGAGGCGAACATATCCCTCTCCACTAGGACCATACCCATTTCCAGCCGTTACTACCACGTTTCTTTCCTCTAATAGTAATTCTGCAAATTCTGCTGAAGTATATCCAGAAGGAATCTTTGCCCAAACGTAGAGGCTGGCTTTGGGTGGGTCAACATTGAGTCCGATTTTGTTTAAAGAATTAACCACCCTGTCTCGCCTGTCCTGATAGACTGCATTTCGGGCATCTATATCCTGGTTCGTAGCTTTTAGTGCCTCTATGCCCATATATTGGACAGCATTTGGGATACCCGAGTCTAGATTGGATTTCACTACCATGAGAGCATCGATCATATCTGGATTGCCTACAGCCATTCCTACTCGCCATCCAGTCATATTGTAACTTTTGGATAGGGAATGAAATTCAAGACCTACATCCATTGCGCCAGGTATTTCAAGGAAACTTATGGGTCGGTAGCCATCGTATGCGACCTCGGTATAACAGGCGTCATGCATTATCGCTATTTCGTATTGTTTACCAAAACTAACCACATCGGCCAAGTATCCTTTGTCCACAATAGCCCCGGTGGGATTATTGGGATAATTTAACCACATTACTTTAGATTTATTGGCCACATCCTCTGGGATGTCTTCAAGGTCAGGTAACCACCCGTTTTCCTCTTTAAGGGGCATCCAGTGGCATTCTCCGCCAGCAAACCATGTGCCCACGGAGTAAACCGGGTATCCAGGATCGGGGACCAAGGCAATGTCACCTGGATCTATAAAGCACAGAGCAGCATGGCCTATGCCTTCTTTAGCTCCTATTAGTGGAAGAACTTCTTTATCAGAGTCCACTGAGATCGAGAAACGTTGTTGGTACCAGTCGGCTACTGCTTTTCGAAATTCTGGGAGTCCGTCGGTTTCGGGATATCGATGATTTGGAGCATCTATGGCAGTTCTGCTGAGTTCTTCAATGACGTTCTTAGGAGTTTCGAGGTCAGGATCACCAATTCCAAAAGAAATGACGTTTATTCCCTCTGCTTTTTTGGCCGCGATTTTTCTGCTTATTTCTACGAAAAGGTAGGGTGGTACCGTGTCTAATCGCTTTGCGAATTTCATATCTATTTAACTCCTGTTTGTACCTAATCCAAAATTAAATGCTAGTCTAAGAGCCCTCTGTATACAGTTTCTACGGGCCCTTCTAATTCTACTTCCCCTACCCCATCCCATCGAACTTTTAAATCTCCCCCTGGTAGCCTTAAGTCGACAGCGTCTGTGGTGATACCTTTTAAATGTGCTGCTACTGCTACTGCACAGGCCCCGGTTCCACAGGCCATGGTGATTCCAGACCCCCTTTCCCATACTCGCATTTTTAGCTCTGAAGGACCTATAACATTTACGATTTCAAAGTTAACTTTGTTTGGGAAAATGGCATGATTTTCAATCTGGGGACCTATTAACTCTAAAGGAAAATCATCTACTTCATCCTCAATAAAGGCAACGGCGTGAGGATTACCCATTGAGACAAAGTTGAAGGAAAATTCGTGGTTATCCACATTCAGTGAATAGTCCAGAATTGACTCATCATCTCCAATTGCAACGGGTATATCTTTAGGTATTAAAATAGGCGATCCCATACTAACTTTCGCCCCAACCATTTCATTATTCTCAACGATAGGAAAAACGTCCAAATCACCAGCGAGTGTTTCTACTCTGACTACCTGAGCCTTACTTTCGACAAGCCCTTCATCTCTGGCAAAAGCAACCAGACACCGTATTCCATTCCCACACATCTCTCCTTCAGAACCGTCTGCGTTAAACATTCGCATCTTTAGGTCTGAGTCGTTAGATGGAGGGCACACAACGATAAGACCATCCGAACCTATACCTTTGTGTCTGTCGCTGACGTTTTGGGATATATGTTTCCAATCAAGGTCATATTCAAACCCATTCACATAAACGTAGTCGTTTCCTGCGCCGTGCATTTTGGTGAATTTCATATTTTTTTCTGTTTCAGTGATTGTTGAATTTAGTGTTGGGAATTCTAACATCGATTCAATTTTACAGGCCGAATTAAGCAATCTAATTGATCTGTTTGGTTATTTGTCTGGATATTTCAGAATTGTCCAGTTCGTGTGAGTCAAACCAAATTGTTGGATGGTCAATTCTGTTAAACCAGTTACTCTGTGTTCTAATAAGTCTGTGAGTTCTTGATCTAATTCTGCTTATACAAGATTCCCAAGTTGAACTTCCGTTCAGGTATGTTGATATTTCTCTGTAACCTATTCCGCCCATAGCCGGAAGTTCCACATCATAGCCTGAGTCCAATAAATTTTGAGTTTCTATGATCCACCCATTTCTGACCATATCGTCAGTCCTAAGATCAACTTTTGCGTACAAATGCTTTCTAGGCATTTGGATGCCGAACACAGACATTTCCAATATCGGCTGGAGCGGTATATTTGATGAATACCCTTCTTTTTCATGATTATTATATATTTTCTCTAAAGCACGTATAACTCTTCGCGGATTGCGTAGATCAATTGTCCTAGCTGTTTCAGGATAATTATTGGTTAATTCCGCCACTAAGTCGGAAATTCCAAGCTTTACTAATCTGTTAGTTAAATGTTTTCGTATTTCTTGGTTTGGAGGACCACCATCTAGGCTCCAATTTTCTAATAGAGCACTTAAGTATTGCCCAGTGCCTCCAACTAATATGGGGATTTTGCTCCTGGACCGGATATCTGATTCAGTATGAGATACAAGTTTTTTGAATTCGAAAACACTAAAATTTTCATCGGGATCTCTAAAGTCGAATAAGTGATGCGGAACAGATTGCATATCTTCTATTGTTGGTTTAGCAGTACCTATAGTCATCCCTTTGTAGATTTGCCGACTGTCGGCGTTGATAATTTCCCCGTCTATGGCCCTAGCGACATTCATGGCTACAAGACTTTTACCAGTACCTGTCGCTCCAAGTATTACTATCATCGTGCCTGTTCAATATTTGATGCTTTTTCCACAATCGAGAGGAAACTATCTGCTGTAAGGCTTGCACCACCAACTAGGACCCCATCTATTCCTTCAAGCGATAGATATGAAGTCGCGTTTTCAGCATCCACACTTCCGCCGTACAGAACAGGAACATTTATGGTAGGCACAAGGTTAGAGATCACATTTTGGATGACTTGAGTTGCCTCTTTTACATTTTTAGGGTCGGCTGGCACTCCAGTACCAATCGCATCGATTGGCTCGTATGCGATCAGCAGTTCGCCCCGGCTAATAATCCTACTAGGTATAGCCTCTATCTGATTTCTTATTCCCAAATATGGGTCAATGTTTGATACTTCCCCTTTGGACACACATATAACTGGAATTAACCCCAGATCAGAAGCTACAGTAGCTTTTCTTGCCACTATTTCATCTGTTTCATCCAATTTGGAGCGTCTTTCCGAATGACCGAGTATCACATAGTCACAAAATCGGCTTATATTAGATGCCGCAATAGAGCCAGTAAGGCTACCTGTTTTCTCTAATGGACCATCTTGAGCACCAATTTTAATTAAGGGGTAGGATTCAAAAATTAAGGCCACTTGCACCAGAGATACATCATCAGGAAATAATACTATTTCCATATTTGGATATTCTTGAGCAGCATTAGCGGCTATAGCGCCAGCTAATTCTGCACTGGATTTTACATCCAACCTGTCTTTCCAATTACCTAATATATACATATATATTAATATCCTACGTTGTTTCAAGGTGATTGTTTAAGGTAGTTAAGGTATTAAATTAATATCCTACTAAATAATAAAATAAAAGACATTGTTTACCTATTGGTATGTGGAAGTAAAACTAGGAAATCCAGTCCTAGGACATGCATTTTTGATATAAAGTCATAATCAATAGTATAGCTACAAATTACTGTTTAGTTTGGGTAAATATAGCCTTAAATTCGTTCGGATTTTATTCAGTGCTAAGTCTATTTAGTTAGTGGGGAATTAGTGCTGAATAAGTGGTATCGAAGTCCTGGTAAATCAGCGCCAGACGGAATAATGTCCAAAACCATCTGTTTGAGGCAATTATTTGGAGAATTCTCGCGGTAGATCAGAATTGTTGGTAGGGTTTTAGATGGAAATAATGGATGATCGTAATAGAATTCTATAAAAATCCACACTTTATTATAACAAAGAGGATTTTTTGTTTAGTTAAGGTTATTTACGAAGATTATACACCATATTTAAAGGAATTTAGAGGCTTAAAATAAGGAGAATCAGGGACCAAACTTGTTCAGCTTATCAGCGTGAGATAAAACTAACAGCATTAGTTCTTCGGCCCTAATACTTCCGATGGAACCGTCTTGGCAACTATTTTCCGTAAATTTAGCTCCAACTCTTCCCTGGGACAAATTTGAGCTTATTAAGAAGGGAACGGGATGCCAACTATGTGAAGCAATGTATGACGGGGTTGAATGGTCGCCACAAACAACGAGAACATCCGGCTCTAGTTTCAGTACTCTTTCAAGTTGTGAGTCGAATTCCTCAAGCATGGCAACCTTTTGAGCAAAGTTTCCGTCCTCCCCTGCACTATCAGCAGGTTTGTAATGCAGGAAGAAATAGTCGTAATTTTTAGAGTAATTGGCCTCTAATGTTTTTATCTCATCTTCAAAAGTTTGGTTCGATTTCAAGACGTCCATACCCAAGAGACCGGCAACTCCTCTGTACATAGGGTAGGCAGCGATGGCTGCTGGGTTTAGAGCATATGAGGCGCCAAAATGCGGTAATTCGGGAATATTAGAGAAACCTCGAAGCAAAATACCGTTAGCGCTTCCATTATGTTCTCGAAGAATTTCGGCGCTTCTTTGAGTGAAAAGGTTAACTGCCAGTGCGGTTCCTGTGCCGCGTTCAGAAGTTGGATTAGAAATCATAGGGGTGACCCCTGTAATTTGAGGATCCGTTTCTGACACATCCGGAGAAGACGTTTCTCCCTTGAAGACTAATACAAACCTATAATCCATTACGGGATGTATTTCAATTCCAAAACCTGGAATCTCGATTTGCTTAAGTAATTCAACCAATTCGACACATTCTTCAGTCGTTATTCTGCCTGCACGTCTGTCTATAATCTTTCCATCCTCCCCTAAAAGACAAAAGTTTCCTCTAGCTGCAACATCACCCTTTCCGATTGGAGCGCCTATACCTAGGCCTTCCAAAACTCCCCTACCCAATAGGTACTTAATGGGGTTATATCCAAATAAAGCCATATGACCGGGGCCACTTCCAGGAGTTATTCCAGGAAGTACAGGAGTGCTGACGCCACAGGAACTTATAGAGGCAAGTTTGTCTAAGTTCGGAAGTTTGGCAGCTTCTAATTCAGACTGACCTGTTGACGGGTCTGTCATTCCACCTAAACCGTCGACAACTATCATCACGATTTTAGAGTCCGTTTGCTTTCGGATACTAGATAAATACTGAAAATCTATCATAATTTCTTAGCCCTCTGTCGTCTCATATAGGGAAGCAACTCCGGGGAGTTCTCTACCTTCCAACATTTCAAGAGAAGCGCCTCCTCCCGTAGATACATGTGTCATTTTGGCCTCAAAACCAAAGAAATTGACCGCATCCACAGTTGAACCTCCTCCAATTATCGATAACATGTCTCCGTTTGCCAATGCCTTTGCTACCATATGGGTGCCGTCTCTAGAATTTTCCCATTCATAGACTCCCATGGGGCCGTTCCACAAAACCGTTTGACTGTCACCTATGATTGATGCGTACTGACTAGCAGTATTTGGCCCAATATCCACAATAATGTCGTCATCTGCCAGATTTTCAACCGATTTGGTGGAGAATTCAGAGGCCCGTTCAAAAGTTTTAACGACGACCACGTCGGTAGGTAAAACCAGTTTCGCACCTGCAGAGGCACTTTGATCCAAAAGTATTTGAGCGTTACCAACAAAATCAGTTTCTATGGCAGAATTTCCTACATTTTTATTTTCTGCTACTAGAAAAGTAGCTGCCATTCCTCCCCCTATGCAAATGTTGTTTGCTAATCTCGTCAACCTATCAACAACTTTCACTTTGTCGGAAACCTTGGCTCCTCCCAAAACTGCTGTAAAAGGTAACTTAGGGTTTTCTAGGGTGCTTTCCAGGTAATTAATTTCTTTTTCTAGGAGCAACCCAGCATATGAGGGTAGAAATTTGGTTATGCCTGACGTTGAGGCATGTGCTCGGTGAGCAGCTCCAAAAGCATCGTTGACGAAGACTTCTGCTAATTGAGCTAACTGACTTGCAAATGCCTTATTGTTGTCCTCTTCTTCCTTATGAAACCTCAGGTTTTCTAAGAGTAGTATTTCACCTTTATCTAGGTTTGAAACAATTCTAGTAGTTTCTTGGGAGACACAATCCTCAGCAAACTGTATCTCATGATTCAATATCTGCCCCAATCTTTTTGCTACTGGTTTTAACGATAATTCTGGTATTTTTTCCCCTTTCGGTCTTCCTAGATGAGAGCAAAGGATTACTGAGCAATCTTTCTCCAATAGGCGTTTTAAGGTCGGGATGGAAGCCTTGATGCGCGTGTCATCAGATATTATGTCTGTTCCTTCCTGTAATGGGACGTTGTAGTCTACTCTCACTAAAACCTTAAGGCCCGAAATATCTACATCCATAATGCTTAGCTTGGAACCCATTTTTTTATTCCTCGAGAATCGTTTCTAGAGAGTCGATCAAATGCTCTGAACGGTCATCTGGTAAATTTTCCCGCAAGATAGAAAAAGCCATATCTTTTGCCTTGATATACTGTTCCATTGCTAGTTTTCTTCCTTCTAAATCATCAAGTACTTCAAGGACTGAATCTAAATCAGAATCTTCAAGAACTCGTTTGAAATAAACATCACCCAATTTTCTCTTTTGAGAAGGGGTGGCCTTTTGAAGTACGGCAACTACAGGAAATAGTTTCTTCTTGTTCAGAAAATCTATTTTTTGAGCTGATTCAGGACCCCAAATCTGGGTGATGTCTAATTTTATTTGCCTTGCCTGACCGATGAAGTGACCAGATCGAAATATATTTCCACAAACTTTCTCATCAAGGTTGGATAATTTTGCTGCTATTGAAAGCGTAGTTCCATATAATGCGCCAGTTTTTTGCCCGGCCATTTCAAGATATGCCTCCACTGTGGTGTCTATTCTTTCTTGCATTTCCAGATCCCTATACCGGCCTTCAAACGTTACTAGGGCCCCTTGATCCAAAAAGGAGACAGCTCCATGAGCTGTGTGGTCTGAAAAATGATTTCTATCAATGTTTAAAATGGATAACCTTGCTATCGAATGCATACCATCTCCAGCATTGATGGCTTGAGCGGGTCCCCATACCCACCATAGAGAATCCTGCCCATTTCGCGTAGGGTTTCCAGACTGTACATCGTCGTGAATTTCGCAAAAGGCGTTGAGCATCTCAATTGACATAGCTGCAGGCAAAGTCAGTGAAGGATTTCCACCTAAGGCCTTTACAGTGGTTTGTAGCAAGATACCGAGGTTTCTTTTTGGAATGGTAAGACTAGGATCTAGTCCGTGTATTCCCAGATGGTAAGAAAGCATGTCATAGAGGGGCAAAGATTTAGAATCAAGATAATCTTTCATCAGGCGATCAATTTCAACCTGTATTTGATCTCTTGTTTCCATAGGAGGTTAACCTCTTTCTTTATCTAGCAGTTTTTTTATTTGAGTCATAGGTATGACCCCTTCTCTTATTAGTCTAACCTCATTGTCCTCAAAATGGATTATTGTGGAGGGTTGTGAGGAAGGTGACGGTCCATCGTCGATAATCAGATCTAAAGAAGAATCTTTAAATTGGCATAAAGCTTCCTCAGCAGTTGTGGCGGCATTTTTACCGCTAATGTTTGCGCTGGTCCCAGTAAGCGGTTTTCCAGTTGCTTTGCATAAACTTATTGGTATTCCATGATTAGGAATGCGGAACCCTGCAGTAGTGAGGCCCCCGGTAGCTATATCTGGCAAAAGATCTGATTTATCTAAAACCATAGTTAGTGGGCCTGGCCAGTAATTAGAGGCTAAAACTTCTGCAATAGGAGGGATAAACTCTGACAATTCATTTAAGGATCCAATTTGATCTATAAAAATTGGAAGTGCCTCCGTAGGCGATCTTCGTTTTACTTCAAAAACTTTTCGAACAGATTCTGCATATGTTGCTATTGCAGCAATCCCGTATACCGTGTCGGTGGGGATGCAGACAACGCCGCCTTCCAATAGTATATTAGCAGCATGCTCCAAAGATTCTTTATTTGCGGGTAATACTGTGGTTATGGCTGGACACCTGTGAGCTGACTTTGGGCGAGTATAACATAGGCCTTTAGGACACAATTATGAACGAAGATCGTGGATCAGATAATACTCGTCGTATAGCCTCGAGCGACGA
>Ga0209034_10000584_pt1 | contig 18212 bp, 18 predicted proteins | sample MarorgKNORR_S2LV_2_FD_188219 | JGI IMG/M metagenome (GOLD analysis project Ga0209034, IMG submission 188219) | Marine microbial communities from the Southern Atlantic Ocean, analyzing organic carbon cycling - 250m_A/KNORR_S2/LV (SPAdes) (version 2) | ecosystem: Environmental > Aquatic > Marine...
TGGAAAGAACCAAGCCTGTAAGCGAAAAAGAAATTCCTATTCAGCCGGCCAAGTAAACCTTCTGAAAAAATCCTGAAACGCACAGTGATTCTATCCAATTAAAGCATCGCTGGCCTAAGTGACAAACTAGATGTCTGAGTACAACCTTACGCACCTGAAGCAACTTGAAGCGGAAAGTATTAATATTATTCGCGAGGTCACGGCTGAATTTGAAAAACCCGTGATGCTTTATTCGATCGGCAAAGATTCATCAGTGATGCTGCATTTAGCATTAAAGGCGTTCTACCCTGGTAAACCACCTTTTCCCCTGATGCATATAGACACTACTTGGAAATTCCGAGAAATGATCGAGTTTCGCGATCAGCAGGTGGGAAAGCTAGGACTTGAGCTAATCGTCTATATCAACAGTGCAGGATCAGCTGCAGGAATTAATCCCTTCACACACGGAAGTGAAAAGCACACGGATGTGATGAAGACCCAGGCTTTAAAGCAGGCTCTGGATAAATACAAATTTGATGCGGCATTTGGTGGTGCTCGTCGCGATGAAGAGAAATCGAGAGCGAAGGAACGGGTTTTTTCATTTCGAGACAAAAAGCATGTCTGGGACCCGAAAAATCAGCGCCCTGAATTATGGAACATCTATAACGGTAAAATTAATAAAGGGGAAAGTATAAGAGTCTTTCCACTGTCTAATTGGACTGAGCTTGATATCTGGCAGTATATCTATCTAAACGACATTGATATCGTTCCCCTTTATTACGCAAAACCCAGACCAGTGGTTAATGTAGATGGAGTGGATATACTCGTTGATGATGACCGAATGCCAATCGCAGGCAGTCAGAAAATCGAAAACAAGATGGTACGCTTTCGTACACTTGGATGTTATCCATTAACTGGTGCTGTCGAATCCACTGCGACCACACTTCCTGAAATTATCCAAGAAATGCTATTAACCACCAGCTCTGAACGGCAAGGTCGTCTCATAGATACCGATATGGCCGGTTCAATGGAAGAAAAGAAACGCAAAGGTTATTTTTAGTGCCTCACCAGTCTGAACATATAAGCACTGATATAAATATCTACCTTGCACAACATGGGCGCAAGGAATTGTTACGTTTGCTCACCTGTGGCAACGTCGATGACGGCAAGAGCACTCTCATTGGGAGGCTGCTACATGATTCCAAGATGATTTATGAAGATCAATTGGCTGCAATAAAAGCGGATAGCGTAAAATCTGGTACTACAGGAGGAAAACTAGATCTTGCTCTGCTGGTTGACGGTTTGCAGGCTGAAAGGGAGCAAGGTATTACAATTGATGTGGCCTATCGCTATTTTTCCACGTCGAAACGAAAATTCATTATCGCGGATACACCAGGGCATGACCAATACACACGTAACATGGCAACCGGCGCCTCAACATGTGAGCTAGCTATTATTCTCATTGATGCTAGGAACGGAGTTCAAACGCAGACTCGTCGCCACAGCTTTATCGCATCGCTGTTAGGCATAAAACATATCATCGTTGCCATTAACAAGATGGATCTAATTAATTATGGACAAAGTGTCTTCAATTCGATTAAACAAGATTATTTGGAATTTTCCAAAAACCTGGATACTAAAGATTTCCATTTCATCCCACTTTCAGCTCTGAACGGGGACAATGTGGTCAATCCAAGTGAGAATATGCCCTGGTATAATGGTAGTGCGTTAATGCCACTCCTAGAAACAGTTGAAATTTCTGCTAACAGAAATTATTCGGATTTCCGATTTCCAGTTCAGTATGTAAATCGACCCAATCTCAACTTCAGGGGGTACTGTGGAACGATCGCCTCAGGCGTGATTCGTAAGGGTGACGAAATTATAGTGCTACCCTCCGGAAAGCACAGCAAGGTTAAATCAATTGTGACATATGACGAGGAATTGGAGCTTGCCCATACTGATATGGCTATCACTCTGACTCTGGAGGACGAAATCGATGTCAGTCGCGGTGATGTCATTGCTCACCCAGATAACTTGCCAATAAACCGCAACAGTTTTGAAAGCACAGTGGTCTGGATGGAAGAAAGCCCTTTAATCCCAGGTAAACTTTACGACTTAAAACTAGGTACTAAGACAGTAAGCGGCCAGGTGAAAACAATTCTTAACAAGATCGATGTGAACACACTGGAAGAGAATCCTGCTCCAGCCCTGGAACTGAACGAGATTGGGCGTGTAGAAGTAACCGTTGACCAACCATTATCGTTTGATGACTATAAAGATAATCGCTCCGCTGGCAGGTTTATTTTTATTGATCGCCTCAGTAATGTCACTGCTGGAGCCGGGATGATTCATTGTGAGCAGCAGCCCAAGGCTCAACTAAACGAACCGCATAGCATCCACGTATCCAAAGAAGAGCGCACTGCGCGCTACGGGCAGAAATCGGTCACGGTGATGTTCATCGGCGTATCCGGATCCGGCAAGTCGACATTATCCCACGGGCTGGAACGTAAACTGTTCGATCGAGGTCTTATCAGCACCGTTCTGGATGGTAAAGCAATGCGCCTTGGTATCAGCAAGGATCTGCCGCGTGACGCAGAAGGTCGGGCTGAAAATTTAAGACGGAGTGCCCATATCGCCCGTTTTCTTAACGATTCTGGAATAATCTGTTGTGCTTCTTTCGTGGCTCCGAACACCGACTCTCGGGAACACGCCTTGAGCGTAATCGGCAAGAATAATTGCTATATCATCTACCTAAATCCATCTATGGAAGTCTGCATACGGCGTGACCCCAGCGGTTTGTACGCTGCCGCTGAAGGGTCTGAATCAACAGACGTCCCTGGACTTTCCTTTCTCTACAGTCCACCTGAAGTTTTTCACCTAAAGCTGGACACTAACGAATTGTCGATCGAAGAATGCCTTCGCCGGGTAATAGAACTATTGGAAGAGGAAGAAATAATTTAACAAATTGTTACTGTGATTTTTGGACATACGGAGCGAACAATATTCACGCGGGATTATCAATATCGATAAACTCATGGAAAATGTTGAATTTACGCGCCAGATAATCACCAATGGCCTGCACACCATAACGTTCTGTAGCATGATGTCCAGCGGAAAAAAAATGTAGCCCTGTTTCTCTGGCGATGTGTACTGTAGGTTCTGATATTTCTCCTGTCAGATAGGCATCGACTCCCGCCTCTGCGGCCATTTCAATATACTTTTGTGCTGCCCCAGTGCACCAGGCTATGGTGCTTATTTTCTCGGTTGAACCTGTTATTCCTATTGGCTCCCTCTCCAGGCGCGCTGCGAGAAAATGCATAAAATCATTGAAAGTGTGGGATTTCTGTAGTCTGCCCTTAAACACAATTGGATTTTTTGCATTTTTATCAAGCACACCTTCTACAACAAAATCTAACTTCTGAGCAAGCTGTACATTATTACCGAGTTCTTTATGAGCATCCAGTGGTAAGTGGTAAGCAAAAAGACTGATCTCATGCTCCAGAAGCGATTGGATTCGATTTTTTTTCAAACCAGTTATAGTTTGATCCTCACCACGCCAGAAATATCCGTGATGAACCAATAACACATCTGCATTACCCTCCGCAGCTGCATCGATAAGAGCTTGGCAGGCAGTAACGCCACTTACAATTTTTTTGATTTCAGAGCAACCCTGCAGCTGAAGTCCATTTGGACAATAGTCGGTGAATTGTTCGGGTTTTAATAGAGTATTGAGCTCAGATTCCAGTTCTTTGAGGCTAACAGACATTGGAAAGGACTCCGACAACGCTGTATATTGGGTTCAAGTGAGAATCATACCATAGAGTTACTCTGTCAATTCAGGTACCTGTCAAATGCAGCAGCTACTAAGAATACTTCATTTTACAAGCTGGCCTATAATTTGCGGTGTACTGGTAGCTCTTGTTTATATTCAATATCAACAACTTAGTGAATTTAGCCGACAAACGGCTGATATTTCAAAAACTCAGGAACCTCGTAGTAACACTGCCTCATTTGCAGACGCAATCAGTAAAGCCGCCCCTTCTGTTGTCAGCATCAATGCGACGAGCGTAAACGTCGAGTCTGTTGAACGTGCAGCTGAAGACAGGGTAAATCTTTATCTAGGAGAGCGGGCCAGTCTTGGCTCAGGTGTTATTGTCAGCGAGCAAGGTTTTATTCTAACTAACCTGCATGTCGTTGATACTTTGTTCGACGCTTTCGATACAGAAGTTACTGTTAGTGATGGCAGGCGCACTCCAGCGACTGTAATTGCATGGGACAAAGCTAATGATTTGGCAGTTTTACATATTAATATGGATGACCTGGCTCCAATTGCAATCGGTGATGATAAACAACTGGAAGTTGGGGATATTGTTTTTGCAATTGGCTACCCGAGAAATATAGGACAATCTGTATCACAAGGTATTGTCAGTGCCCTTACACACAACCCTAATTCATCAATCTCTATCATTCAAACCGATGCTGCTATCAACCCCGGTAATTCGGGGGGCGCCTTGATCGATACTAATGGAAAACTAGTCGGGCTTAACTCTTCCATTTTCTCAGAATCAGGCAATTTCGAAGGAATAGGGTTCGCCACTCCCGCTAGCACCGCAGTTTCTGCCATGGAAGAACTGGTGAAGCAAGCCATTGCTGCTAATTCAGGTTATTTGGGAGTACTGACCGGCGAAGCATTAAATGAACGATCCAGCCAACTGTTTTTTGGGGTCAATCATATTCGCGGTATGCTCGTCGAAAACGTGGACACAGGCGGAGCAGCTGAACGCGCCGGAATTCAACCAGGGGATGTGATTACGCGAGTCGAAGAAACGCCAGTTATCGATGGCCAGAACATTATGATGGAAATTCGTAATAAAAAACCGGGTGATACGATTACCGTGCAGGTCTACCGTAACGGTCAGACATTTAATTTGCCAGTCACTCTTGGCTTTGGTGAAGCTTTAATTATTGAAACCTAGAGAGATAAAGTGTTCTGGGTATTGAATGGCCGCTTTTTCACTCGGTAACTCATTCTACTTCTTTGAACTTCGGTTTCATGGTTTATCACTATTAAACGTCTCTTCGAGCCGATATTCAGCAGATAACGCGTGAGCCTCTAAGTTTTCATTACGTGCCAATTCCGCAGCTGTTATAGCAAGCTTTTTGGCGCCAGCAGGTGAACAGTTAATTACAGAGCTTCGTTTTTGGAAATCATACACTCCTAGAACTGAAGAAAACTTAGCAGTACCAGATGTCGGCAACACGTGGCTAGGCCCGGCACAGTAATCACCAAGAGATTCCGCAGTATACCTGCCTAAGAAGATTGCACCCGCGTTTTCTATGTAACTGAGCACTGCTTCGGGAGCATCTACGGAAATTTCAAGATGTTCGGGCGCTATTATATTACTTGCGACTGCAGCCTTTTCTATGTCTTCCGCCAGTATAAAAATACCTCGATTAACTAATGAAGCTTTAATGATTTCTCGACGCTCCATATTTGGCAAAAGCTTATTAATACTCGCTTGAACATCGTCCAGAAAGCCGTTACAGGTGCTAATCAGAATCGATTGAGCCTGTTCATCGTGTTCCGCCTGCGAAAACAAATCCATAGCAATCCAATTGGGATCAGTCGTACCATCGCAGATGATAGTTAACTCTGATGGCCCTGCCAGCATATCAATGCCTACTTCCCCATAGACCTGCTTTTTGGCCGCAGTAACGTAGATGTTTCCAGGACCCGTTATTTTATCTACACAAGGAACTGTTTCAGTACCAAAAGCCAATGCAGCTATAGCTTGAGCTCCTCCAATAGTATACAACTGACTTATTCCTGCCAGTGAGGCGGCAGCAAATACCAACTGTCCCTCATCACCGTAGGCTGTAGGTACTGTGGCTATAATCTCTTTGACTCCTGCTACCTGGGCAGGAATCGCCAACATTAATAGCGAAGATGGATAATTCGCCTTGCCGCCAGGCACATAGACGCCAACCCGTTTTAAGGGAGTTACCTTTTGGCCAAAAACTGACCCATCTGACTCTTCATAGTGCCACGAAGACTGTTTCTGTTTTTCATGGTAACGACGGATTCGTTCAGCAGCATGCGAGAGCGCGTGGCGCTGCTTGGCTGGCGTCCGATCTAGTGATTCGGCCATCTGCTCCTGGGTTACTAACAAGTCTGCAATCGAATTGGCTGAAAAGCCATCGAACCTATTAGTGTATTCCATTACGGCCTCATCCCCCCGAGACCGAACCGCGTCAAGAATCTCACTTACAGTGTTGGTGACTTCAGGAGCCAATAGCATTTCTCTTCCGAGCAAAGCGCCTAGCTTTTGCTCAAAACTTACGTCAGCGGTGGATAACCGCGTTATTGTGAGAGAATAATCAACCATGGTAATTCGTTCTATTTGTGGATGTTTATCGTCGAGACAGCCGTGCCTCTACAGCTTCTCGCAACTTAACAAGGATGTCCTGGATTACAGCATTTTTAATTTTCAAAGAAGCCTTATTGACAATAACCCGGGAAGATATGTTAGCTATTAACTCTTTAGCTTCCAGTCCATTAGCTTTGAGCGTTTTCCCAGTATCCACTATATCTACTATGGAGTCTGCCAATCCAAGCGATGGTGCCAACTCCAGCGCACCATTCAACTTAATAAGCTCAATTTGCTTACCCCGCTCAGCAAAATATTTTTTAGTGATATTCGTGAATTTAGTGGCAACCCTGAGCCTATCAGAAACTGGATTTGATACCGCTGGTTCAGCCGTCATCAATCGACAAGTTGCGATTTTTAAATCCAATGGCTCGTAGAATTCTTCACTTCCATACTCAAGAATCAAATCTTTCCCTGTCACTCCCATATCCGCACTGCCAAATTCAACATAGGTGGGCACATCCGAACCGCGAATTACCATCAACTTCACATTCTCATGGTTAGTTTCAAAGATCAGTTTACGACTGTTGGAGATATCTTCCTTAGGTACAATGTCGGCCTGCCGGAATAGTGGTAACGTCTCTTCCAGTATACGACCCTTGGTTAAAGCTATAATTAGGTTTTGGGAAGTCATAGGCTTGTTCACTTACTTTTTACGATCAAATGAGAGCGATAAGAGGATCAAGAAGGCACCCTGCGAATCTGCGCTCCCAGCAGTTGAAGCTTCTCTTCAATACATTCGTAACCACGGTCAATGTGGTAAATTCGATCCACACTCGTTTCATTTTCAGATACCAAACCAGCAATAATTAGACTGGCAGATGCCCGCAGGTCTGTCGCCATTACTGGTGCTCCTTTTAATGATTTCACACCTTCCACTATTACTCTATTTCCTTCTACTCGAATAGAAGCGCCCATGCGATTCATCTCGTGAACGTGCATGAATCTATTTTCAAACACAGTTTCTGTAATAGAACCAGTTCCATTTGCTACGGCATTCAAGGCAGTGAACTGCGCCTGCATGTCGGTTGGAAATGCTGGGTAAGGCGCGGTGCGCAATGATACCGCGTTGGGTCTCTTCCCACGCATATCCAATTCTATCCAGTTTTCGCCTAGCTTAATCTCGGCACCAACTTGTTCGAGCTTACTTAGCACAGCTTCCAAAATGTCAGGTCTAGTATCTTTAATCTTTATATGTCCACGGGTTGCCGCGGCTGCAATGAGATAGGTACCCGTCTCAATGCGGTCTGGCATTACAGAATAACTGCAGCCCCTAAGTTCCTCGACGCCATTAATGACAATGGTATCGGTACCATGCCCAGTAATATCAGCTCCCATCTTGACCATACAGTTGGCAAGATCAACCACCTCAGGTTCGCGGGCGGCGTTCTCTATAATAGTTTGTCCCTTGGCCAAAGTTGCCGCCATCATCACATTTTCAGTTCCTGTTACAGTTACCAAATCCATGAATAGGTGAGTTCCCTTCAATTTGCCATCCACCGAGGCCTTTATATATCCGTCTTCCACTATGATGTTAGCTCCCATCGCTTCTAATGCACTAATGTGGAGGTTCACTGGGCGGCTTCCAATAGCACATCCACCGGGAAGTGCAACTTCTGCTTTCCCGTATCGGGTCAACAGAGGCCCTAATACTAGAATTGACGCGCGCATAGTTCTGACCAGTTCGTAGGGAGCGCTGAAACCCTGAATGGAGCTGCTGTTTACCTCGACATTGAGCTTCTCATCAATAATCGGTTGCACGCCCATGCATCCCAAAAGCTCAATCATCGTTGTAATATCGTACAAATGCGGGAGATTGCAAATTTGTACTGTATCGTGGGTCAGTAATGTAGCCGCAAGTATAGGTAGCGCAGAGTTCTTAGCTCCGGCTATTCGAATCTCTCCTTCGAGGCTCACACCCCCATTTATAATTAGCTTATCCATTTCAATCGAGGACTGGGTCTAAATATCAGGAAGCATTTCGCTCTTTTTCAGTCATTAGACGCATGGTTACCGCGTGAATGACTCCACTGACGATATGCTCATTGAGAATCTGGTAGACAATTTGCTGTCGTTTCACTGCGGTGAGCCCTTCAAAGATATCTCCGATCGCTGTAACAAGATACTTACCATCACTGCCTTCGATGACAATCTCACAGTCCGGCATTGATTCGGACAACAGTTGCCTAATCTGATCTGAATCCAAGAATTAACCCTTACAAAAAGTTACGGTTCCGACTATTTCCAGTTTTCAAGTACCAGATCAATGTCGTTGTTGTGTTGTGTCATTAAGGCTGAAAACTGGGTGTAGTACTGACGACCAAGGTTTATTCCCGCTAGACTTAGGTTTTTCAATTTCCATTCATCGTTTTCATTGAGAAACATCTGATACTGAAGCGTAAGATTACTGTCGCCGCCACGTAGCTCCATGCCGACCACGGTATCAGCCCTTGAGTCACCTTCAGGATTGGTCGAAGGAAGAAAAACCAACTCCTGACCGTTATAGGATACCAACGCTGCACCATAAAAACGGGTCAGCGTGTTTTTCAAGATATCTGAAAATCGTTGCTTTTGTTCAGCAGTAGCTAAGTCCGCGTAACGTGACATAACCACTTCTGCCACTGCATTGAAATCAACAGTATTGCTGACAGCTTCTTCCACTGCTGCAAAATAACGTTCCCTGTCAGTGAGGAAAAAATCTTTAGACTCAATGACAGTTTCTAGCAGCGTTTCCACACCTAATTCAGCAGTCTCGATAGCCGTTAGCTCCTGCCCATAGAGCAGGCTTGGCATACCCATAAAAAAGCACAACATTGCCAAAGTATTGTTAAATAATTTCATCAGTCTACCTCTCAAGCCCACAACGAAAAATGGGTTCACATACATGTCAATCAATCTCTTTTAATTATCCGCTGAAAGCATATTAAGCATAGGCATTCAGACCGCAATAAGGACTGAACCATGGTTGAGGAAGGCCAGTCTACATTAATTGCGTACCGCAATAAATTATTACTTGCAAACAGGACCAAAGAACCTTCTAATTACCGGCTTTATCGAAAGCACAGAATTTTGCAAAGTATTCTCCCAGCCACAGTCTTTATCTTCCTTGGATTCATTGGATTAACCTTGGGAGCCCGTTGGCTTGTGAAAGGGGCCTCAGCTTTAGCTCGCAGCCTTGGGGTTCCCCCCTTGATGATAGGTCTTACTATTGTCGCATTCGGCACATCCGCGCCAGAGATGTTTTCGTCTGCCATCGCGGCCCTAGCAGGCGAACCAGAATTAGCAATAGGGAACGCACTTGGCTCCAACCTTTTCAATGTCGGTGTAGCTCTTGGGATAGCCGCCCTTATTAGCCCGTTGAAACCACCTGACAGTTTGATCAATTTACCATTCAAACCCGCCTATTTGATTGTTGATGAAATACCCACATTACTGTTGGTTACACTAGTCGCTGGAGCGCTCCTATTTAACTTGTACGTCGGCCTGTTCGATGCTTTGATATTATTAGGACTTACAGCTTTATTGATTTACCAACTAATCAATAAAAGATCTGATGCTCCATCTAAATCAAAGCAGTCAGATCCCCCCTCCATAAGCAAGCTACAGGCGATAGCCTACCTTTTACTGGGATTAGTATTCTTAATTGGTTCTGCCGAACTTCTTGTGCGGGCAGCTTCTTTTATCGCCGTAAGCCTCGGTGTGTCAACTGCCATTATTGGGCTAACCATCATTGCTCTAGGCACCAGCCTACCGGAATTAGCTACAGCGGTAGAGTGTGTATTGAAGCGTCAACACGACTTGGTATTTGGTACTATATTCGGATCAAACATTCTGAATTTACTTACTGTACTCCCTTTTCCTGGTTTGTTCAGCCCCGGACCTATTGAACCCTCACTATTGAGCCGCGACTATTTAGTAGTGCTAGTACTGACTCTGTTACTCACCTATTATTGCTACCGTGGGATCAAACAAAATAAGATGATCGGACGTTTGTGCGGCTTGATCTTCTTGTCAATTTACTGCGGCTGGTTTACGGTTATGCTGATTCAAGTACAAATCTAAACCCGTTCTTCTCTCCCGAGACTTTTAATCTAATTATGAACTCAAAGTCCCCACTCATCGCCAGTGCAATTCGCACCATTAAGATCGAGAAGGAAGCCGTAAGTGCTCTTGAATCCCGTATTGGTGGTGATTTCGAACGAGCATGTTCTCTTATTCTCGAATGTAAAGGTCGGGTAGTCGTCACTGGCATAGGGAAATCCGGTCATATCGGAAGGAAAATCGCAGCCACCTTAGCGAGTACCGGTACTGCTGCGATGTATGTTCATCCAGCAGAGGCGAGTCACGGAGACATAGGAATGATCACAGTTAACGATATAGTTATCGCTATATCGAATTCAGGTTCTACAGAAGAAATCACAGCATTGCTACCTGTACTAAAGAGAAAAGGTATACCTCTCATAACGTTAACAGGCGATGTTCAATCTGAACTGGCAACGGCCGCTACCTGTAATCTGGATGTTCATGTTGAAGAAGAAGCCTGCCCATTAGGGCTAGCGCCCACATCGAGTACCACTGCGACCCTGGTAATGGGAGATGCCATGGCAATGGCATTGCTCGAAGCCCGAGGTTTTACCCATAACGATTTCGCGTTGTCCCATCCAGGGGGAAAACTGGGTCGCCGTTTGTTAGTAAAAGTAAAAGATGTCATGCATTCCGGTGAAGAAATACCTAAGGTATCTGCTGATACTACGCTTACAAACGCACTACTCGAGATGAGCGAAAAAGGCTTTGGTTTGACGACGGTAATCGGTAGGTCTGGAGAAATAATAGGTGTATTTAGCGATGGAGATCTTAGGAGAACCATAGATGCTGGCAAAGACATTCATAAAACTAAGATAAAAGATGTTATGTCGCCCGAATATAAGTCCGTCAGAGGCAATTCATTGGCAGCAGAAGCTGCACAGATTATGCAAGATACAAATGTCTACGTTCTCATCGTGGAAGGTAAAGATCGACAAATTCAAGGTATCGTAAAAATGCATGACTTACTTATCGCGAATGTAGTCTGAGTCTGCATTATGATTTTTAATACCGAAGAATCTATGGCAGAAACCGCTGCTAAAAAATTGAAATTATTATTGTTAGATGTTGATGGCGTATTAACCGATGGAAAACTTTACTTTACAAACTCAGGTGAAGAAATGAAGTCATTTCACTCTCTGGATGGTCACGGCATCAAAATGCTCATTGAAACTGGTGTGGAAGTGGGAATAATCACTGGAAGAACTTCAAAATTACTGGAAAAACGCTCCCATGATCTAGGAATTGAACTGCTGGTCCAAGGCAGGCAAGATAAGTTAAATGTACTTACCGAGATAATGGAAGCAACCGGTCTAGATTTCGAAGAAATAGGATATGCAGGTGACGATCTCCCCGATATTCCTGTGTTGCAAATGGTTGGATCTAGCTTCAGCGTTCCCCTTGGGCACACCTTGGTGAAATCCTCAGTTCAAGCTATAACAGAAACTGAGGGTGGTAGCGGAGCAGTGAGAGAAATTGCTGACTTCATTCTTAATGCGCAGGGCAACTATGAGCGATTCCTTGGGCCATAGCTGTGCTCTGGCTACAATGCACTTTGATTCTACAAACCAAGCCACTACTTTCGTGTTAAGCTTTGGATCTCCATTGCCACACCAAGCGCTATGCAACGACTCTCTCTTTTTCTGATTCCCGCGCTTATTGCTATTGGCCTATTTATGGCTATTAGTTCCTTCGACCCTATTAGTAACGATAGCGTCAAACCGCTGGACCGGGCGGACTTGTATTTTGATGCCTATTCAGAGGGTATAAATACCGTTCTGTACGCGAGTGATGGTACGGTCCATTATACTTTACAGGCTATTAGTCAGACCCATTATAATAATAATGTCCGAACCGACTTAGAAAAACCGTTTATCCGTCTCTATCAACAGGGAGATTCTCGTTGGAATATAGTCGCTAATTCGGGCAGAATTTCAGCTACTTTAAGGGGATCCGAAGCAGCACACTTAATTGAATTGTCAGGCAACGTTGAAGTCTTTAGCATCGATGAGTTCGGCAACAGGACCGTGCTTTCTACTGAATTTCTGTCGCTCGACCTAGACATGGAAACTCTTGAAACTGACCAGGCTGTAACTCTAGTAACCACTAACCTTAAACAATCATCTATTGGCATGTTTGCAGATCTAGGATCGGATGAAATTTTCTTTCGTCGTGACAACAAGGGAACCTATGAGCAGATGTCAAACTAGCCGTATGAGGCACCTTCTACTCGTTTGTATTTCCCTGAGCACTGGGTTCGTCATGTCTTTGGAATCAGACAAAAATCAGCGTGTGCTTTGGAGCTCAGACGGCGATTCAACTATGAGTGTAGAGGGTAACACGCGAATACTTGGTATGACTGAGAATGTAAAAGTGACGCAAGGTACGTTGGAAATTCTAGGCAATGAAGCTATATTCGAATATACCGCCTCTACTAATGAGTTAACACGGGTTACGGTGCGCGGAACTCCAGTACATTATCAGCAACAGCTCGATGAAGATGGATCTATTGTTGTCGGCACTAGCAACACTTTGCTGTTCTATACTGACGAGACAACCAATGAAACTATTCTTGAGTTAATAGGCAATGCCGACATCCAATCGCCTGACTCTACAATGAGTTGCGAAGCAATTATTTATATAGCAAATAGAGACCTGATCAGAGAGGCTACGGGGCCCTGTGAGGGAACGCTGAGCACTGCTCGAGATTAAATTATGTTAAAAGCAGCAAATCTTGCCAAGACTTACAGAGGCCGGGAGGTCGTGCGCAACGTTTCGATTAGTGTCGAACAAGGTGAAATAGTTGGACTACTAGGCCCAAATGGAGCGGGGAAAACTACTTGCTTTTACATTATTGTCGGGCTCGTTCGGGCAGATGTTGGAGAGGTATCAATCGATGATTATTTCCTGACCTCCCTACCCATGCATAAACGTTCAATGCATGGGCTTTCCTATTTACCCCAAGACTCTTCCATATTCCGGACGCTGAGTGTTGAAAAAAATATCCTAGCTATTCTAGAAACCCGAAAAGATCTTGGTAAGGATGAAAAACAACGTAAATTGGAATCCCTTCTTGATGAGTTCAAAATCCAACATATTCGACATTACAAAGGCATGAGTTTGTCCGGCGGCGAGCGTCGCCGCGCTGAAATCGCTCGCACTCTCGCTGTTGATCCAAAATTTATTCTGTTAGATGAACCTTTTGCTGGAGTTGACCCTATATCAGTAAGCGATATCAAACAAATAATTCAGCACTTGAAAGCCAAGGGCATTGGAATTTTACTAACCGATCATAATGTTCGGGAAACCCTCGACATCTGCGAAAAAGCTTACATCGTTAGTGAAGGACAAATAATTGCCAAAGGTGATTCTGCTTCAATTCTCGATAATGAGAAAGTTCGCGAAGTGTACCTAGGAGAACAGTTTAAAATATAACTATAAAAATTGGCCCACCAATATGGCTCAAATTCCTATGCTATTCAGGCTTTGTTATTGCTATACTGCGGCCTCCAGTGGGCCAAATTTTCACGGATCACTGCTCTCGGTTTCAAATTTTTCTCTGCTTGATAGTAGTGTTGCCCATGAAACTTTCGCTTCAGCTAAAGCTCGGTCAGCAATTGACCATGACCCCTCAGCTTCAGCAAGCCATACGTCTACTGCAACTTTCTACCCTGGACCTCCAACAAGAAATTCACCAAGTCTTGGAATCCAATCCAATGCTGGAATTAATTGAAAATAACGAAGACGAAGATATTAGCTTTAACAAGGAATCAAACCACAACCTGCTTAACAACCCCACTCAGCAATCCGCCACAGAGCTGTCTAATAACCAACCATTGAAAGGAGAAGAACATGGTTGGCAAGAACAAATTCCTCGTGAATTAGCAGTTGATAGTAACTGGGAGGATATTTATCCCAGTACGTTTTCTTCGATCCCTTCGTTTGATCCTAGTTTTAGTGAATTCGAATTACGCAACACCACAGTAGACACGTTGCAGGACCATCTGCTCTGGCAGCTAAACCTAACTCCAATGTCCGAGCAAGATAAATCGATTGCTCTTTCCATTATTGATGCTATTGATGCTAATGGAATGCTCACCGTAGATATTCAATCTATCCATGAAGGGTTTTCAGAAGAATTCGAAATTGAATTAGACGAAGTGTTTGCAGTACTCCATCGCATACAGCAGTTCGATCCTATCGGCGTAGGATACGGCGACTTGGCCGAGTGCCTATTGATCCAGTTAAGCCAATATGACAATCCCGAGCAAGCTAAATACATTCAGAATGCGAAATTAATCATTAAAGAGCATCTGCATTTACTCGGCCATAGAGATTACGTGCAGCTGATGCGACGCACAAAACTTAAAGAGGCAGAACTAAGCGAAACAATATCCATAATCGAAAACTTAGATCCGCGACCGGGCGCCAATATTTCTCCTCCATCTACTTCCTACATTGTTCCTGATGTGATCGTCTCCAAACAGACGGAGACAGGAAAATGGAGAGTAGAGCTCAATCCTGATACAACCCCCAAAATACGAATTAATAATAATTACGCTTCACTAGTTAAGAGAACTGACTCGGATAAAGAGAGAAATTATCTACGAGATAATTTGCAGGAAGCACGTGTGTTCATCAAGAGTTTACAAAGTCGCAATGAAACATTAATAAAAGTAGCTGTATGCATCGTTGAGCACCAGAGAGGTTTCCTCGAATATGGTGAAGAAGCGATGAAACCCCTAGTGCTGCACGATATAGCTCAAGCCGTGAATATGCATGAATCTACAATTTCACGGGTGACCACGCAGAAATATATGCATACTCCGCGGGGGATTTTTGAACTTAAGTACTTTTTCTCAAGTCACGTCACCACTAAGGGAGGAGGGGAATGCTCATCAACAGCGATTCGCGCCATTATAAAAAAACTGATCGCAGCAGAAAATGCGCGCAAACCACTTAGCGACAATAAGATTACAGAATTACTTGAAGAAAAGGGGATTAACGTGGCTAGACGTACCATCGCTAAGTACCGCGGCTCCCTATCTATACCACCTTCAAACGAAAGAAAACGGCTGGGCTAGTAACAACCTGCACAAAAACCATTCCAAATCCGATTGAAAATTGGATAGCAAATAAACTTGATCCGTAATGAGTAAACAAAGCAATGCAATTAGATGAAATACTAACACCTGGACTTTGCCAAGCTAAGCTTACAGGCGTGAGTAAAAAAAGAGTTTTGACTAATGTTAGCGAGCTGGTTGCCCAACAAAATGAATTACTGAAAGCGGACGAGATCTTCAATGCTCTTGTGGCAAGAGAGCAATTAGGTAGCACTGGGCTAGGCGACGGTATAGCAATCCCGCATTGTCGTATTTCATGCTGCCAGAAGATTGTAGGCGCCCTAATTACTATGGATAATCCGATTGACTTTGATTCCGTTGACGGAAAACCCGTAGACATACTATTTGTACTGTTAGTACCTGAGCAAAAAACAGATGAGCACTTAAAAGTCCTGGCGGGACTAGCCGAATTATTTAACGATGAAGACTTTTGCTATACATTGCGACATACTCAAGACAGTAAAGATCTCTACAATATAGCTGTCACATACTAGTCTTTAACTACGACTCTGAAGATGCCTTCCTGATCCGTATTGGAGCAAAGCGTTACGGTCTTTAAGGGGCTGAATAAAGGCGTTATAGAATTCCTTGACAAAACAGCATGAAATAGAAGAAATGTATTGCGACATACAAACTTACCTGGGGAAACGATTTCAAAAATAGAAGATTATAATCTTAGATATATAACAGTTATTATTTGGTATATTGGCGAACACCATCGGTCAATGTATATGTGTGAAAAACTTGCGAAATAATTTATTACCAGCATTGCAAATATACAGGTGAGACTTCGCGAACTAACTCGATAAACCACGATAGATAGGAGTTGGAAAAGGTAACAATGCAGATAAGAATAATTAACTGCTGGAATTTAAGAGATGGTAAGAGGAAATGTAACAGTAATTAATAAAGCCGGATTGCATGCTCGCGCCGCATCAAAATTGGTCACGTTAACCTCGACGTTTGCCTCGAAGATCCAGGTAGGGCATAAAAAGATGGTCGATGGTAAAAGCATACTCTCACTGATGATGTTGGCCGCTGGTCAAGGAACCGAGTTAACGATCGAAACAAGTGGTTCAGACGAGCAACAAGCACTTGAAGCCACTTTAACATTGATTAAAGATGGGTTTGGTGAACCTGAGTAAGCTATATTACTCCGAGTAATTATGAACCGTCGCAACAGGGTGGCTACCGCTTAACCCTAAAATGGCGGTAAAATCGGACTAGTTCAACGAGATAGCTTTCCGTCAAATCACTGATTCTTCAACCCTGATACAATCGCGTCAACCTACAGATTACAAAGTAGAAGATGATTTTCAAGTATGGCTGAATTAACCGAATCACAATTCCAAAAGGATCATGTGCTGGCGCTAAGCCAGGCAGTTGACAGTGGTTCTCTATACCAGATTCGGCAACTAATTAAGACTTTACCTACCGCGGGCATTGCCCACTTAATTGAAATCTCTCCTCCTAAGACCCGAAGCGTACTTTGGCAATTGATCGACAAAATTTCTGAAGGAGAGGTTATTCAGTACCTCAACGAAGACCTTCAAAACGATATCCTAAGAGAACTTAATGCAGAACAGGTAGCTGAGCTTACAGGAGGGTTAGAAACAGATGACCTAGCAGACATACTGCAACAACTCCCTCAGCAAGTGTCTTCTCAAGTTTTACGGGCCATGGATCAGCAAGATCGGCAACGCGTCGAAACTGTACTTTCATATAAAGAAGATACTGCAGGCGGCCTGATGAATACCGACACTATTACGGTACGACGTAACCATACTGTCGAACTAGTACTCAGATATCTTAGACGTCACGAAAGCATTCCCGAAATGACAGACAACATTCTCGTAGTTAATCGCGATGATGAATTGCTCGGCATACTGCCACTCCGTAAAATACTCGTATCTGACCCTAATACCTCGGTTAGAGAGGTAATGCGGGAAGATATTGAAGCTATTCCTGTGGATATGGACGCTGCCCAAGTTGCGCAACTGTTTGAGCAAAATGATTGGGTGTCAGCTCCCGTTGTAGACAGCAATGAAAAACTGCTAGGTCGTATCACTATCGATGACGTGGTGGATGTAATTCGAGATAGCACCGAGCACTCGCTAATGAGTATGGCGGGTCTCGATGAGGAAGACGACGCGTTTGCACCAGTTGTAAAAACAGCTAGGCGTCGTGCTCTCTGGTTAGGTGTAAATCTAATGACGGCTCTGCTGGCTTCGATTGTGATTTACCTGTTTCAGGACACAATCGAAAGGGTAGTCTATCTAGCAGTTTTAATGCCAATAGTAGCTAATATGGGTGGCGTGGCAGGTACACAAACACTGACGTTGGTAATCAGAAGTCTAGCTCTTGGACATATAAGTCCATCCAACCTTCGTTGGCTGCTGACTCGGGAGCTCGGAGTCGCCATTCTGAATGGCACACTCTGGGCGTTTGTCATATCGCTAATTGCTTTCATGTGGTACGGCGATTTACTGCTAAGCTATATTATAGCATTAGCTATGTTGATAAATTTGGTTACCGGTGCTCTCGCAGGAGCCTACTTACCCTTATTCCTGAAGCGGATCAAGATCGATCCTGCCTTGGC
>Ga0209034_10000586_pt1 | contig 18175 bp, 13 predicted proteins | sample MarorgKNORR_S2LV_2_FD_188219 | JGI IMG/M metagenome (GOLD analysis project Ga0209034, IMG submission 188219) | Marine microbial communities from the Southern Atlantic Ocean, analyzing organic carbon cycling - 250m_A/KNORR_S2/LV (SPAdes) (version 2) | ecosystem: Environmental > Aquatic > Marine...
GCGTAGGATTTACAAAAAACAATATTATCTTTAATATTTTGTTGAATTAATAACTCCATTCTTGATATAACTTGGTCAAAATATCTTTTCCTAGTTTCCTCATTATCCGTCAAATCAGGTGCAACAGGAATTAAAATAAATAGAGTCTCTCCATTATCTGGAGCAACTTTCGGGTCGGTTTTAGAAGTGCATGTTGTATAAAAAAGAGGGTCCTTAGGCCATTTTGGATCATCATAAATTTCTTTAGCATGTAAATTAAAATCAGTATCAAAAAATAATGTGTGATGTGATATATCAAGCTTACTATTTAAACCAACATAAAATAGCAACGCACTTGGCGACATGACTCTCTTCTCCCAGTATGATTCTGAATAATTACGGAGGCTCCTTGGTAACATAGTCTGTTCTACATGGTTGTAATCAGCATTTGCAACAATTATGTCAGCATGATAAGATGATTTATTAGTAACAACTTCTGTTGCTTTATTTCCATTAACTGAAATTTTTTCCACTGGCTGATTAAAGAAAAAATTAACCCCTTGAGATTTTGCAACTTTATATACAGCAGTGGCCACGGACCTTACTCCTCCGCTTGGATACCATGTTCCTAAAACAATGTCAGCATAATTCATTATACTATACAATGCGGGCGTATCAGATGGCTTTGCGCCCAACAGTAAGCTTGGAAACTCTAACATTTGTATAATTTTTGGATTAGTAAAATGTTGGCGGATGTGTTTACTAATTGGTTTAAATAAATTCAACCTACCCAATCGCTTTATGAGATCAAGATGTATATATTCTAAAGGGGATAAGCTAGGTTTATACATAAATTTTTTGACGGCTACTTCATATTTTTCTCCAGCATCTTCAAGATATCTGTTTAGAGCTCTACCTCCGCCTTCTTCAAGTTTATTAAAAGCTGATTTCAGGTCATCAAGATTTTCAACTAAATCAAAATAATCTTGTTCACCAAAATAAACTCTATATCCAGGGTTTATTCGTTTTAAATCATAATAATCACTTGTTGTACTATCAAAATCTGCAAAAAAAGAATCAAATATATCAGGCATCCAATACCAACTTGGCCCTGAATCAAAAGTGAATCCCTGCTTACTTAATGTTTGCAATCTCCCACCATAAGAAGCATTTTTTTCAATAACCGTAACACGATGACCAGCTTTTCCTAAATAGGCTGCACATGACATTCCTGCAAGTCCAGAGCCTATAACTATAATTTCCTTCGACATGATTATAATTATTATTTCTTATAAGATTATGAATTATATACTAACTAGTTAAATTATATTTAATTCTACCACATTGAATTAAGATCACTTACGAAAATCTAAAGGTGGTTTCCGCTCACCTAGAAGTGAATAATAATTGAAGGTAGGTCCGCGACGTTCAATCAATTCTTTTTTAGCATTTTTAACAGTTTCAGGATCATTATATAAATCAAAGGCTGTACCAGCAATAACTTTAGCGGCATTTACCATCCCTTTCATTCCAATACTCATACCTCCAGCTGATACGGCTTGCCATGTATGCGCAGAAGTCCCCGGAACCCACGTAGCCATTCTTAATCTTGCGGTTGGAACCATCCAACTAACATCGCCTACATCCGTTGATCCTTTACCCTTCCTAAATTCGTAAGGTTGAACCTCGCTAGCTGATTCTAAATCCAAACTAGGATTTCGAAGTGTTTTATAAATTTCTTTTGCGAATTTTTTTTCTTTACGGTCATAATTAATTCCACCGATGGCTGTTAGATTGTTATACATTATTTTTTGTGTGACATCATTTGCCAATACTGGTCGGTTTCCATGAATAATTTCATATTCCAAACGAGTACCTGTCCCCAATGCTGCACCTTCCGCAGTTTTTATAACACGCAACCAAATATCTTCCAAAATATCTACGTTAAAATCTCGAACATAATAGAATACCTCTGCATAGTCAGGTACAACATTAGGTGCATTCCCACCTCTTGTAATTACATAATGAATACGTGAGCCATCTGGAATATGTTCCCGCAAAAGATTAACCATATTATTCATAGCCTCAACCCCATCTAATGCTGAGCGTCCTTTCTCTGGTGCTCCGGCTGCATGTGCTGAATATCCATGAAACCTAAATTTTGCAGATCTGTTAGCCATGGACGTACCTGGGTTAGCAGCATTTCTATCACTTGCATGCCAATCTAAAACAATATCCACATCATCAAAAAGACCTGCACGAACCATATACACTTTTCCAGAGCCACCTTCTTCAGCAGGAGTGCCGTATAAACGCACAGTGCCTTTCTTTTTAGATTTATTTAAGTAATTTTTTACTGCTATCGCTGCAGCCGTAGATGCCGTTCCAAACAAATGATGACCACAAGCATGACCTCCAGCTTGACCTAATATCGGTTTTCGTTCAGTAGCAACTTCCTGTGAAATTCCTGGCAACGCATCAAATTCTGCTAGTATTCCAATAATTGGTTTGCCAGAACCATATTCTGCAACAAAAGCTGTGGGAATCTCAGCCACACCAGACTTAATGCTAAAACCTTCATTCGATAATGTTTTTTTTAGAAGTGCAGAACTTTTTTCTTCCTGATATCCTAATTCAGCCCATCCCCAGATTGATTTAGCTATATTTTCATAATCCTTAGCTCGTTGTTCAATTGATTCTTGGATATTCTTTTTCCCGAATTGACCATATGAAACGGCTGATATAATTAATAGAGTTAAAATAGACTTTGATGATTTTATCATTATAATCTCCTTAGTTTTCAAATTCTAGTGAATTTTCAAGCTTATTATTCATCCAAGTATTCAAAATATAAAATGCTACCATTGGGATAGCCCATTGAACTACACAAGTTGCAACACTATACAATGAAGTTGGATCATACCAGTCTGCTGGCGCATATACAGTAGCTGAAAGCCACATCCACCACAAAAAGATTACCACACCTATTACGGGCACAACATAATTAATGACTGGTCGCCACCAAAATGGGAATGACCAATCATCTTCGTTACCTGAGCTGATTTCTTCCATAATTCTGGGTAATCCATATTTAATCGCCGCCAGTGCTACAAAAACGCCAGCCAACATCAAGGCAACACCCCAAACAAAATCCTGATTACTCAGTATATCTAAGTTCCTTGCAGAAGGAATTCCCATAAGAAAACAAACACCAACGATCCAACCAACAGCTGTTTTACGTTCAACTCCCATATCCCGAAGATTTCTTACAGCCAATTCAAGCATGGAGATCAAAGATGAGAATCCTGCAAATGTAAGACCCATGAAGAACAAAATAGCCAAAGTTTTTCCAAAAGCCATTTTTGCAAATAACTGCGGCATCCAAATAAAGGTCAGCCCCGTGGCAGCTGGACCTGATGTTTTCATCACCTCTAAAATTTCCCCTTTGGCCATTCCCATTTCATTGCCCAAAATGGAAAACACGGTACTAAAAACCATGATGGCTGCCAGTAAAGATACCAGGTTATTACCAATAGCTACAGTAAATGCATTTTTAATTAAGCCATAGCGTCTTCGAATGTAAATAGCATATGTGAGAAACAATCCCCATCCAGCCCCTGTATCCCAAGCATTTTGAGTTAATGCTTCTAGCCATATTCGAGGATCTTTTAACTGACTCCATTCTGGAGTAAATAGATAGGTGATGCCAGCCATTGAGCCAGGCAAAGTGATAGCTCTAACTACAGATATCAATACTATAATCAATAGTGTAGGTATAAGAAATTTATTTACTTTTTCAATAGAGGTAACGCCCTTATAAATCGCAAATCCGCCTACACTCATGGCTACCCCATGGAATAAAATCGGGAAACCGCTCTCTTGAAACTGATTCCATAGCGTATTAGAGGCTTCGGTTGTATTTGGTAAATCCGTCAATGCCATACTTCCGAAATAAAAGATATTCCATCCAACGACCACTGAATAATAAAATGCAATGGCAGTAGCCACGAACCCTATAAATCCGCCTAAAAATGCAAATGGTTTACCCATAAAGTGTGCAAACGCACCGATCGTACCTTTCCTAGCAGTTCGCCCCATAACATATTCAACTATAATAAGGGGTATGCTCCACATGAATAAAAATATGATCCAGGCAACTAGAAATGCGCCTGCGCCATCATCGCCGCCATTTGAAGCAGCTATACGGGGAAATCTCCATATATTACCGGTACCTACTGCGATACCCAATGCACTGACCAAAAAGGCAAATCGTGATGAAAAACGTGGTGATGAATTTGACATTTTATTTCCTTTTAATTTTTTTGGGCTGCAACCCAATCTTGTATTTGATCTTCCAATACATCTAACGGCACTGAACCACTACCTAGTACTGTATCATGAAAATCCCTCACATCAAATTTTCTTCCTAACTCTTCTTGGGCAAACTTTCTTAATTCTTTAATTTTAAGTTCGCCAATTTTATAAGAAAGAGCCTGGCCCGGCCAAGCAATGTAGCGATCTGTTTCCGTTGTACATTCATGAATTGGTAAAGCAGTATTTTCGGATAGATAATCTATAACTTGTTGACGGGACCATCCCATAGCATGGATGCCCGTATCAACCACAAGACGACATGCCCGCCACATTTCATAGGTGAGGCGACCAAAATTACTGTAGGGATCCGTATAAAACCCTGCTTCAATTCCTAGATATTCACTATATAAACCCCAACCTTCACCAAATGCGGATAAATAAAGGTCTTTTCGAAATTCAGGAAGGTCATTTAATTCAGATGCAATAGAGTTCTGTAGATGATGTCCGGGAACGCCTTCATGAAGCGTTAAAGCTTCCAGATTATACAATGGTCGTGCATCTAGCTTATAGGTATTAACCCAATAATACCCTGGTTCTTTGCTCCCTTCCGCAGGACCAACATATCTGCCACCAGTATATTTTGGTGCCAAATCATCAGGAACGGGTGCCACACCGTAGGGCAATCGGGGCAGCTTGTTAAATAGAGCTGGAAGTTTAGCATCCATTCGTTTTGCAATGAAAGAGGCTTCTTTAAGCAAAGCTTCAGGTGAAGTTGCATAGAATTGAGGATCGGTCCGGAGAAAATTTAAAAATTCAGAAAAGCTACCTTTAAACTCAACAGATTCAATTACTGCTTCCATTTCACTGCGAATTCTTGCCACTTCCTTTAAACCAATTTCGTGGATTTCTTGAGCACTGAGATTTAATGTTGTGAAATGATCTATCTTGAAATTATAGTAATCCATGCCCCCTGGCAGTTCAGATGCACCTAATGTTATACGGGCATTGGGATAGTATTCATTTAAGAAAAAATTCAAAAAAGAAGAATACGCTTTGACAGCACCATTCATAACTGCCTGCTGTCCCATTTTTTTTATTTCCAATTTTTGTTCAGCATTAAATGAATTTGGGAAGGAGCGAAATGGTTCATAAAAGGCACTTTCTTCATGAGAATCTACCACATGGGTTTTTATCGTGACTTCATAACCTTTTAAAACAACTTTTGGGACTGAAATTCCGTTATTAATACCAATTCGCATATTTGCAATCTGCTCATCAAAATATCTTGGAAAATCTAGCAGCCTTGCAATGTAGTCTTTATAATCCTCAACTGTTTTGAAAGGCATAGCTTTATACAAACGTGACAAACCTGTATGAAAACCAGAATCGGCATTGAATGGCATGCAGTAATCTTTGTATTCAATACCTCTTATTCGGCTATTTATGATCCGACTAAATATCTTATGATTCACCCTATCATTTTTTGAAAGATCATTTAATTGGATCTTTTCTAAACGGTAATAAATGGACTTCCAGAACTTTAGATTTTTTTCAATCTGTTCTGTAGAAACAGATGGCATTCGATCATTTAATTTATGGTTACCTGAATAAGTCGCACTGATTGGATTGCTATCCAATTGATATTGATGTGCATCCGAAAAGATTTGATATAGTTCATCCCTGGTATCCTGCTCAATGCATGATGCGAGAAATAATGTCGCCCACAACATTAATATCCATTTTTTCAGTTTGTTATGATTCAATTTACACTCCTCATTGGGGTCTAATTGTAATGCAAGACTATATTTTTTACAAAATAAAAAACCCTAAAAAATCTGTCAAAAATGATGGCGCCTAAGAAAAATATGTACAGTTATTTAATTTGGGTAAAGCCACCAAATGATCAATTAGCTAATTTCGATCAACCCTTTTATTAATCAACACCCGCATCATTTTTGTAAGTCTCATACACTTCACGGAAAAGTTTGATATCTGCTTCAAAAGTCTCAGGCAGAAGAGGTCCAAAAGAAAATCTAAAGAATCGGTCATATGGTGTTTTGTATTTGGGATCTTTCGAATGGGGACGGCCCATATCACAGTCAAAAGCACATAGAATTGCTGCACCGTGCTTGAACAACCGCTTGTTCAGTTCATCGCTGGTCATCCCTTCAGGCAACTCAAGCCAGTGATAGAAACCTCCATCGCCGGTATAGACTCCTAGACCCATCTCCTCGAATGCCTTGCCATATCGCTGGCGCTGCCAATTGTAGTGCTCCTCTACCGCTTTGCGTGCTTTCTTGACGCGGCTGGACTCGAGAAGCTTGATTGCATAATGTTGAGAAGGATGGCTTACACCACCCATTCCAAAGCTAGAGTAATTTGCTAAGATTCCTATATTTCTCTTACTGGCAATGATCCAACCGATGCGAATGCCTGGTGACTGAAGTCCCTTCGTACAAGCACCTGAAAGGAAGACATTGCTACTATCAAGATCCCGTACAAATTCAATACCGCTCACTGAAGGGGAGTGGAACATTTCGTATGCCTCATCGAGCAAGATACCGTTACCGGGTTGCTCTGCGATCTTAATCAGTTCACGGAGTTCTTCACCAGAACGTGTTTGGCCTGAAGGATTTTGAGGGTTTGAGATGACGGGCATAATCGCTGTTCCTTCATCAAAATTCTTTCGGTTATAGTATTCTGCATTTTTTGGATGGAAGTTGTTCTCCTTATTGAAAGGAACAGTCTCATAGTCAGTATCGGTCTGTGTCATTATATCAAGGTAAGCGGGCCACTCAATATTCCCAATTCTTACCTTTACGCGTTTTTTTAAAAATGTCATCACGGTGTAAATCCCAGGTCGACCTCCGGCAAATATCATCACATTCTCAGGTGCGATGGTTGATCCATATCTTGAATTATAGTACTCAACAATGGCTTCGCGTAGTTCAGGGTGCCCCCATGCTTTAGGGTAAAACCGATCCTCTAAAGTGACGTCAACACTTCCTGGTAACTCTGGTCCACCAAATTTTTCCAATGGTGAGGTCAGCGGAAATCCTTGGGACCACGGATGTGTACCTTCAGTACCCATGAAACTCCCAAAGGTATCCCGAAATGCGTAAAGTGTCTCGTAAATACCCATAGGTGGTACGTGGTATAAAAAATCTTTCAACATTATTTACAATTAATTTTTCTAATTGTGAATTTTGATTAATTCGTCATAGCCACCGATAGCTTCTCCATCAATTACAATTTGAGGTACTGTAGTGGCTTTACCAACTTCTAGAAGTTTAGATCGATCCCAACCTAATTTTTCAATATTGATCTCTTCATAATCCCATCCTTTTTCATCAAAAAAACGTTTAGCAAGATCACAATAACTACACCAATTAGTGGTATAAATTTTTATGGATTTCTTCAAAAAAAATTATTTTTCGTGTTTCTCTGCAACTATCAATATTTTATGAACTGCGTATAAACCACCCAATGATATAGTCCATCCAATAACAAAATAAAATATTTCCATTAAACCAATTTCCTTTTAAATAATTATAATTGAGCACTTAATTTACAGTTTTCAGCTAATTACCTCTAACTTGAATATTCAATAAGTGAATGTTAAACTCTTTAAGGAAAACCATGATAAAATATATTCGTTTCGCAGCTGCACCTACTCTCACAGCATTTGGCGCTTTCTTTGCCTTAAGAGGTGAACATTGGATGTGGGTCTATTTTGCAATGTTCGCAATGATAGTCATTTTGGGGGATTTTGCTCTTGGTGATAACAGTACAAACCCAAAATATCCATCAACTAAAATCTTGAATTTTCTACTATACATTAATTTTCCGTTTCTTATAATTGCTGTTCTAGCAAGTATATGGATGGTAGGTGATTATCCGCTTCCAGAGTGGGGTTCATCTTCTATGGTTGCAAGAGAGAATACAACCATATATGATTTAGTAGGGTATGTCATCGTAATGGGTTTATTAGTTGCATCTGCAGGAACTAATGTAGGACATGAACTTACCCATCGTAAAAAAAATAAATTTGATATGTTTCTTGGTAATTGGTTTTTGGCCTTTACATGGGATTGTGCATTCGCAATTGAGCATGTTTATGGCCATCATAAATATGTAGCGACAGAAAGAGACCCTGCAACTGCTAGGCGAGGCCAAAACCCATATTCTTTTATTTTTCGATCTACTACTTTATCACATCGCAATGCATGGATCATTGAAAATAATAGATTAAAAAAACAAGGTTACAATCCTTTCTCTTTTCAAAACAAAATGCTTATTGGTTATGGTCGTTCAGGGCTGCTTACTGCTGGAGCATTTTATTTGAGTGGTTGGGCAGGCTTAATTATGTTCCTACTGATTGCGACCGGCGGAAAAATCATGTTAGAAGGCGTCAATTATATGGAACATTATGGATTAATTCGTGAAGAAGGAGCTCCAATCCAACCAAAGCATTCATGGAACACTAATAAAAGAATTAGCAGCATTCTTCTTTATAACTTAACGCGTCACTCTTCTCACCATGAGGATGCTTCCTTAGAATACTGGGAATTAAAAGCATATTCTCGCGCTCCAGAAATGCCATTAGGATATTTATCATGTGTTTATTTAGTTTTATTTGTACCATGGATTTACCATCGTATAATGGCTCCTAAATTAAAAGATTGGGATAAAAATCTAGCCAATAACACAGAAAGATTATTAGCTCAGAAGCAAAATGAAGCCAGCGGTCTGGCTTTTCTGATCTCTTAGTTTGAAGTTTCTTTCTTAACTAAATAAACGCTTGCTGTATCACTATTAAATGCAGTAAAGATACCTAATCCACCTTTTATATTTGAATATGGTTCATTCAAATCTCTTGAATCTTGCCCACTTGACTGATATAATAAAACATAATCAGTCTGTACATGAAAAAGTACAATATCGTGGCGACCAAAATGAGTAACATTCGTAGGTAAAATAGTGTATGAGGTATCAGCAAAAGGTTGAGATATAAAACGCTTCCAACGCGGAGGTGCTTGTTTTTCTAGAGGAGTTGGATCTACTTCAACATTATCCATTAATAGATAATGGTAAAGTTGATCAGGATTATCCCAATAAAGCTGAATCCGATTTGAATCTGCAAAAATCCAGTTTACGTAATCTCTATTCCTATTGAATTCAGGAACCCAAAGTGTATCAAGTGATACAGAAAAGCTATCAGGTTTTATTGGAACGACTGTTTCAGACGTAAGCTGTTGCTCCATATAATTAATTTCTAATCGAAAGGTATCTCCAATTCCTACCACAAGATTGCTGTCCGGGTAGTGGTAAGTAATTGCAAACGTTGTGTCTGTTTCAGTAGTATCATTGGAATAAACGGGCTCAAGTTTAAATTGCTCATTTCCACGTGAAAGAATTACTTCAGCAGAATCAATTGGCGTTGGTTTAGTGCTCTCATCATCTAATGCTAATGTAGACATAAGGACAATATCCTTAACAGGTTGACCTTCATAAATATATGCACGAACTACAATTAAATTTTCATCAGGAACTGCTTTAAGATCATCTTCGCAGCTAATTGTAACGAATACGACAATAAGTAAACTCAATATGGATAATTTATTTTTCATAGATCTACTTTATTTTAAAGACACTTTAAAAAATAAGGTTATTGTCATAGGGAGCAGCATCATATCAGAGACTAATACCGGGACAACATCTAAATCATATTCTCGATAATTAACATTCTTATTATTCAAAAGATTAAAAACTGAAAAACCCACATCCCATTTAAAATCAGGAGTTTCTAATTGTCTAAAAAGACTAATGTCTAATCGCTGGTAATCTGGTAAACGATGCGCGTTTTTGTCACTAACATGAATATAGTTAAACTCATCACCATCTAATAACGGAAGATAATATCGGCTTTCAGGAGTAGTATATGGTGTACCTGTAGCATAGATCAATGTTGAAGCAAAATTCCAGGCACCGAACTTATATATACCTACTATCTTTGCCTCATGTGTTTTATCATGGCTAGCAGGATAAGGTTCCGGTGCTAAGGCTCCAAAATCATATTTTACATTTCCAAATGTATAGCCAATCCAACCATTAAACGTTCCAGTCTTTTTCTGAGCCAAAAATTCTAAACCCTCCGCATAGGCATCCCCAAAGAAAAAGTAATTACCATAGTCAGCTAATTCTTGAAAACGTCTTGTATATTCAATCATACCATCCATGAATTTTCGATAGCCCTCAATCTCAAATAAGTAATTACGCGTTTCATACTTGAACCCTAAGATTTGATGTTCTGCAGAACCAGGAGGAATATTATCGTCCGATACAAGCCAGAAATTGGAATTCCCTTGTAAAACATCCTCGAGTACAATATTGTTAATAAATTGAAAATAATTACCCCACGCACCTTTAACCGAAAAATGATCCCCGATATTCCAATTAAATGAAAAGCGTGGTGAAATAAATACTGAGTCCGTTGCTAAATCCATAATAAATAAACTATCTAGTCCCGTTTGGGATGTTGCACGGACACCCATTCCTATAGTTAGTGAAGGGAGGACTTTCCATCGATCTTCCAAATAAAGACTTAATAGCATCGTATTTGATTCTAGATCCAATATTTCAATTGAATCATAAACAGCTACATCATAGTGCGTTCCCAAATTTGTTGTTTCTAAACCAAATTCAATAATATGATTTGCGTCAGCATGTAGAACATTATCTAAACGGAATGATTTATCTTTAGCTCCATTGCTTTCATCTATTTTAAATGTCCTACCTCCGCCACCAATTGAGTAGAGATGACGACCATAATCACTATTGAATGTAGAAGCACTATATAAAGCTTGAGTAGAAAAACGATCGGTCCACCGATGGTTCCAGCGAACACTCATTCCTAAATTACCCCAATCCGTATTATTATCATCAATTCGAGTTACAGTTTGTTGACCCCCTCCTCCACCAAAGCCTCCGCCCCCGGGCCGACGCCTCACCCCTTCAGTCTCACGAGATTCATTTAAAAAATCTCTGCCTCCATACATGCTGACACTAATTACATCACTATTGCCAGGAGTAAAAGTCACTTTATTATGAAGATCGTAAAAATAGAATTTGGGAAAAATCTGTTGTTGAAAAGCTTCATCATTCTCATTGTTAGGATTAACACGCCTACGGTTATTTGTGGGTACTTCATCATCCCCAGTTACAAATTCATACATTTTCTCAAAAAAAGGACTAGACATATAATCGGAATATGAGCGTCTAAATGACAATAACCAGCTTCCACCTAAAATAATTGGTGTCTCATATAATAATTGAGTTGACATTAAATTTGCACCTAAGCCAAACTGCCTTTTAGTTAAATCACCATTTTTACCTGTCATATCAATTACACTGGATAATCTACCTCCGTATTTTGCTGGAAATCCGCCCTTATAAACCTGAACGTCTTTAATTGCATCTGCATTAAATGCACTAAACATCCCAAAAAAATGGTCAACATGATAAATGTTCATACCATCTAGCAGGATCATATTTTGGTTTGAGCCTCCCCCTCTAACATTAATACCCGATGATCCATCACCTGTGCTTGTAATCCCTGGCAATAATTGCAATGACCGAAAAATATCGACTTCACCCATATTTGGTAAAAGCGCTAGTTGGCGAGGAGATAGTGTTATTTTGCTAACTTCATCTCCTGAACTTTTGATTATTTGATATTCATCAGCAATGACATCGACAGCTTGAAAATTTAGTGCTTCCATTCTTAATCGGATTTCCAAAGGTCCTTGTGACAGTGAATTATCAAAACCAATTTTGGCTGTTCGATAACCAATATATGATACGATTAGTGTACACGGTTCTGCAGAAATATCGACTAGGACAAAATGACCATCAGCATCTGAAGTAACACCACGGCTTGTCCCTTGAACAAGGACATTCGCATAAGGTAAAGGCTCCAAATTATCCATATCTAAAATTGATCCAACAATATCTCTGGTTTCATCTTGACCAAAAATTGTTGAAAAAAATAGGGTAAGAATAATTAATCTTTTGTTAATTTTGTGATTCCTTAAATTATTAGACTAAAAATAATAACTTATGTTAAAAAATTATTAATCTTTAGCTAAGAAATCTAACGATACAGAGTTTACACAATAGCGCAACCCTGTTGGTTTTGGACCATCTTCAAAAACATGACCCAGATGGGATTCGCACTTAGCACAAGTAATCTCAGTTCGAATCATACCAAAGCTAATATCTCGTTTAGTATTAATCTTTGTTTTATCTATTGCATCAAAAAAAGCGGGCCATCCTGAACCAGAATCATACTTTGTGTCTGAACTAAATAATTCATTTTCGCAACCAGCGCAAACATAAACACCTTCCTCTTTGTGTTTATAATATTTGCCCGTAAATGCTGTTTCCGTACCTTTTTGTCTTAAAACTTGGTATTCTTCAGGAGTTAAGCAAGTCTGCCATTCCTGATCTGTTCTTTCAACTTTGTCCATAACAAATCCTTTTGAAGATTTTTGTTGGGTTTGACCCATAAAAAAGATTCCAATTGCGCAAGCTATACATGTGATTATTGTTTTTTTCATAATGATCTAAGATGTTTTTCCAATAAGAATTTAAACTATCTTTTAAAGATATCTTAAATGTCTTTCAAAAGTCAAATGTACTTCATTAATAACTTTATCATTCTTTTTACACCATTAGTATAAGGTGGATATAATAATTTCATAGGACTTAGCCGAGATTGTTTAAGTATTGACCTCTGATTGGAAAAGGCTTTAAACCCTGCTTCTCCATGAGTACGACCAAAGCCACTATTATTTATTCCTCCGAAAGGTAAATTGAGGTGCATATAGTGAAGAATCGTATCATTTATTGATGTACCCCCAGCGGACGTATTACTTAAAATAAAATCAATATTTTTCCTGTTAGAACTAAAAATATATAGGCCCAATGGTTTTGGCTTATTATTGATAATTGTGGTGACCTCATCTATTGTATCAAATGTCATTATGGGAAGTATCGGTCCAAATATTTCTTCACTCATCACTGGGGAATCAGAATTAACATCTGTTAGAACTGTTGGCTCAATAAAATTTGTTTCTACATCTGTATTGCCCCCCATATATATTTTATCACCATACGAGGTCGTTTCGCTAAGCAAACGACTTAACCGTTCGAAATGTTTTTTATTTACAATTCGAGCATAGTTATTTGAGTCCTTTACTGAACCATTTCCTGAGGCAAATTGTTTAATTGAGATGTTTTTTATCTCTTCAAGCAATTTTTCTTTCACTGATTTTTGGACAAGTACATAGTCTGGTGCTAAACAGATCTGACCACAGTTTAAAAATTTTCCCCAGGATATTTTTTGAGCAGCATCTTTTAGATTTGCAGTTTCATCAACAATTGTTGGAGATTTACCACCTAATTCTAAGGTAATAGTTGATAAATGCTTTGCAGCTTTCTTCATAACTGAGCTACCAATTTTTGGACTACCTGTAAAAAAAATATGATGGAATGGTTCATCTAATAGAGCTTCAGCTACATTAGCATCCCCTTCAAAAAGAGCAACTTCCTTCTCTTCAAAAAGATCGTTTACCATATCAGCGATGACCTTTGATGAATGGGGTGTTAATTCAGATGGCTTTATGAATGCACAATTACCTGCCGCAATCGCAGATATTAAAGGGCTAATGGTCAAATTAAATGGAAAATTCCATGGAGTAATAATTAAGACCACACCCTTTGGCTCATATTGTATCCAAGCTTCGGCTGTAGCCAATGCTAAAGTTGAGTTAACTTTTTTTGGTCGCATCCATTTTTTTAAATATCTGCGTATATGACGTATCTCATTTAATACCGCCCAAAGTTCAGTTAAGTCCACCTCTGAAGAAGGTTTACGATAATCTTGATGCATGGCATTTCGAATATCTTCTTTATGATCCATAAGCCATTTTTCAATGGATTTAAGTTTTGCACTTCGTTCTTTAAAAGAAGTGTTTCGTATTGCTTGTTGATTAACAAGCTGCTCATCAAAAATCATTTTGATTCTAGATTGTATTTCATTCATAATGGTTATTTAACTTACTTAAGTAGTTGAATAATTCCTAATGTGGCTACCCCAATCATTAATTTATATCTTAAACTTAACTATGAAAAATAAGCCTATTATTTTCTTTTTGCTCATGGCAGCATTATACGGTCAATGAGCGCTTTGAAGTAATCCATCCTTGCCAGTTGGTGAGTCAGATAAAGGTTTTGGAGCTGAAAAAGGGCAGCTCTATTATGGAATTCAAAGCCATTACACTTCTATAGATTGGTGGCATGACCCCGTAAAAGGCGAGCCATTTAAACATAGTGGGTCATTAAATACATTTATATTACGCCCCAGTATTGTATATGGGATTTCTAACAAATATAATTTAACACTGAGCTCAACATTGGGTATTAGGAGCATGAATTGGAATCAATCTAATGTATCTATTCACCATCGAACTGAATCAAGTTCAAGTGATTTTCATAATGCAAATGGTGGGATTTTGGGTGATTCAAAGGTTATGATTAGGTATCTAATAAAAAACCAGGGCATGGGAACCGGATTTAGAATCTATAGTGGAGGCGGAATAACTATACCATCAAATAATCAATTAACTTCAGACCCATATTTTTTAAACAATGATGAAGTAAAAGAACACCGACATTTTAGTTTAAGTAATGGGACATATAACTACAATATTGAAACTCAGATTTATTACAAAAGATTATCTAATCCTACTTTTTTAGGAGGATTTATCATTTTAGAAAGACCATTCTCAGAAAGTAAATATGGTTACTTACCTCCAGTAAATCTTAATATTGCTTTATCAATGATATATAAGCGTTTTGATAATATTGACAGTTCTATGGGTTATGGATTGAATATACTTCAAACGGGACAAGGCTATTGGAATGGTATACCAGCACCTAATACAAAATCAACATCTATCAGCCCCAGTATATCTTTCCTATTTGGCTCTAGGTTTGGTGCTATTGCTCTTAATCTGCAAAAACCTATTTTTATTGATGGAGCTTTTACAAGTAATGAGGGTGATATGGATCAAGGAAGTAATATTTGGCGATTCTCAATTTCATTAAGAGGAATGCCGAGTAAATAATCTTATAATAAAATTCGGTACTGTAAACTGATACTTCTCCCTGATTCAGGCATAATAGATTTTATTTTTGATAAATGATTATAATAAGTTTTATCAAGTAAGTTATTTATTTGAAGCACCAAACGGTGAGTTCCCTTATTGGTCTCAAAAGAATAACTTCCAAAAATATCAATTAATAAATATCCTGGAGTTATCGTTTCAAATTCTGAGATCTCTTTTTGATCTAAAACTTTACTAAGTCTAATTGAACTCGATAAATCCTTATTTGATTTACTTGAAATCAATAAACCAATTTTGTCTGGTGGCATATATGCTAGATGGTCATTATTTGAATTATCTTTTCCTTTAACAAATGAAAAATCTGTTGTGATATCTATCGTTCTTCCTTTATATCCCATTTGTACTTCTCCACCACTTATTTCAGTTTCAATCCCGCGCATTTGATATTTATATAACCATCCGCTTGATCCACTTCCCCACTCGATCCAATCTGCACCAGGCACATATCCATCCCCCATTTTCATATATTGATGAAAATTTGGACTTTGATTAAAAAACCCATTTAATAAGAAAAAGAATTTGTCTTTTTGATATTGTATCGAGTTTTCAATACCTAATGTTTTCTCAAGGTCAAGATTTGGGTTGCCAATTTCATAGCTATAACTTCCAAGATGTGGCCCATCTGAAAAAAGATCTTCAATACCAGGCGTTCTTCCAGCTCTCATTATGGTTGTAGAAAATTGCCAATTTTCCCAGGATTTAATAAGTGCAGCAGATATAGAAAGAAAACCAAAATTTTTCTTGTTCACAGATTTTTCATCAATATTTGAAAACTTTGTTCCTTCATTTTGAGGTTCTATAATCGAATATTCTCCTCTAAATGATAATTGGCCTGTAAAACCAAGTGCCTCTTTCTCTCTAAAACCAAATACTGAAAAATTTGATTCGGTGGTATTTGGTGTCCAATAAAAGCCACCTGCATTAAACATTCGGTATTGTATAGCAGTACCTATTTCCCTTTTTAATCCTGTTATCTTTGATTGAAAAAGAAATATATCTTGTCCCAATTTGACAGAAGCTTTTTTTTGATCTGATTCAAATTCAGAATGAGCATAATGAATAAATTTTTGATCTAGGTCAAATGTTTCAAAACCATTAAAATCAATATCTTGATGATAATTAAACTTTTGAGTCGTTTTATTCATTTTAATATCCACACCACTAATGTGCCCCTCAGGGCTTCCTGGTATACCATAATCCATTTCAACATGTTCAATTGAAGCTGTTACTCTTCTTCCATCATTGAACCTTGTTAATCCAAAAAACCATTCAGTATTATTCATTGATGTATTTTTTAATACTCCTATTGGAGTCATTTGATTGCCAGCACTTCTATTTTGTAAGGAAAAACGAAAATTGTTCTTATTCATTGGAGCGACCAATGAAAAATTATTAAACAATCCCTTATTCCCAGAATCATAACCTGAAGTTATATAAGTGTGGAAATGATCAAATGCGATTTCAGGCATAGAGTTTTTTTCAACATCAATGACACCGCTTATAGTGTTTGATCCAAAAAGTAGTGCTCGAGGTCCTCTAATAATTTCTATTTCTTCAACTCCTCCAAGATCCAAACTTAGCGCATGATCAACTGAAGTCTGAGATAAATCGCCCACTTCAAAGCCATTTTCCGTGATCAGAAAACGGTCTCCCGAATATCCTCTTAATATAGGTCGTGTTGTACCCTGTCCCATGGATTGGATTGCTACACCCATCTCGTTTTGAAGGGTTTGCGCAATTGATCCCTTCATATTTTCTTGTATTTTTTTCCCGGACATGGAAAAACTGGAAAGTGAAGAAGTTGGATCCAAATCACTATGAACCTCTACTTTTATTTCTTCGAAATGCAAAACTTCAGGATCTAATAAAATCTTACCAAGACTTACTAAACTATTATCTATTAGTATAAATAGAGTTGTATCTCGATAGCCGAGAATGGAAATTTCCAATTCTAGATTACCTAGAGAAAGATCATTTATGGAGAATTGCCCATTTAAATCCGTTGCTGAACCTATGCTTAAATTTCTTACATAAATATTTGCATCTGCTAAAGGTTCAGAATTATCTGAAGAAAGTACTCTTCCAATTAACGTTGCATTTTGTGCATGCAGAAAATGCATTGGCATACTGCATGCACAAAAAGTTATAATTAAGATTAACTTATTTAACAGTAATTGGAACGTTATTTGTCGATGTGTAATCTGCATGGCCATCATGCATTAACTCAAGTTTAAAACTAGTTGAACCAGCACTGACGCCCTTGATTTCTAAGGCCATTTCATGTTCTTCTTCATCGCCATGATCACCATGTTCTTCTTCAACCTCAACTGTGGCAATGCTAGAATTGAATCCAGAAACTTTTAATTCTCCTTCTTCCTCTCCTTCATGTTCATCGTGTTCTAATTCTTTCCCATCATCACCAAGAAAATGCACAGTAAGTTCTAGTGTTTCTCCACTGGTTAATGTAACTGATCCTGTTTGGGTCCCTTTAAATTCTTTATATACTTGTGTTCCGCTGCTGCTTTCTAGAATGAAGCCTTCTGCATCAGTGTGTTCTTCATCGTGATCATGATCATCTTCACAGCTAACGATGAATAGTAATAAAGTAACTCCTAAGACTGTATAACATAATT
>Ga0209034_10000589_pt1 | contig 18157 bp, 15 predicted proteins | sample MarorgKNORR_S2LV_2_FD_188219 | JGI IMG/M metagenome (GOLD analysis project Ga0209034, IMG submission 188219) | Marine microbial communities from the Southern Atlantic Ocean, analyzing organic carbon cycling - 250m_A/KNORR_S2/LV (SPAdes) (version 2) | ecosystem: Environmental > Aquatic > Marine...
GACCGCTAAAATAAAAAACAGCGTGTCGGCGCGGTTCCCGTCAAACCCAAACCACTTAAGAGCCACGTACAGCGCATAGAGACCAAGCAAGTACACGCCAACGTAGTACAGCGCGTACGCTGCGGGAAGAGAGATGATTTGCGCAAGGAGAACTGGAGGATAGATAGTCGCTGGACCGTAGAGATAATTGAATCCCACGTATGGCGTCTCTCCAGAGAAAACCCGGTACGCCGTATGTTGAAAATACAACGCTTCGGAAAAAACAAACTGGCCCTTGAAGCTGTATAGCATCGCGAAAAACGCCGCGTGGCCTGCGAACACTCCCCACGCGCGCTTCGTTGGAAACGGCAACAAGACTTCAGGAATCGCGAACACACTCCTCTTGGGCCAGCGGATAAATGTTGACAGAATCCACGCCACAGGGGCGAGCAATGGAATATAGAGAGCGTATGAGAGCGTGTTGTTGAAGCCTAAAAGAGCCGACGCGCTCGTCGGTGAGGTCGACGGAGCCGCACCCCCGTAAGGCACGACGAGAATGCCAAACGAAAGGGCGAGCCCTGCAACCGCAAGCAATTTGAGCCCCGATCGCAGCCACCCTTCCACAAACTCTGGATAGTATCCTGACATGTTTGGCAACGAGCTAGGATCACCGCTTCCTGGGCGTTCCGATGGCAAAAACCTCCGTTCCGACGAACGAAAGGTTGAACCGATAGGCGTAATCCAGCAACTGCATCGCAGCACGCTTGGCACGCGAGTATTCACCAAGACCCGCCCCGGCCACTAGTTTCTGAGGGAGTGCCCTGGCCGCGTAACGGTACAGCAGTGAATGCACTGGCCACCCGCAAGAGAAGGACCGAAGCACATCGAAGTCAGCTTCTCGCATAACGGCGGACAGGCTTCCTGTCGTGTAATGACGATAGTGGCCGTTTCGCCGGCCATGTGCATCGAGCTTTCCGCCCGGAACGTTGACGACAATGTATCGGCGGCACATTTGACGCAGCTTTTGGAGCGCACATAGGTCATCCTCCAGATGCTCCAGTACTTGGACAGACACGATCACGTCATAACTGCGATCTATTGAAACCTCGTCTTGCAAGAAATCCATCCGGTGAAGTTTTGCATCCGGAACCTGCTGCCGGCAGGCTTCTAGGGCAGTTTCGCTTAACTCGCATCCATTCAACTCAACCAAGGGATACTTGGCACCTATCATCTCAAGCAACGTTCCCTGCCCGCAGCCAGCATCCAAAACGGAGTCGAACTCCAGACGCGATAGCTCCTTCATCACCATCCGGCGCAAGTACCGTGGGGCAGGCGCGTATTGCTGCATGTCCCGCCATGCAATCCACATCTTGTCGTAAAACTTTGCGTCATCCACGATTCACACACCAAGGTTTGGTCAAACTGATGCCGTTGGGCACCGTGCGCAAGTTGGTACCAAAGAGTCGCAACCGGTCATCAGTTGTCATGGCTTAACACACCACACTTCCACGGTCGCGCCGTCCCCCACCCCCCAGGAACAAATAGACAACAGGAGGCTCGGAACCGCCAACACGACACTCAGTCCGAGCATCACCGCAACAGTCGTGATGCTCCTGTCCTTTTCCTGGGACCCCATTAGGAATTTCATCAAGAGATTCTGCTTAAAGCCAATCCTGTTCAGGATGCTTTGCACCCATCCATATGGGTCATGCTCGAGTGATGCAAAGCGTGTGCGCACAACTTGCAGCCCAGCTTTTTCCATAGCGTACCGCAGGTTGTTAGGCGAGAAGTGATGCTGATGTCTCGGCACATCTAGGTGGAGCCATGATTTGCCAAAGAGGCGCGCTTGCCAACTCGAGAAGTTGGGAACAGCAACAACGATGGCCCCGCCGCTCGAGAGCAGATCCGCGCAGCGCCGCAGGACGGTGAACGGCTCACTGACGTGTTCAAGCACCTGAAACAGAATGATGAAATCAAACTGGGCGGAGGAGTGGAGTGCGTCCAGTTCGCCGACGAAAACTGCAACCTGATTCTCCTCTGCGGCTGATCTCGCGTTTGAAATAGATATCTCGCTCCCAAAGACGCGCCAACCACGGTCGCGCATCGCACTGAGCATCCAGCCATCTCCACAGCCAACGTCCAAGGCCCGACGCCCTCTAGGAAGACGCCTCGCCCAACCACGTACTCGTAAAGTGTATAGACGTCTCAAGGCCCACAACGCCCGCGACTTATACTTGCGGTAGAACGACGGATAAAAACTCTCCATAGACGATGGCGCAGGGTCGGTCCAAGCCAGACCACACTGATGACATCGACGGATATCGAAAGTCACTCCGGTAACATAATCGGCAACCTCTTCGAGGCAAACCGAAGCTCCTGCAGCACCACAGAGCTCACAAGTTCCAGCCGTCACAAGGATGTCCGTGTCTGATCGATAACAAACAGGGGCCTGTGAACCACGTTCTTGTATACGCGAGCGAGGTAAATCGCAACGAGTGGGATAGTAATAACCAGGTAATACAGCGCCACTATGGCTGCCGCTGCTGCGATGTCTTCCTTAGGCAAGCCCACAACTAACATATACGCAGGGAAAGCCAAACCAACAAAGACCCCCAGATAAGAGACAAATCGGAGCGGAAAAGTTGTGCCCGACAGGATGCTAGCTATCGCATAGAGTGTCATCCTCAGGAAATTGTAATGAGTTTTCCCATACGTCCGTTTTGCTCGCAGGTACGGGATAGCTTCCCTTCGGAATCCAACGTAGCCCATTTCAGCTCGAACTGACATAAAAGCCGTCTTCGGAACTAGTAGCGCATCCCGCACCTGCCGGGTCATCATCGAGAATTCGCCCATCCACATAACTATCTCGCTGTCAGCCACCCCTTTATTTGCCAGGTAGAAGAGCTTCCGGCCGAATGTGACCAGCCAAGGTTCATCTCTGTTAGACCGCTCACCGTAGGCTAACTCGGCACCGTTCTGGATTGCTTTGTAGAAATCGACCAGCAGTTCCGGTGGATCCTCGCAATCAACGTCAACAATCGCATAGTAATCCCCGTCAACTGAGGACAAACCAGCCACCAATGCGGCCGCGTATCCAAAATTTCGAGCAAGAGTGATGATCTTGACTCTTGGGTCAGCCTCATGCAGCTCAAACATCCGATCCAACGAGTCATCGTCGCTCGCATTGTTCACGAAGACGATGTTCCATTCGAGGCCTGGTATCGACTCGAGGGCTGTCTTTGCCCGTCCATAAAAAAACGGGATGTTCGGTCCCTCGTTGCGAGCCGGCACTATGACGTTGAGCTTCATTGGCAATCAGATCAGATAGTTGGAGGCACTGAGTTGCTGGTCCAGCACTATTTTCACGCGACCATTCATATTTCGATACAACGCAATGTGCACCATGTTAGATACAGGCATTCGAGAAATGCTCATGATTGCCCTGCCCAAGCTTCCCACCAAGCAAGCGTGTGAGCCAGACCATCTCGCAGTGAATACTTTGGAGCCCAACCAATTTTACGCCGAAGCAAAGACGCGTCTGCGAGAATCCGCATAGGCTCATTTTCGGGGCAGTCTCGCGCGCCTAGTAAAATCAAGTCTGGCCTGCCGAGCAAGTCACCTATGATCTCAGCAATCTCAGCAACCGTGGTGGGCTCACCCAAGGCAATGTTTACCGCGCCATCGATGCGACTTGTAGCCGCACTCCAAATAGCCGAGGCGGCATCCTCGACATGAAGATAGTCACGAACTTGGAGGCCCGGGGTTAACTCAGCCGTCTCTCCCTTCAACAAGCGCAGCATGGTCGACGGAACAAGCCGACGCTCATCTTCGTAAGGCCCATATGAATAAAAGAGCCGAGGCGTAAGGACACGAAGTCCTGTTAGATTCGAAAACTCCTGAGCAATTTCAAATAACGCCTTCTTGCATGCCCCATAGACATCGTGCGGATTCAGAGGCGTGGTTTCTGCAAGTTGTTCATGTTCGAGATCGTATTCGAAGCACGTCCCTGCCGCCACGAATCGTTCGCAGTTAGTTTTCTGAATCAGTCGCAGCAATTCAAGGCTTCCGCTAAGCGATGTGAAGTTGGTTTCCGAAGCTGCACGCCCTGACCAGCCTCGCCATGCCAGATGGATACAGATTTCCGGGCGTGTAGCTTGGATAAGATCTTCTACCTCCGCCACATCCTCTAGGTCACTTTCCACGATTGACAACCGGCTCTCGATGTCACGGATCCGCCAACGGTCTGTCGAGGGACTGATGAGTCCGGTTACATCATGCCCTTCCGCCAGTAGTTGGCGGGCGAGGTGAGAGCCGACGAAGCCACCTACTCCAGTCAGCAGAACACGATAAGTCAGCACCATACCTTCCAGGGCGACTCGCCACGATCCCAAAGTTCATTCAGTATCTTGAGTTCACGGTACGTGTCCATCGCGTAAAAAAATCCGTCATGTCGGTAAGCCATCAGTTCTCCCTCGCGAGCCAACCGAGTCAACGGTCCTTGTTCAAGCACACAGTCGTCATCGGATTCCAAATATTCGTCGACTCTTCGGTCGAAAACAAAAAAGCCGACGTTGACCCATCCATCGATTTGTGGCTTCTCATCGAATCCAGAAACGGTACCAGCGTCATCCAAATCCAGGACCCCATAGCGGGACACTGGGCTGACTGTAGTCACCGTCGCGAGCCGACCATGCGATCGATGGAATTCAAGGAGAGCTTGGACATCGACATCGCTTAAACCATCTCCGTAGGTAACCATGAACGTATCATCATCGACATGCTTCATCGCCCGCTTGATTCGAGCGCCAGTCATCGACTCAAGGCCTGTATTAGCAAGAGTCACCCGGAATTCTGCTTCGTCATGTTCACCGTGGTACTCGATTTCATGCTTGGAACCCAACGACACCGTGAAGTCGTTGTTCATCGCCTCGTAGTTCAGGAAATGCTCCTTAATCATGTTCCCGCGATAACCGAGGCACAGTACGAATTCGTTTAGTCCATGGTGAGCATAGAGCTTCATGATGTGCCAGAGAATTGGCCTGCCACCGACTTTGACCAAGGGTTTCGGGCGAAATTCAGTCTCCTCTCGGAGGCGTGTACCCTGACCACCACACAGAATCATCACCTTCACGCCGGATCCTCCTTCATGAGTACCTTCCCAAAGCCATAAATTCTAAGCAGAATACCTATGCTCGCCACGGCGCAAATCACGCCGACCAGATACGACACAGGGTCTGGCACAAGCAAGATTATCAAGTAGACCATTGGCACCGGGACAATAAGCCATGGCAAGTGTCTCACATGCCCAAACCGCCGCTGCACCAAGATCATGACAATCCCGGCCGAAAGTGAATACGCCAGAACGGTCGCACATGCCGAACCTACGATGCCGTACTTTGGAATCAGGAGGAAATCGAGGACGACATTGGTAGAAGCAGACATCAGCGTCACCCCGGACAGCCCCCAAGTGAGACCACTAGCGCTAATAAGTGGGACCAAGCCGTTGAAGAGTGCGAGAGAGCTGGATGCAACCAGTAACAGGGCCAAAACTGGGACTGAGTCCCCGAACACGGGACCGAAAATGGCTGGTAACAGCCAACGAGCTGTTAATAGGATCACGATGAACAAGACAGAAGTCGTCAGAAGCCACTGGGGCAAAGTCCGGTCCAGAAAACTACGTATAGCCGCTTTCTCGCCTCTGGCTACCATGATCGAAAGCTTTGGCAACAGCAGCGTCGAAAATACGATTGTAATCTGCTGGGCGACAGCTGCTATCTGCCAGCCTAGTTGATACAGGCCCACGTCGGAAATCGGACGAAACTGTCGAATGATGATGAAATCAAACCAGTTCGCGCCAAAAAACCCTGCCCAACAGGAAATAAGTAGAGGGAAAGAGAATGCGAGCATTCGCTTCCTCGTTGTTCCACATTGCACGGGTAGCAACGCTCGTCGTCCAAGCATCAAAAGTGCTGCCATGGTTACGAGGATCGCGCCAACCGCATACAGAGCCAAAACGACTGGGACGTTCAGGAAAGCTAAGGGTAAGGCCGCCACAAGAGTCAAAACCGCTGCCTTGTCAAGAACTAACATCGCCCCGTAACGCCCCATTTCCTGTCTCGCCTGGAATACCGCTCCCAGGGACTGCAGGGCGAACGTAGCAAGAAACTGGGCGATGATTATTCCGATAGCCCAAACGGGCACTCCCAGATATGAAGCGACAAACTGACGCCACCAGATCAGGGCAAACATACACAGCAAGGCGCACGGAAAAGCGATTGAAATGCGCGACCAAAACGATTTATAGAGACGTCTTGTCGCATTGAACTCTTCTGAAGCAAACCTCACAAATCCGATATGGGTCCAGTTGGCTGTCCCCAGCAGGAGTACTTGCCCCAGCATGAGCAGCATCGCCAGCCGCCCATAATCCTCGACGCCCAGGCGCCGCGTTAGAACTACGTTTAAGGCAAAAGCGAGCGCCATCGATACATAGTTTTGCGCTCCAAGGGCAAGGAAAGACCGAGAAAAGGGCCCCATAGTCCCTACACGGTCGATCAGGGTCATTTGACCTCATCCTCCATCACTAGGCCAAACAACAAGTTCGCCCAGAGTAGACTAGTGTTCGACATGGTTGGAGTGCCCACGGCTTGGTCGAATCATAGCGGCAAGTTGGTTCAGTCGACGCAATTGCGACGCTGACAACATCGACAGACCTAACCCCAGAATAATCTTTGGGTGCAAAGCCTGTCGCCTGTCAAACTTAACTGCTTTTATCAGCATCTCGCGAGCCCAAGCAGGATCATTCACCGTTCGAATTCCCCACCACATTCCGAACCGATAAACGTCTCCACGCATGATTCTGAACGATTCGCGGCTCGACTCCGGAAAATCATGCTCGCTTTCAAGTTTGCCGAGAAAAATAAGCAAAGTCTCAACGTTACGTTTTACAGCTCGCCCACGATTATGCGGATGGTCACGCATAACCACCGTGGGTTGCGGGATGAAGTGAAACTGGTGCGTCATCGCAATTCGAAAAAAGATAAGCTCACCTTCTACGAATATGTCCTCATAGAATGGGTGCCTCTCAAAGCACTCCCGCCGGATGAGAGGCGAGATCGGGTTAATCGGTCGGCGAGCACTAAACTCGGTCAATAGATTGTCAAAAATGGGCCCTTCCGCGGTGAGCGTTGCGTCTATCCAACGCTCTCCTGTGTCTACGTCAAGACGTTCACCGGGTGAATAGACCACGCCGTAGTCACTCGGCAATTTGTCGAATGCCTCCACTTGCAGACGCAGTTTGTCAGGGAGGTAGAAGTCGTCCGAGTAAAGCACCGAGATGAACTCCCCAGAGCTGACAGCAATCGCTTCATTGAGGCGCTTTGTCGGAGCATCATTTTTCTCGTGCAGGATGACACGGATCTCCGGCCGGCCTTCATAAGAATTAAGTATCTCCTCCGACTCATCCGTCGAACCATTGTCGACGACAATAAGCTCCCAGTCCGTGAACGTCTGCGCCACCACGCTTTCGATCGAGTCGCGAAGAAATTCAGCCTGGTTATACGACAGTAGACATATGGAGACACGAGGCACGGTTATATGTCCTAGATAGGGCTCAGAGGCAGTGTAGCTAAGGAACCGAGTGGAGGAACCGCATGTGACGATCTCTCCTGTAATCAGCCGGGCAAAGTCACCGACAAGGAACAAATGATAAAGGAAACGGTCATTGGTGTGAAACAGTCTTGGTTAGTTGTTCGTACAAATGTCCGTACCGCTCGGCACCCTGTCGAAGATCAAATAGCTCCTCTGCGGTCTGCCGACAACGACCACGCACGCTCGAATCCGCCAGCATGGTGCGGATCTGTGCGAGCGACGAATCAAACCCTCTTTCATCCAGATCGTCTAATACCACTCCCACACGTCGCTGTGCCACGATTCCCCCTGAGTCCCCAACACCATCATTGATGATTACGGGCACCCCACACGCTAAGAATTCCGCTAGCTTCGTGGCTGCAGAGCCACGCTTCGACATCGAGGGTCGTATGAAGAAGACTCCAGCGTCGAACAGCGACATCACCCGCGGCATGTCAGCAAACTGGGAACTGTGGATAATCAGTCGGTCCTGAGGGACCCCAGCAACCTCACAGTCTCGGCGCATGGAATCATGATCTTCCCGAGTGACAATGAGGATACGGGCCTGCTCAAACGCCTGAGAGATACACGCGAGAAATCGCAACATCTCGGCCCTCAAGTACCATCCGCTCATTGTCCCAACACAGCCGATAACATCTGCGCCAGAGATCCCAAGTTTCGAGCTTAAAGTCGAGTCTTTCTCTTCTACCGTAAAGCGCTGCAAATCAACACACGTAGGAATCACAACTACCGGAACCCCTTCCCGAACCGGGTACCCGCCCGTAGAAAAAGTTCGGACGCCTGCCTCAGTGAGTGACACAATCGCATCAGCTGCCCGGAAGAACCGTTGCTCACACCACTTACCAACGTGAAATAGAATGCCGCCTGCTTTCCAGTGCCCAGCCTCTACTTTTTCATCAACCCAAAAGCCGCGCATATCAAACAGGAACTTGGCTCCGCCGCCACGACGCGCTGTAATCGCGATCAACGACGGCACATAGCCACGAGCATGCACTACATGTATACCGTCAGAACGACACGCTGCTCTGGCAAGCTTGATTCCAATAAGTATGTCAAACAGCGTGGATACTACTGGTGGCCATTTGTGGTAGCGCAACCAAACCCATTGGATACCGTGCCTTTCCAACCGGTCTCGCATCGCCGAAACTCTTACCCGATTGGCCAAGTCTTTCGGCCTCTCGAAAGAAAGCAGCTTGATCTTATTATTGGCCGCAAGTCGGTCGAGATAGCTGACAACCTGCGACTCGCCCAAAGGTTCGAGCACGCCGTCGTACGATATGTAGAGTATTTTTTTCAAACCATCATCCCACTTAGACAAAACCCCGCCTATAATCGGCAACCCAACCGGAATCGTCCACCTTCTGCCTGCGCACCAAACAATTCTATTGGTCCGTGAGCCTGGAGGCACGTGCGCCACATGACACAACAGAAACACAAGTCAGCGCCGATTCGCATCCTCAGGATCATTACTCGCTTAAATATCGGTGGCCCGTCAATCCAGGCGATCAAGCTGTCCAGACGCCTTGATTCAGCAGGCTTCCATACAACGCTCGTGCATGGCCAGCTCGGCCCCGATGAAGGGGACATGCAAACCTTGCTCTCCACAGAAGGTCTAAACACCATCTCGATGCCAACACTCCGTCGTAAAGTCGATCCTTTGAACGACATACGCACCTTTTGGCAATTGTTGCGGCTCCTAAGAAACCTGCGGCCAGCTATCGTCCACACACACATGGCGAAGGCCGGTGCCATCGGACGTCAAGCCACTATCGTCTACAACACCCTCTGGGCTCGCAACCATCCAGCGAAACTCGTGCACACTTACCATGGACACGTACTGGAAGGATATTTCTCTGCGCCCAAAACAGCATTATTTCTTGCTGCTGAGAAACTACTCGCGCGCCGAACCGACACACTCATCGCGGTCTCCGCGCAGGTTCGCCAAGAACTGCTCAAGGAGTATCGAATCGGAAGGGAAGATCGCTTTCAGGTTGTACCCTTAGGGTTAGATTTGGCCCCTCTCGAAGCCATCGACAATACGGCACGGCGAGACGCCCGAAAACAGCTTGGCATTCCAGAAGAAGCCAAAGTGATCGTTTGGGTCGGTCGGCTTACACCAATCAAACAGCCAGAGGTCTTCCTCGACGCAGCCAAATTGATCAAGCTACGCCACCCACAGGCGATATTCCTAGTGGTTGGAGATGGAGAACTGCGAAGTGAGGTCGAATCGAAAGCACGTGCCTTGAAAATGACAAACGACATACGATTTTTGGGCTGGCGGGGAGATCTCCCAACAATCTATGCAGCTTCTAACCTTTCGCTCCTCACATCACGGAACGAAGGCACGCCGGTAGCCATCATCGAAGCAATGGCATCCGGGCTTCCCAGTGTTAGCCCCAACGTCGGAGGTGTCCGCGACGTGATCACCGACCCCAGCGTAGGCACCATCGTGGAAGAAGGAAGTCCAGAATCACTCGCGGCAACAGCTTGTGCTCTGCTTGATTCCCCCGATCTCTGCCGTGAGATCGGAGAATCGGCGCGGTCCTCTGCAGTGGGTCGGTTCGGGTTCGCACGGCTCGTCTCCGATATCACCACCCTCTATCACGGCCTGTTGAATTTGCCACCAGTCAGCCTCGGTCAAGCACCTCGGGACTCTGGCCCTCGACTCTCATAGCATTACCAATTGGCGGGCCACGTTAAAAAACAGAGGGCGGTCTGTTCTGATACGACACCATCAGAACAGACCGCCCCAGTCGCGTTATCAATACTTGGATACGATGCAAAGACTACCTACCAACGAACGAGCCAGCGTACTCCCACATCGCACGCTGTGTCCCGTACAATCCATCAATGGTCGGGACCAACCATAGAAACCAAGCGGTCGCTGGATTGCTAACGAAATCTGCCGGTAAGGGATCTACTACCAAACCATTCTGCTTGCATAGAGCAAGCACACGGCGCAGGTGCCAAGCCGATGTCACCAAACCGACCCTTGACCAACCTTTCTCTTGAATGAGTTCCTGGTACGCCAACACCTCTTCCCTAGTATTTCGTGGCCCAGGCAACTCCACGATGGCCTCAAAAGGTACTCCGAGTTGCTGCCAGAGCGTCGTCGTTTCCGCTCCGAGTTCACGCATGGGAGTGAAACCCTCGATGCCTGAGCCGGAGGCCACGAGGATTCGAGTGAGATTAGCCTGATACAGGGCTGCGCCCAGACGGATACGGTCACCCGGACCTCCTAGCTGAGGATTGCCTGCTGGCGTGAGAGAGCTCCCACCAGAGAGAACAAGTATGGCCTCGTAAGGCTCGTGCGTGACCAGGGGATCAATTCCCACAAAGGGGGCCTCCAACGAGCGGATTGCCCAGAAACCAATCCAGGAGTTCCCCATCAGGGTAAAAACAACAAGGATCGTGCCGACTATGTATTTCTCACGTCTTGCTCGCATCAGCCAGCAAGCGAAAATTAGACTCAACCAAACCAGCCCTGCAGGCATGAGAAGTAATGCAACGGCTTTCTGGAAGACAAGCATGAGTAACCTCGATAGCTCCAGCCAACGCGGTGCAATACTCTCGTGCCCCGGTGAAAGTGTACTCCGGTTCAGGCAAGTTCAGCAGAAGCCGCCAGCTCACTTACCGAGAAGTGTAAGCGCCTTAGCCGCAGGTCGATTCCAAGACTTTCTAGTTCTGCTCGCACGTTGTCATCGGCAACCCTGTTCGACGAAATCCAGATCTCATGGACACTTGCATGGTCTTCGCCATCGAACCAAGAGCGCAAGCCTTGCACCCGCAGGCCGCCAAGCTTCTGTCCCCAAAGAGCGGGGTCGTCATCGATGAAGCCTGTGGCCCTGAATTCGGCATATTTCTCGTTGTACATCATTTCGTCAAACAGAAATTTTCCGCCACGACCAGCACCATAGATAAGCACGTGAGTCTTCTCCTCCCCTCCGCGTACCGCAGCAAGCTTGTGCGCGAAGCTGTCGAAGATGCGAAAGCTGAGACGTGAACCGATTAGCGCAAGAAACAGCAGGAGAGCGTGGATCATGTAGGCACTTCGGCTGTGTCCAAGACCAAACCTGCCCACAAACGCGATGACGCTGACACTTAGTACGGTTCCCAATAAAACAGCACCAGCATAGTTAGCCACGTCTACAACTGTGATGAATTTCCAGCGCCCCCTATAGGTGCGCATTAGGAAGAAAGCGAAGACATAGGCTGGCACCACCAACGGATACGCAAACACGAGTGCCGCACGGGTTTCGGGAGCTAACACCCCCTCAAAGCGAAGCAGGTGGGCTGCCTGGAAACACAGGACCACGAGGATTACGTCAAGGAGAACCTCTGCTGCCCGGCGCTTATGAAACAGGTTCGTTACCAGTGGTGTCCACGAATCATCCTCAACTACTCTCAAGTTTACTGGCTTTGCCTCAGCTTCTCGTTCTTTAATCTTCACACGCCCGAGATAAACACCCACCAGTATCAAGAACAGAGCATAGAACCCGAACAAAGGCACGGATTGCTCGGGAAACCGGGCCATTAACATAGCAAGGCTTCCACCAATCGCCGCCACCAAGTACAAGGTCCAAACTGCTCCCCATTCGGGTAGACCTAGCCCTACAAGGCGATGCGAGGAGTGATCCTTTCCCCCAACTACAGCAGGTTGGGCCCGGAGCTGTCTCGTTACCGTGACTAAGGTAGTGTCGAAGATCGGAACCGCCAGCACAGTCGCCGGAACAATCAGCGTCATTAATGGAGCCAGGCCCTCCACTCCTAGGTAACTATTCAGACTGCTGGGCATGGTCAACGCGGCCAGCACATAGCCTAAAAAGAGCGCGCCCGAGTCACCCATAAAAATAGACGCAGGTGGCCGATTGAACATCCAAAATCCTAGGGTGGCGGCGATGAGCGTAAGTCCAATGAAAAACCCAATGCCCGGTTGCTCACCTTCAGCAGCTGCATGTATGAGAAACGTATTGCTCCCCAGGGCAATAATTGCGACACCAGACGCGAGTCCGTCCATGTTGTCGAGCATGTTCAGAGCGTTGGTAATTCCAATGAACCAGAAATATGTGAACAACAAGTCCGGGGCAAGAAAGCCCGTGACTCCAATGACCCCTCCAGCAAGAATGAAGATGTTTGCTGCAAACAGCTGAAAAACAAACTTCGTCGCTGGTCTGAAATGGTAGAGGTCATCGAGCAAGCCCAAAAGGAATATCCCCAGTGCGCCAGCCAAAAACGCATATGGCAAAGGGATCGCCAGAGCTGCCCCTGACTCTGGCAGTTCTTCTTTCCAATTAAAGACGAGGATCGAGGTGGCAATAAAGAAAGGTATGAAGATACCGATCCCACCATGAAGGGCTGTAGGCACCCGGTGCCAACGATCGGGACTTGGTTTTGCCACCCACCCTCGACGCAACGCAATTGTCCGTATCGCCGCCGTGAGAAGAACGGCTGCAGCAAAAATGACACCCATATACAACAGTCGCGACCCATCGGAGAGTGGATTCATTGGATACTAATGGTACGACTTATCAGAGAAAAATGGGGGAAGTGCCAGTAACTACCTTTAAAGAATTATTCCATCCACTACAGATGTATCGTGTGAAATACTTCAAACAACCCTCAAGTTAGCGGTCTCCTCATGCTGCTATCAATGACCGATCCTCGATGTACACTGACTCCCCACACAGCATGTTCATACAAATGCCGTCATGGAAAATCACCCCATGAATACCAGCTCTTGTCGCTGCCGGAACAACACTCCGAATTTACTGGCGACAATCATTGAACGGACGTAAAAACCTCCCGAGAATACCCGGTACGCTGATGCAAGAAACTCCGCCGAGGAAACAAAGTTCAGAATTCACCGAAGCTGTCCAAGGCCGGATCGCAGCACTCCGGAACAGTGTCGCTTTTCAGAATTACGAGCAGGTGCGCGACCATGTCCTGCGTATGAAGGACCTTGAGGCACGGCGTTCGGAAACGGTACTAAAACCCAGTGCCTACTGGCGCGAGGAGCTCGAAAATTTCGAGTACATGCTCGATGCCCACCCACTAATCATTAACAAGCTTCGACATCACTCTCACCATGTCACAGGTCTGCGAGTTTATGACTATCGGTCGAACAAGGATTCTGTACGAGAGCTTTTGGCGGAGAAGCTCGAGGTGCTGGTCAAAATGGGTGGCCATGACCTCCTGGTTCCAGAGCCACGTGATATGGGTGGATTCGGGTTCGAGATTGAGGGGCAGCTGTACAACATCGACACACTAAAATTCTATGAAGTGTTGATCGCAATGCAACGAAGCAGCGTCTTGCCGGACCTTCGCAAGCCAGCTGATCGAAAGCTGGTCTGGGAAATTGGAGCCGGCTGGGGCGGCTTCGCCTACCAATTCAAGACCATCTGCTCCAATGTGACCTACGTGATTATGGACTTCCCCGAGCTATTCCTCTTTTCGGGCACTTACTTGAAGACCATGTTCCCGCAAGCCCGGGTGGAATTCTTCGATCACGGCTCACTTGGAAAGCTTCTCGGGCAGTGGCGTGACATTGACTTTCTATTTGTGCCGAACACGTTTCTCGACGATTTTTCTCCTGACCAAGTCGATCTTGCAATCAACATGGTTTCTTTCCAGGAGATGACTTCAGACCAGGTTCGTGCATACGTCGAGAGAGCACACGAACTGCAGAGCCCCTACCTCTACAGCCTTAATCGTGATCGGTCGCCTTACAATCACGAACTCCTTAGCGTAAGCAAGATCATCGCCGAACGTTTCTTGCCTCGCCAGATTCCAGTCCTCCCGGTCAGCTATCCAAAGATGCTCAACAAGCTAACAAAAGCCAGGGGTCTTAGGGCACGCTTAAAGAAGAAGAAGAAGAAGGTAACCAGACCCGATTACAAGCACATTGTCGGCTGTCATCGGATGACGCTAAATGGAAGGCACATTCCAGGGAACACTGGGGAGACGGCGCCTTCATTAGGATTGCCCCCAGGACGAGCGTCGGAATGATCGCACCGCTGATTGCCATCGGAATAGCGCAATGAACTCTCCGGTTGTTACGGTGGGGATCCCTCTCTATAACCACGCGGGCTGGCTGGCCGAAACGCTCGAATCTCTACTGACACAAACTTTTTCCGACTGTCGCTTCATAGCAGTTGATGACTGTTCCACGGACGACTCTCGACAAGTCGTCGAAAGCTACGTAGCAATTGATGGTCGGCTTAGCTATGAGTGCAATTCCCGACGTTTGGGAATGATCGGGAACTGGCGCCGATGCTTCGAGGTCGCGCGCGAACGCTACCCTCAAGCCCGGTACTTCGCCTGGGCAAGCGATCATGACCTCTACCATCCACGAGCACTCGAGGAACTGGTTGGGCAGCTAGACAACCATCCCGAAGCTGTACTTGCATACTCATCACATCTGAAAATTTCAGAAACTGGCGAGCCGCGGGGCCAGGGTGGATGGAAGTTCGACACAGCGGGTATCACCAGCCGGAATAAAAGGTTCGTGGAAACAACCTGGAGAATGTCAGCTGGCAATATGATCTATGGTTTGTTCCGTTCCGACGCACTATTGAAGGTCGGTGTCTTTCGTAAGATTCTGTTGCCGGATCGCTTTCTAATCGCTGAAATCTCACTTCAGGGTGAGTTCCGACAGGTCCGCGAACTTCTATGGTACCGGCGTCACGAGGGAGTCTTCAGCCTAGGGCGACAGCGTCAGTCGCTCTTTGGACTGAAGCAACCTTGGTGGGCACACATTCCCTGGTGGATTAGCCAGCCAAAGGCGCTGGGCTGGAATTTGTGCGTTCGGGGAACTGGAAGGCCCAAAGTCAGTCGGCTTTACGGGTTCTTCTACGCAATCGAGTATTTTTTCGTGTCGACGGTACTGCACTTCGCACGTGGCATTCGCCGATTCCAGAAACGGCACCTGCCTCGCTATATAGAAAACGCCAAGGAGTTCTTTTCGAGGCAGTCGCGCAACACTGCGGCAGGCAGCTGAGTTCCTGAAAGTGGCACGGGATCGGCGCAACGCTCAGTCAAGCACATCTCGGGGCCATGTCTCGATCTTGACTGAACAGATGACAGTCCGTTCCGGCAAGGGCTCAAAGCTTGTCCTCAAGGAGCTTCGCGCAAGAGGTGAGCTTAGGGTCCAATTGACTAATCTCGATGGAACGTCAATTCCTGGCTTTACCTTCGATGACTGCGTCCCATTTCGTGCGGATAAATCAACCATTGAGGTAGAGTGGCTCGCCGCTGCTAACAAAACAGAGAGCAAGCCAAGGCTCATCGATCTGTCTCGACTTGATGGTCGGACCGTACTTATCGAAATTTTAGCGGCCGAGCATAACCTCGAATGCCACTGCGTCAGGGTCATTGGGGGAGAGCTTCTTCCCCTAAGGGTTGGGCTCGGACCACATCTATTCGTCGATGACGTGTTTGTTGCCGAATCAGAGAATCTTGTCTCCACGACAACTCATCCGGAACGCTGCGACACTCCACTCATTGAGGGTACAACGAACCAAAATCATCGGATTGCCTCTCGCGACCGAATTGCCCCGGGCGCGGTGATGCACGATACGGGAACTGGCCTATTCCATATGTGGAATTGGAAGGCAGGAGACTCTGTCCGCTCTGAGCTTGTCCATCGAACATCAAAAAATCCGGCTTGTTGGCCGGAAAAGGGCGAAACCGTATTCTGCTTTGATGGGTTCGGTTCCAAACTCATCGACAGCAGTCTGTACTGCGACGATGAACTGCGCCGCTTTAAGTTCGCCTATTTCAATTATGAGCCTCCTATGGGCACGTGTGTCGCCTTCTCTCCCGACGGAATTGAGTGGGAGCCTTATGAGGCCAATCCGGTACTACCCTTCTATCCAATCGATAGCCCGCAATGGGCTGACGGTGTCGGTGATATCACCGATCCATTTTGGGATCCGATCAATCGACAGTACGCAGCCTTCGTAAAGATGCCTTCGGCTTCTGCCCGGGAATTCGGTATGCAGTCTCGCACGGTCAAGCAAGGGTTGGGGATTCGGCTCACGGCTCTCACCACAAGCACGGACTTTATGCATTGGACTCGGCCACGGCGCGTGTTTATTCCAGACGAACGAGACGAAGGCGTAACCGAATTCTACGGAGCCGAGGTCCTGTCACGGAAGAATGTCCTGATCGCATTCGTCCGAATTTTGCGTGACGACGTAGCTGCCGAACTCGACGGGGCAATTGAGGGAATTGGTTACACCACGATCGCCACAAGCCGTGACGGGAAGAGGTGGCAACGACACCGCGACGTGTTTCTCGATCGAGGCTCGATGGCAGGTGCTTTCGATCGGGCCTTCGCATGGATCTACGCCACACTCGAATGGCAGGATCGAGTGTATCTCTACTACGCAGCCTATAACGAAGGCCACAAAACAGGGCAACGCAGCATCGGCCTAGCCAGCTTACCCCGCGACCGTTTTGTCGGACTCGAATCCGGTGGCTCGAAAGAAGGGCATCTGGTCACGCCCTTGCTCATTTACACGGGGCAACAGATGGATGCCATTTGGGTGAATGTCAATGCCCGGGGTGGAGAACTGCGGGTACAAGTTAGAGACGCCAGGAACCGTGTTGTCGATGGGTTTTCTTTCGATGACTCTAAAGCCGTGACAAGCAATTCCCTTGCGCATCAAGTCGAGTACCCAACCGATCTTAGGGTCCTACAAGGCCTGCCTTTTCGCCTCGAATTTGCGCTCCGTGACGCCACCTTGTATTCCTTTTCCTTAGAGGGTTCCCACTCCAAGGGGTGACCAAGCAAAAGCGGCAACCTGTGCGCTCAAATCGCTCCGATACAGAGCAATGGGGTTGCCATATCAAAGCTAGCTAAACTCTAAGATGCTAACGACTTGTCGAGGCAACCTCTCTACCGACCCCTGAAGGCCATCGCGCGCAGGACTGAACGCGTCAAAACCACGATATCCAGCCATGTGGATTGATGCTTTATGTAATAGAGATCGTACTGAAGCTTAACGAGCTGATCCCCCTTAGTCGCGGCGTAGCCTTGACGCACTAGGCCCCATCCGGCCATGCCCGGCTTGACGGCGTGACGAACCCTATAAAACGGGATTTCCTCTTCGAGCCGATCGACGAATTCAGGGCGCTCAGGACGCGGCCCGACAACGCTCATGTCTCCATTAAACACGTTCAAGAACTGTGGAAACTCGTCGACGTGAAGTTTGCGGAGGATACGACCAACGCGGGTGATTCTTTTGTCTTTCTTTTGCGCCCACACTGCGGTTCCCTTTTCAGCATCGGGAATCATTGTGCGCAACTTGTAAATCTTGAACAGACGGCCACCTTTTCCTACACGGGGTTGCGTGTAAAAAATCGGGCCAGGCGAGTCAATATAGATCGCTAGGGCGATGAACGGCAGGATAATCCCGAGGAGCACCAAGCCCAGGCTCGAGAACACGAAGTCAAGGATGCGCTTAACCGTTGGCCCGAGAGTTCCCGAGCCGGGATGCTGGAGGGGCATTGCCACGTACCAGTTCGCCTG
>Ga0209034_10000591_pt1 | contig 18135 bp, 12 predicted proteins | sample MarorgKNORR_S2LV_2_FD_188219 | JGI IMG/M metagenome (GOLD analysis project Ga0209034, IMG submission 188219) | Marine microbial communities from the Southern Atlantic Ocean, analyzing organic carbon cycling - 250m_A/KNORR_S2/LV (SPAdes) (version 2) | ecosystem: Environmental > Aquatic > Marine...
GAGCGACGCGGTAGAGGACTTCAATGGCAACTCTTCTATTGAGCGGAACCGTCAGTTTGAGCTCTTCTGGCAACTCTCCGACCCCCTGTTCCTTATTGAGGGTAACGACCGACTGACTGACCACTTCGCCAGGCTTGTTGTAGCGAGAAATCGTCAGGATGCTGGCCATCCTCAGGGAATTGAATGGGACACCGACCTAGAAGAGTCGCTCATCCGGTATGGCAGGAATATCGGCTACAGTCGTACGCATAACCCGGCACGAGGATTCGGTCAGTTGCAGGACACACGACGGGTCGTAGGACATCATCATCCTAAGAGCCGAGGATACCTCTTTCCTGAAGATTTCCTAGAGTCGCCGTCCGACATACCACCGGAAAGCTGGATCACGGCTCCTCGCGAGGCCCGAACATGGTACGCGCCTCTTTACGCACCAGATATTCATGGTCTAGAAACCCAGGTTGGACGCTTTAGGCGGGATGACCAAGTTCTGGTTGTGGGTGCTTACCGGCCAACGCTTTCACTTGAAGAAGGTCAAACTCAAGTGTTCTCAGCATGGGGACCCGATGGTGGCGTAGAGGGTGAGGCTTACGCAGCACTCTTCATGGTTCCAGAGAGCGGAGAAGAACCCGTCTTCGTGCGAGGGAGTGACCCCGAAGGAGTGCTCACTGTCCAAACTTGGCCAGGGAGGTACGTGAGCGGCCTTGAGGTCGTGGACCTAGAGGGAAGACAGGCGTGGCGGGCTCGTCAGGGAATCGTCCAGCTACCTCTGACACCTGGACTGGTTGATGTATCAGATCTCATGATCCTGAGAGAAGGAACACCACTGCCAGCCTCGCTTGATGAAGCTATACCTGATGTAAGGCCTGGTGTGCGACTCCGAACGGGAGAGTCTTTTCCAGTAGTCTGGGAGGTATACGGGCTTCGAATCCTGGAGCCGATTCAGGTTAGCATCGGCTTCAGCCAGGGTCGGCCGGGTTTTCTAGAGCGCGCGGGGGAGTTCCTAGGCCTAATCGAACCTACCCAACCGGTGGAAATTACCTTTGACGATACCGGGCCGACCGAGGTGCAGTCGATCTTCCGTGCAATCGAACTGGAACTGCCAGTTCTGGATCCCGGAGAGTATACGCTACACCTTCAGTTGGAACTTCCTGGCCGTACGCCGGTGGTACGAAGCCGACCAATTATTGTGGTCGAGTAAGCCGCACCTCCTAGAGTCAAATCCTAGAGCCTTCCCTAGGTATCCGGGAGCAATTTCGATCACGTTAAATCCAGCAGATCCGAACCCACGGTTCGAAAGAACGAGGTAGTGATGTAGTGTGACAGTTTCCACGGGAATGGCTTACAAAACTCAGTATTCAGACTCCGGTAATAATGCGACTGCCTTGAATGCTATCGGTCAGCGGCACCGTCGGTTATTCTTCACGTGATCAAATAGATTTCATCAATTATGTCTTCGCCATTTCCGTGAAATAAGAGGAGAGGCGCATGTCCAGCGACGACTCTCAAGTCAGCCAGAGCGGACCAGCAGGCGTCACCCGACGCACCTTCATTAAAGGTGTGATCGCCACCGGCACGGTGGCCGCCGGATCCGCTTATATGTTCCGAAATAGCCCACTTTTGTCAGGTGGATCTGGTCGGATCAGCGGTGTCGAGCGACTGGTGACACTCAACGTGAACGGGCAAACCCGACGCGTCGATGTGGCTCCTCAGGAGACCCTCTCTACCACATTGCGATACAAGCTAGGCCTGACTGGCACCAAGCTCGGCTGTGATCGGGCTGAGTGCGGCGCCTGCACTGTGCTGGTTGACGGCGTACCACGCTACTCGTGCTCAGTACTTACACATGTCGTAAGGACTGGTGAGATCAAAACGATCGAGGGCCTGGCCGCAGCAGATGGTACACTGCATCCAGTGCAGCAAGGAATCATCGATGAAGAGGGCTTCCAGTGCGCCTATTGCATGTCCGGCTTCGTTATGGCGGCAGTCGGCTTCCTTGATAAGAACCCCAATCCCACGCGAGAAGAGTTAGCGCACGGGGTGTCTGGCAATCTTTGCCGATGCCAAGACTACGATAAGATCCTCACCGCACTTGAACGGGGTGCGGAGCTTTCCCAGGAGGTGGCTCGTGGGTGAGAACAAGCTGGTAGGTCAGGACTACATCGCCGCAGACCTTCTCGCCAAGGTGACCGGTAGGTCAAAGTATGCAGAGGACTTCCGAGTGGATGGCATGCTTTTCGCCAAGCTCCTCCTGAGTCCTCTCCCGCATGCTCGTGTGAGAAGCATCGATACTAGTGCGGCCGAGGCTATGCCGGGGGTGCGCCACATCCTTAGGGCTTCAGAACTCCCAGCACCAGCTGACATCGTAACAGATCTCGGCGAGCGTATTCCAGCCAATCCCAAGGGCGAACGAGCTCTTACTGACGAACCGGTATACGCTGGCGAACCGGTCCTCGCCGTTGCAGCTGTGGATGAGGAAACCGCGGTGGCCGCGATTGAAGCCATTAAGATTGACTTCGAGCCGCTGCCATTCGTAGTCGATCCTCTCGTAAGCTTAAAACCAGGCGCCCCCAACGCCCGCGAGGAAGGGAATTGCTGGGGCCGGCGCTCACCCACAGACCCCATTGAAGTCCAAGAGATGAAGTGGGCCGACGTCGACTTTGATGAAGTCGAGGAAGGGCGATTGCCCGAAGGACCAGCTCAAGACGAGTGGTCGTTTGGCGACCTTGAATCAGGATTCCAGGATGCCGAGCTCGTGCTCGACGAAACATTCTCAGTGGCTAACAATCAACACCATGTGCTTGAGCCACGTTCTACGCTCGCATACTGGCGAAACGGTAAACTTTTCGTCCATACCGGCACCCAGAGCACCGTGCAGACGGTAGCCTCTCTCTCTCGTTGGATGCGACTTGATGTCCGCGACATCGTGCTTATTACCGAGTACACAGGTGGGGGCTTTGGTAGCCGTGCGACAGGTTCCGTTATCTCGACCATTCCCGCGGTGCTAGCCCAGAAGACAAATGCACCAGTCATGCTGCGCATCTCCCGTGAAGAGGAACTGTACATTGGAGGAATCCGCCCTGCGGTTCACGGACGCGTTAAGGCTGGGTTCGCCAGCGACGGTCGCCTTCTCGCTTTAGATCTCTACACTGTCGGTGAAAACAGCGCATACGAACCAAGGGGTGATGCTGGTAGTGGCGGCCGTATCGTGTCGCTTTTGTACCAACCCCAAGCTATGCGAATGCGCTACAGCACAGTGCTCACTAATACGCCACCGCGGAGGGCACAGAGTCAGCCAGGAGGTCTCCAGGGAATTGTGATGATGGAGCCGGTCTTTGCCAAAGCTGCACGTCAACTCGGTATCGACCAGGTCGAAATACGGCGTGTTAACGCACCAGTTGGCAAGGCACCATTCGGACCGCCAGGTGGTGACGGTCAGTTACAGCACTGTACAAGCTCATTTCTGACGCAAGCACTCGACCGCGGTGCCGAGCTATTTGACTGGGAAGCGCGGCAGGCACGTTCGGGTCAGCGCCGTGGTTCCAAGGTACGAGGCGCCGGAGTGGCAGTAAGCTCGTTTGTCGGCGGCTCAACTGGGTTCGATGGGCTCTTTGTGATCCAACCGGATGGTCGGATGCATATCAAATCTGGTGTCGGTAACCTGGGCACCGAGTCGTGGTCTGACGTGCACCGGGTAGCAGCTGAAATGATGGGGATGCCGTGGGATAAGGTTGAGATCGCTTGGGGCGACACGTCACAGAACCTTCCTTGGACCTGTGTTTCGGGTGGAAGCCAGACAATCCATGCCATGACGCGTGCTGCACACGCCGCCGCAGAGGACGCTATCGCGAAGGCGAAAGAGATTGCTGCCCAGACACTAGGTGGAAGTCCTGAGTCCTATACTGTAGCCAACGAGCGCGTCTCTAGTGGCGGACGGAGTATGACGCTTGGAGAAGTGGCCCAGCGTGCCATCGAATTGGGTAGTAAGTACGACGGACATGAGCTACCAGAAGACATTAACCAGTATACGGTTACGTCAGCCACGGCGATTGCGGGACAAGGGCTGATGGGCGTTGCTCGCGACTCCTATGGTAGAGATGGGTCGACATTCGCATTCGTGGCTGGATTTGCAGAAATCGAAGTCGACGTGGAGACCGGAGATTACCAGATCCTCGACTACTTAGCCGTGGGCGACTCCGGGACGATCATTCACCCTCGTTCTTACGGGGGTCAGATACTCGGACGTTCTGTGCTCGGCATGGGGCATACGCTCGCCCAGAAGACCGTCTATGATCAGCACTACGGTCTACCATTGGCGAACCGGATGTACCAGAACCGACCGCCAACCATCTTGGATGTGCCCCGCACTATGAAGTGGGAAGCAGTAAATCTTCCTGATCCCGAAACTCCTGTTGGGGCAAAGGGCATCGGCGAACCCCCGGTAGCTGCCGGAGCGTGTGCTGTTCTCAACGCGCTGTCAGCCGCACTAGGAGACGAGGTCTTCCGACGCACACCTGTGACGCTAGACAACATCCTCATGGCCCTCGAGCACGGGCGGCCCATGCAGGAACCGTTGACGGCCCACATCTGAGGAGACACACAATGGCAACCGTTAACGATGTAATTCCTCCTTTCCAACTGATTCAGCCGACGAGTCTCGACGAGGCATCGGAAGCGGCAGTGGACCTCGGAGACGAGGCCTGGATTATTGCTGGCGGGATGGACTCTTTCGACTGGCTCAAGGACCGGACCAAGCGAACCGGTGCGATCATCGAGCTCAGTAGAGTGCCAGAACTCCAGGGCATCCGCGAGGTTAATGGTGGCTTGGAAATCGGGGCTATGACGACGCTCACGGACCTAGCCGAGCATCCGGCAGTCCTTGAGAACTTCAGCATATTGGCTGAGGCAGCCGCACTCGTTGCCTCTCCCCAAATCCGTCACCAGGGTACCATCGGTGGCAATGTGTCCCAGGACACTCGCTGCACCTACTATCGCGGTGGCTGGACGTGTTATCGCGCAGGTGGCAATACGTGCTACGCTAACACGCCGAGTGCCATTAACCGGGAACACGCAATCCTGCAGGCGAGCCGCTGTGTGGCCGTGAGTCCATCTGATACTGCACCCGCACTCGTAGCACTCGACGCACAGATGGTCATTCGCCGGGGTAGCAGCGAGAGAGTCGTCGATGCAGCCGACTATTTTGTTGGGCCTGAAGTCGACATCACACGCATGACGGTCCTTAGGCCGGGCGACCTGCTCACAACCATTCGGATCCCGGCAACTTGGTCCGGAGCTCGCTTCTATTTCGAGAAGGTGCGCGACCGTGAAGTCTGGGACTTTCCTCTTGTTAACGTGGCTTCGGCAATCCGTGAGACTGGTGGGCGAATCGAGGAAGCCCGGATTGTCGTAGGCGCGGTGGCAGCACGACCTCTACGCTTGCAAGCAGTCGAGGAGGCCTTAGCAGGCCAGCCAATTAACGCACAGACTATAGCGAGGGCTGGGGAACTCGCGGTCGACGGCGCCGAACCGCTTCGCTACAACGCGTACAAGATTCCGCTTACGCGCAATCTGGTTCAACGAGCCGTCAGAGGGGGACCGCTTCCCGAAAGCGCTTAGGCAGAACGGGACGCGTTAGAGTTAGGGTCCCCACATGCGATACTCGTTAAGTAGGCGTCGACTTTGCACGTCCTTAGTAGTGATGCTGCCATTTCTTACGACATGCGCCGACGTCGAAGAAAGACCCGACCTAGCTCCTGCGATCACCACCACGCTCTGGCACTCTCTCGGTTCCTGGTCAGACCGCGGAAATCGCCAGACCGAGTCTTTCGACGTAACCACTGGTGCTCTGCGTGTGGCTTGGGAGACCCTCGATCAGGGCACTGCCAGCACTCCCGGCTGGCTCCGGGTGTCTCTGCACAGCTCAATTAGTGGTCGACCACTTCAGACTATTATTAACACCCAGGGTTCTGGCTCTGACACGACACTCGTGGCCGCAGGGCCACGGGTTGCATTCCTACGCATCGAGTCGGAGGACGTTCGTTGGCAAATCACTCTCGAAGAGGGTGTTACTAGGACTCGGAGTCCCTCGTCATAACAATGCGATTCGAAATAGGCCCCCTTGCGGTGGCAGCGGTGCCGCCGAACTCTCGGCACGGGCTCACGACCTCAGATTTGGAGAAAAAGACATAGTCATCTACGGAGTGGCACTTCTCGCCGCATGCTTCCTGACCGGAATGTTTCTCGGTGACCTTCTAGGCCTGGTAGTGGGTGTGGAAGCAAACGTGGGAGGCGTCGGGATAGCCATGCTTTTGCTGATCTTGGTTTCCGATGCACTCATCAAAAAAGGTCACCTAAAACCAGTGACTCGTCAGGGTGTAGTCTTCTGGAGTGCTATCTACATACCCGTCATTGTCGCCATGGCGGCCAGGCAGAACGTGGTGGGTGCGTTGGATGGAGGGCCAATGGCCCTGATTGCAGGAGCTTTTTCCGTTGTCGCGTGTTTTCTGCTCGTCCCTGCTATCAGTCGTATCGGAGAGCCCGGCGAACCTCTGCCAGAACTGGATGAGGAGGCGCAAGGATGACCCTCTTTGACACAGCTGCCAATGTCCTCGTCAACAATGGGCTTGTTACCGCATTTGCTTTTGTTGGGATTGTCATCTGGCTGTCTTACTTGGTGTCAAACAAACTCACTGCCGGTCACATACATGGATCAGCAATAGCCATACTGGCGGGACTCGTTCTGGCATGGATAGGCGGATTGGTCACAGGTGGCTCCCGGGGGCTGGCCGACATCGGAGTCCTTACGGGAGTGGGTGTCATGGGTGGAGGCATGCTCCGTGACTTCACAATCGTGGCCACCGCGTTCGGGGTTAACTTCGAAGAGATACGAAAGGCAGGCGTAGGCGCCGTAGTATCACTGTTCGCCGGCGTAATCGTTTCCTTCGCGGTTGGAGCTGTCATTGCCTACGCTTTCGGATACACCGATGCCGTAAGCATTACTACGATCGGTGCCGGAGCCGCAACTTACATCGTTGGACCCGTAACCGGCGCCGCGATCGGGGCCTCCTCCGAAGTCATTGCACTCTCTATTGCAGCTGGGCTAGTTAAGTCCATGCTGGTGATGACGGGCACCCCGTTCGTAGCTAAAGCGATCGGACTAAATAATGCCAAGTCTGCCATGGTATTTGGAGGTCTAATGGGCACCACTAGCGGAGTTGCTGGAGGATTGGCAGCCACCGACAAACGACTAGTGCCGTACGGTGCTATGACGGCAACATTTTACACCGGACTGGGCTGCCTATTGGGTCCTTCAGTCATTTATTTCACAGTGCGAACAATCGTAGGCTAGCTCTTCAGGACCATCCCAGACCCTATCCATTTCCGCTAAAGAACTAGTATGACTCTCCCTCTCTTTGAAAGAGCCGAGCGCTTCGCAGGCCGAACTGCCATCGTCGCTTCCGAAGGCGTGTTCGGTTACGAGGACTTATCAGAAGTCTCTGCGCTGGTTGCAGGCCGACTTCTTGGTGGCCGAGACCATCTTACTGGGGAGCGAATTTGCTTTCTAGTTCCGCCGGGATGGACCTACACAGCGATTCAGTGGGGAATCTGGCGAGCCGGAGGCTTCGCGGTGCCGATGGCGGTATCTCACCCACCGACTGAGCTGGCTCATGTGCTGGACGATGCGGAGCCGGAATTAATTGTGATCCACCCCCAATTTTCAGATCGTGTAGTTGAGATTGCCTCGGAACGCGGCATCCCGGTGCTGAACACTGCCGAGCTTCTAGAGAGTGGCACACAGACCGCACTGCCAGAACTGGACGCGGCAGACGCTGGTCTGATGCTCTACACCTCTGGGACCACCGGGAAACCCAAGGGCGTGGTGATCTCTCACGCCAACATTCAGGCCCAGGTGGAGTCACTATCGGAGGCCTGGGGGTGGTCGAGTGACGACCGTATTCTGCTGCACCTGCCACTCCATCACGTTCACGGCATCGCAAATGTCCTAACATCGGCTCTCTGGAATGGAGCGATGTGTGAGATCTTACCCGGCTTTGATGCTCATGCGGTGTGGGACAGGCTGGGTGCCGGAGATCTCACCCTTTACATGGCTGTTCCCACAGTATATCGGCGGCTCATCGAGGCATGGGACGCAGCCGACGCGTCAAAGAAGGATTCCTGGTCACAGGGAGCTGGGGCCTGTCGCCTTATGGTATCGGGCTCTGCTGCCCTTCCTGTTCCCACCCTAGAGAGGTGGGAAGAGATCAGTGGGCAGCGACTCCTTGAGCGGTATGGGATGACCGAGATTGGTATGGCCCTCTCCAATCCACTGGAAGGAGAGCGCCGACCCGGATCAGTAGGCACGCCGCTGCCCCAAGTAGAGGTTCGGCTCGTCGATGACGAAAATGTGCCGGTCGATGACGAAATACCGGGGCAAATTCAGGTACGTGGCCCTACAGTCTTCAGTACATACTGGAGGAGGCCTGAAGCAACAGCTGAATCGTTCACCAGCAGTGGATGGTTTCACACTGGCGACCAGGCTGTGGTGGAAGATGGCAGGTACCGTATCCTCGGGCGTTCCAGTGTAGACATACTCAAGAGCGGGGGAGAAAAAATCTCCGCACTCGAGATCGAAGATGTGTTACGTACACACACCGCCGTCCGCGACTGCGCGGTGGTCGGCGTCCCCGACCCCGCGTGGGGAGACCGCGTCTGCGCCGCAGTCGTAGTAGAGGGGGGATCCCAGGTCACTGGACCAGAGCTACGAACCTTCGCCAAGGAACACCTCGCTCCCTATAAGGTCCCCAAGGATGTTCTCCTGATAGATGACCTGCCACGTAATGCGATGGGTAAGGTTACAAAACCTGCGGTCAGTGAGCTGTTCAAGGGAGGCTAGAACTGATCGATAGCATCGGGGAGGATTCTTTTGGTGAGCCTATGACCAACAACAGCCTTTATCGCAGCTTGGACAAACAGCTACCAACCTTTAATGCTTTGACCAAAAGAATCATGGGATCCCCACGTCACCCTCATCGCCTCACCCTTATCGTCGTGTGGGTGATTTTCATTGCGCAGCCGGTGAGTGCCCAGTCCCAAACATCAAACTGGACGTCCATCACTGAGGAGAGGCTACTGAGCCCCGACGCCGGTGACTGGATGAACTATCGGCGAACCTATGACGTTACGGGCTTCAGCCCACTGACCCAGATCAACCGGACCAACGTCAATGACCTAAGGCTCGTCTGGGCGTATTCAGTGGAGGACAACACCCGATGGGTACCCACGCCAGTTGTGGCTAACGGCCTCATGTATATCGCCGAAGGGAGTGGGCGTGTCATGGCTTTCGACGCTACGACAGGGGACATCGCATGGACACACGAACGCACCTACCCCGATGATGTGAGACGTTCACAGGCATACGGCAAGCATCGTGGTGTATCTGTCTACCGGGACTGGATTTACTGGGGGACAGCAGACTCACACCTTGTGGCGCTAGATGCTCGCACGGGTGAACAGGTATGGGAAGTTGCGACAGGTGACTACACCACCGATGGAGGCCACTCCCACCCAGCCCTGATTGCCGATGGAAAAGTCTTCATCGGCCAGACGGGAGGAGACACCGGAGTGCGCGGAAGGTTCAGTGCCCATGACGCAGAAACCGGCGAACTCGTGTGGAGGTTCTATACCGTGCCTCGAGAGGGGGAACCCGGTTTTGAAACCTGGCGAGCAGGAGGAGAAGTGCCCCCGCTAGGTGGCGCACCCTGGAACACAATTAGCTACGATCCTGAGCTTGGTCTCATTTACTTCGGCACCGGTCAACCATACCCCTGGTCTGCGACCCTTCGTGGACAGGGTGACGCGCTTTACACGAACTCGACACTAGCCCTCGATGCGGACACGGGGGAACTACGGTGGCATCACCAGCTCCAACCCGAGGATTCCTGGGACCGAGCAGTTTTTGAGAGCATGCTGGTCGACCTCATGATTGATGGTCGCGAACGTAAAGCGCTTATCCAGACCAGTAAAGTTGGATGGGGCCTTGTATTAGATCGGGAAACCGGTGAATTCATCCATGCGTTCCCGACAGCATATGACAACCTTATTCTAGGTTGGACGGAAGAAGGAAGACCGGTCCTGGATACGGAACTCGTACCCACTCAAGGGGATGTGGATACCGGGAATGAGTTTACGGTTTGCCCCTTCTACTACGGCGGCCGAGACCTTAATTCACCAAGCTATAGTCCGCTCACTGGCCTCTATTATCTCGGAGTCAACCACACGTGTATGGTGGCTACGTTCGTCACTGAAGACTACCGACCGGGCAGCATCTACCGCGGGATGCGTGCCAGCCCTACGCTTGCTCCTGGATATGACTACGTAGGCGAGTTCGCTGCCTTCGACCCAGTTGAAGGAGAGCGCCGCTGGGGATATCGGACAGAAAGTGGAGCTGCGATGACAGCTTCAGCCTTGGCAACTGCGGGTGGCATCGTTTTTGGGGGCACCGCGGCCCGTGAGTTCTTTGCGCTCGATGTGGAGACAGGAGAACCACTGTGGCAGACGCGATTGAATGGTGACATCTCCGGCGCACCGGTCACATTTGAGATCGACGGGAAGCAATACCTCGCGGTGGGTGCCGGAGGGCGCATCGCTCAGACACAGTTCTACGCACGGCTGACCGATACCCCTATCGCACCAGGCAGTGGTGTTATCTGGGTCTTTGCGCTGCCCTAAGGAAACGGGCCTCTATGCCACCCCGGCTCCGGAAACCCCAACGTACACGGAATAGAGTGATTGGCTTGCCGTCATAAATAGGCGATTGCGTTTCGCTCCACCAAAGCAAACGTTGGCGCACCGTTCCGGAAGACGGATAGCACCGATCACATCACCTTCTGGCGCAGTCACCAAAACTCCGTCACCCGCACCGGCCCAAACGTTGCCATCCAGGTCACAACGGATGCCATCGGCCGCGACCAGGTTGCCGGTATCCGGCGCATGAAGTTCAGCATGCGTGCGCCCGTTCACCAAGCGCGCACCCTCAACGTCCCAAACCTTAATCTCTCGGCCACTCCCCGTGTCGGCTACGTATAGGCGATCATAGTTCGGTGAGAAGCAGATTCCGTTGGGCGCCCCGATCTCATCCGTAACCATTGCAATCTCACCTGTCTGGCCGTCGACACGGTACACGGCTAGTGGCAACTCGGCCTCGGCCCGGAATCCCTCGTAATTGCCTCTTATCCCGTAAGGAGGATCCGTGAACCAGATACTGCTATCAGGGTGCACCACCGCATCATTGGGAGAGTTCAAAGGCTTTCCGTCGTAACTGTCAGCAATCACGGTAGTCGTTCCATCATACTCATAGCGTACGACTCGGCGACCACCATGCTCGCATGACAACTGTCGCCCCTCGTAATCGAATGTGTTCCCGTTGCTGTAGCCCGAGGGATTCCGAAACTCAGTCACACGGCCGTCATCTTCGATCCACCTCATCTGGCGATTGTTAGGAATATCGCTCCACACCAGATACCGACCGACGCCATTCCAGGCCGGTCCTTCTGCCCAAAACGTGCCCACATAATGACGCTGGATCGGTGTATTGAAGAGAACGTAGCGGCGAAATCGTTGATCGAGCGCGATGATGTCTGGATCTGGGTACGGAAGCGGACTATCACCGGACCAATCACGAGGTTGGTATGGTGGAACCTGTGCCTGTTGCATAGCTAGCGCAGGCACCACCGCGGCGCCTCCGAGAGTCGCTGTCAGGAATAACCGTCGTTGCATGTTCACCTCCTGGACGAGCCGGCTACTGTGTCACTTCTCTACCTCATCCTGCAAGGCGGCGCCTACTGATCGACCAAGTCAGTGCGCTGACTTAGTCACTCTTAGTCACTCTTAGTCTCCTGAATAACTTGGCCACGTTAAGACCGACTTAGGTTACAAGCTGCACTGAGACCAGGTCTGACGTATATTATTTGCCGTGAAAATATTAACTGTGATGATAGCCGCGGTCGGAATGCTGGTGACTTCAGCAGGCGAGATACTCGTCTCGCGTGAGGCGCCGACTCCGACTTCGGACAACGACCTGCTGCAGCAGTACTGCGTCCGCTGCCACAATGATCGACAGCTCCGGGGCAACATGTCGCTGGAGGGCTTCGACGCGGGATCCCCTCAGAATAATGGGGAACTCGCAGAAAAGGTCATTGTGAAGCTTCGCGCAGGCATGATGCCGCCACCGGGATCACGCCGACCTTCCAGTGACTCGTTGTTGGCTTTGGTTGAGTCGCTAGAGGTTCAAATGGATGCGGAAGCGAGAGAGAACCCCAACCCGGGAGGACGCTCGTTCCAACGCCTCAATCAGAGCGAATATGCGAGTTCAGTGCTCGATCTTCTCGGTCTGGAAATCGATGCCGGCGCGTACCTTCCACCCGATACGAAGAGTGCAAATTTCGACAACATCGCAGATGCGCAGATGCTGTCTCCTACGCTTTTAGACGCATACTTGAACGCGGCTGCTGACATCAGCCGACTAGCGATTGGCAACGCTGACGCTACCCCCAGCGAAGCGCAGTACCGTGTCCCGCGTTGGCTTTCTCAGATCGACAGGGTGGAGGGAGCTCCCTACGGGACCCGAGGTGGTACATCAGTTGTTCACAATTTCCCCGCCGACGGAGAATACACTTTCCGGTTCTCGTTCCACCATGAGACAACCGGCACCGCGGTCGGAAATGGTCGGTCTGCACTAAACACGACATCGGACTCACCAGAGCAAATTGAGATCTCGGTAGAGGGCGAACGGGTAGCGCTCGTGGACCTGGATCGATGGATGCATGTGTCTGGATCCGCCGGTGTGGAAGTGCGGACCGAGCCAGTTTTCGTTCGAGCTGGGCCCCAACGCGTCACGGCAGCATTCATTAAACAAACCGAGGGGCCTGTTCAGGACTTGGTGTCCCCACACGAATGGTCGCTCGCCAGCACAGCAATCGCAGGGTCGTACGGCGTCATGTCTCTGCCTCACATGCGCGACTTCGTTATTGCCGGACCCTTCAATCCGACAGGCGTATCCGAGACTCCGACCCGTCGCAGAATCTTCACGTGCCGCCCAACGACTCCGGCAGAAGAGCGCACGTGCTCTGAAGAAATCATCACCCGCCTGGGAAGCGCTGCTTTCCGCCGCCCTCTAACTTCTGACGATCGGGAAGCACTTATGCGCTTCTACGCGTACGGGGTAGAGGAAGATGGTTTTGAGACCGGCGTTCGCACGGCACTTGAGGCGATGCTCTCTAGCCCCCACTTCGTGTTCCGCCTAGAGGAGGCACCCCAAGGGATAGAACCTGGTTCTATCTACCGGGTCAGTGACATCGATCTAGCCTCGCGACTCTCATTTTTCCTTTGGGGGTCGCCCCCAGATCAAGAGCTGCTCCGGCTTGCTGAGCAGGGAGAACTTTCCAGTGACAATGTCCTGGAAAGACAGGTACAACGAATGCTTGCGGACCCTCGCTCAGAGGCACTCGGTACCCGCTTCGCAGCGCAATGGTTACGACTCCAGGACCTGGAAACGATCCATCCGGATGTTCGGGTCGACCCGAACTTCCATCAACAACTCGCAGACGCGATGCTCGAAGAAACCAAACTCTTTTTCAACAGCATCGTGCGTGAGGACCGGAATATCTTCGACCTTTACACGGCCGATTACACTTTTGTGAACGACCGTCTTGCCAGGCATTACGGCTTCGGAGGAGTAGCCGGAGAGGACTTCCAGCGAGTGACGTACCCCGAGGAGCACCGCCGAGGATTATTGGGGCATGCCAGCGTGCTGACTTTGACCTCACACGCTGGGCGCACTTCACCCGTACTACGTGGGAAATGGGTAATGGAAGTCCTACTAGGTACCCCGCCCCCTCCCCCTCCCCCGGACGTGCCAGACCTAGAGGCGACACGCGACTCAGAGGACGGCCGTATGTTGACGACACGTCAACGTATGGAAATCCACCGTGAGAATCCCACATGCAACGCTTGCCACAGATTCATTGACCCAATCGGCCTGGCCTTAGACAGCTACGACGTAACGGGCAAGTGGCGCTACCGGGAGCAAGGAAGCCGACTCGACACACATGGAGAAATGTACGATGGGACGCCCGTCGATAGTCCAACCGCTCTGCGTGAAGCTCTCCTACAGCGCCCGACACTCTTGCTCAGGACTTTCACGAATAACCTCATGGCATATGCCTTGGGGCGCCGGACCGAGTACTTTGACCAACCCACGGTAAGAGAGATTGTACGGGCTGCGGAAGAAGAAGACTACCGCATCTCGTCATTCATTTTGGGTGTTGTACGAAGCGATACTTTCCAGATGCAGAGGGTAGAGGCGGTCACTGCCGAGGCCTCTTCCGGAGACTGACGACCATGGAATTCATCACAGGAAAACAAATACACCGTCGCGAGTTTCTGCGGGGAATGGGCGCAACTGTAGCGCTGCCATTTCTTGATGCGATGGTTCCCGCTGGACGGCTTGGTGCCCGGCAGGCTAGGGCGGCCGATCCAACCCGTCTTGTTGCTATAGAATCCGTACATGGTGCGGCTGGAAGCAACGATTGGGGTGCCACGCAGCACCTTTGGGCTCCGGCAGATGTTGGTCGTAACTTCGAACTTACACCAAGTGCCCTTTTGCCACTTGATGAATGGCGGGATTACCTGACCATCATCAGCAATACTGACGTACGCATGGCAGAGGCCTTCGAAGCACCTGAGATCGGTGGGGACCATTTCCGTTCGAGCGCGGTGTTTTTAACGCAACAACACCCTAAGCAGACGGAAAGTTCTGACGTCTACGTGGGGACCTCATTAGACCAGATTTACGCCAACCGATTTGGTCAGGACACACCTATCCCATCTTTACAGCTTTGTATTGAGAATGTTGATCAGGCGGGCGGGTGTGCTTACGGCTATTCGTGTGTCTACACCGACTCAATCAGTTGGGCTTCGGCAACCGAACCGCTTCCAATGATTCGAGACCCTCGCACTGCATTTGATTTACTCTTCGGAAGGGGGGGGACTCCCGAGGAGCGCGCTGCGAGGCGGCGGACCAGCAGCAGCATTCTTGACTGGATCATGGATGACGTGGCGAAACTCCGCCGCCAACTGGGACCGAACGATTACCGACGGTTAGATGGTTACCTGGAGGACGTTCGGGAAATCGAGAGGCGCATCCAAAGCGTCGAAGCTCAGAACAGGACTGGCGAAGAGCGCCAACTTCCAGGTGCTCCTGCGGGCGTGCCCGACTCCTTTAGTGAGCATATGAAGCTGATGTTAGATCTGCAGGTGCTCGCTTTCGCCGCAGATATCACACGAGTGTTTTCATTCAAGACGGGCCGTGATGCCTCCGCACGGGTCTACCCAGAGAGTGGAACAGAGACACCGTTTCATCCGGCGTCGCACCATGGGGACCGGGAAGATCGGATTCTCGACTTCGCGGTAATCAACAAGTTCCACGTCAGCATGCTGCCGTACTTCCTAGAGAAGTTGAAAAATACCGAGGAGGGTGACACACACCTACTCGATAAGACAATGATCATCTACGGATCACCGATGGCGGACGGCAACATCCACAACCACCGTCGATGCCCCTTGATCGTCCTAGGAGGCGCGAGCGGAGGGCTGGAGGGCAACCTTCACCTGAAGGCACCCGACGGAACGCCAATGGCAAATGTGATGCTAAGCCTCATGCACACGCTCGGGCATGATGATATGGATAGCTTCGGTGATAGCACTGGGGCCCTTCCATTGACGATGCCCATGACCGACGAGTGAGCAAAGTATGAGCAGTCGCATACGTGTGAACGCCCTGGCCGCCCTGCTGCTCACCCTAATCTTTTGGGGATCCGCACCCCCAGACTCTCCAGTTGCTGATGCTGCGATGCAAGGAGAAACAGAACAGGTCCGAGTGCTGCTGCGGGACGGTGCGGACGTGAATGCCGCTCAGGGTGATGGTATGACGGCACTGCACTGGGCGGCTGAGCGGGGCGACCGTGAACTGGCCGATATGCTGTTATACGCTGGTGCGCATCTCGAATCAGTGACGCGACTGGGAGGGTACACACCGCTTCACCTGGCGAGCCGCTCTGGACGATCATCCGTGGTTGAAGCCCTCACGGCTGCTGGAGCTAATGCGGATGCGAAGACAACAACGGGTGGTGTTACGGCTCTGCACTTTGCTGCGGCAGCGGCTACCCCCACATCAATCTCTGTTCTTATTGATCATGGTGCAGATGTGGATGCCCGCGAGGACGCATGGGGACAAACGCCTCTTATGTTCGCCGCTGCGGCAGGCCGTGTGGGAGCGGTCAAGGTGCTGCTCCGACAGGGCGCTAACACTGCAATAACCGCACGAGTCATGAACATGGAAGCTCGGGATGCTGCTGACCGTGCGGACCAGCAGCGCAGCGACTGGATGGCCGACGCGCTCCGAGCAGTAGAAGAAGGGAGGCCACTTCCTGAACCGATTCCAGATACTGGGCCCGACCCTATAGAGTCTCCATTTGTGCCTCAAGATTCACCGGGTGAACAGACTCAGGAGGCAAACAGGCAACGTACCGTGAGCAACTTGGTCTCGTCTTCGCGTCTGTCCCATGCACAGTTAGTCGGAGGCTATGGTGGCCTCACGGCATTACTGCTCGCGAGTCGCGGTGGTCTGGTAGCCACCACCGAAGCCTTACTGGATGGTGGAGCCGACATTAACCAGGTCAGTCTTGGAGATCACACCAGCCCACTTCTGATGTCCACGATCAATGGGCATTTTGACCTCGCCATGTTGCTTTTAGAGCGAGGGGCGGACCCGAACCTTTCTAGTGATGCAGGTGCGACGCCCCTGTACACGACCCTAAATACAGAGTGGATTCCGAAATCACGCCATCCGCAGCCCGCAAATCGTCTCCAACAAGAAGTGGCCTACATGGACCTGATGAAGGCCCTTTTAGATGCTGGTGCCGATACGAATATTAGGCTCAATAAACAGCTTTGGTACACAACTTTCGGCGTTGATTACTTGAGAATCGACAGGATGGGCGCGACACCGTTCTGGCGCGCTGCATACGCGTTAGATCTCGAAGCGATGAAGCTATTGGTAGCGCATGGCGCCGACCCTGACATTCCAACCATCAAGCCTGCTTCACGATCTGGAAATAGGTCTTCGGGACCGGATCCATCGGGATTGCCTTCTATACCTGACGGTGGGCCCGGCGCATGGCCCATTCATGCTGCTTCCGGTGTCGGGTACGGTGAAGGGTATGCTGCAAATATCCACCGGACCGTGCCAGACAACTGGCTTCCGACGATCAGATACCTCGTGGAAGAACTCGGCGCTGACGTGAATGCGCGCGATCACAATGGCTACACAGCAGTGCATCATGCCGCGGCACGCGGAGACAATGAGATGATCCTCTATCTGGTAGATAAGGGAGCTGATGTCATGGGAATCAGCCGACGTGGGCAAACTACCGTGGACATGGCAAATGGTCCCGTGGAGAGAATCACTCCCTTCCCTGAGACAATCGCCCTCCTTGAAAGCCTAGGGGCAGTGAACAACCATAACTGCGTCATCTGTTAGGGACTGCGGAGCCACTTGGATTAGTCTTTGGAATTAGTATGGTGCATTAGGGCACGATTGCATACATAGAAACGGAGGGACTGTGAAGAAGATTCTGGTGATCACTGGACTGACAATTGCAGTCTTGGCGTACGTCTTCACAGCCCCCTACCCTGGAAACACTGGGCTTCAGCGCACACCAGGCGTAATAATCGGCGGTACGATTACGCCAACTCCAAGTGACTTTACCCCCCTGAATGACACTAGGGGGCCCCTAAAGATGAAGCAGGCTGGCTTTCCTCCGTTCGTAATCTATCTCTCCTACGTGGGCACCCCTGACGGCATTATTACAGCGACTCGCCCTGATGGGGGCTACTGGGCACAGCGCGTAAGAGACGGCACTACTGACGGCTTGATGCGCGTCGGTGACGCCACTTATGAGATGCGTGCTACCGAAGTCCTAGGGGATGCCCGCATACCTATGCTCGAGGCATATTCCGCCAAGGGCGGTATGCCGATGGACGTAGCGGTAGGTGGGCCAGATCCACTGAGAGACTGGGAGG
>Ga0209034_10000594_pt1 | contig 18071 bp, 15 predicted proteins | sample MarorgKNORR_S2LV_2_FD_188219 | JGI IMG/M metagenome (GOLD analysis project Ga0209034, IMG submission 188219) | Marine microbial communities from the Southern Atlantic Ocean, analyzing organic carbon cycling - 250m_A/KNORR_S2/LV (SPAdes) (version 2) | ecosystem: Environmental > Aquatic > Marine...
TTACGTGATTAAGGTAAAGGGAGATTTGTATAGGGTTATGTCAGCTGAGCATCGTACACCCGGAAAAGGTAGAGCGTTTATGCAGGCTAAATTACGCAAGTTGAAGGATGGTACACAGACGGAAATCAAATTTCGGGCGGACGAAGGGGTCGAACGCGCCGAAATGGAGCAAGTGGATATGGAATTTCTTTACGAAGATCCATCGGGCTATTGCTTTATGAATTGTGAAACTTATGAGCAGATTTTTTTGGATGAAAAAATAATTGGGGAAGGAAAAAAGTTTATGCTACCCAATACCCGTATCATTGTGGAGTTTTGTGAAAATGAGGCGATCGGGGTGTCATTTCCTGAAATGGTTGAGTTAAAGGTAACAGATACAGAACCTGGGTTGAAGGGAGCTACTGCGTCCGGCTCAGGAAAACCTGCAACCTTGGAAACAGGCTTAGTGATTACGGTGCCCCAGTTTATTAAAATTGGTGAATCAGTAAAAGTTTCGACGACCTCTGGCGAATACCTAGAACGGGTTAAAACCTAATATAAAAAGCTTTTTTGATTTATGGAACCCTCCTTAATCTGGTTATTTTCTTACCTTATTAATATTTGACTTAACCTTTGTATTTAATTAAAGTAAGCTGTTGAATTATATAAATAAAATTTAATAATAAATGTTGGCGCCCTCCTTTGAATCCAACCTTCTCGCAAAGAGATATAGAGCATGATTCCTGACCAACCCTTAGGTGTTGTAGAACTGGTAATGCAATCGAGCATAATGGCAAAAGGTGTTTTGTTAACACTTTTGATTTTCTCGATTACCTCGTGGGCTATTATGTTGAATAAATTTTTTGTTTATCGATCTGCAAAAGAAGAGGACAATAGGTTTCTTGAAGTGTTTACAAAAACCGAAAACTTGACACAGATATATAACTTCGCCAAAAATTTGAGGTTAAGTCCTTTGGCTAGATTATTTTTAACCGGATATCGCGAGTTATATTTATTTCAGGAAATGGCAAAGGAAGATAGGAAAAAAAGTGGGAAGAAGCCTTTATCTACTGGAGAAAAACTAACGGATCGAGATATAAAAGGAATCGGTCTTGCTTTAAATAAATCTATCAATCGAGAAGTGGAACGATTTTCCAAGCGTCTGGAGTTTTTAGCGACAACGGGCAGTACGACCCCTTTTATCGGTTTGTTTGGCACTGTTTGGGGCATCATGCATTCTTTTCGATCTATTGGGGTTCAGGGTACTGCGAGTATTGGTGGTGTGGCACCTGGAATAGCAGAAGCTCTAATTGCTACAGCTGCTGGGCTGTTTGCAGCTATCCCCGCGGTTATCTTTTTCAACTATCTAAATAATAAAGTTTTTGTTCTTACTTCCAGTATGGATGATTTTTGTCAGGATTTTATCTATTTAGCTGAAAAAAACTTTATGCCTTCAAATGAAAAAGATAGCTCTCTTGACCTTTTGCCATGATTGAGAGGAGAAATAAAGCGAGTTCACTCCTGAAAAAAAGCAATGTTAAAACGACGACGACCTTTTCTAGCTGATATTAATGTAACTCCCTTTGTGGATGTTATGCTGGTGTTATTAGTGATTTTTATGATAACGGCTCCCTTGATGCAACATGGTATGGATGTCCAGTTGCCCAAAGAATCAATCGCCCCTATCCCTATTAAGGAAATTCCCACGATAACCGTCACAAGCAATAAAAAAATTTATTGGAATAAGGAAGAATTTGTAAACCTGATGGCTTTGACTCGGAAGGTCAAACAGTATATTGGGAAGAATAAAGATTCCAGTATTTATTTGCGTGCAGATAAAATGCTCGATTATGGATTTGTCATGCATATTATGGCAACGGTTAAAGCGGCGGGCGTCGAGAATATTGGAATGGTGACCGAGCCTTAAAACCCATGAGAGTAGAGTTTCCTCAGTCCATAGATTTCAACCAGATGCTTGTTTTCTCTGTTTTTTTGCATTTGTTCATTCTCACGTTTGCTTTGTTTCTTCCAAAGCCTTCCCTCGAAGTAAAACCTGTGATCCCCGCTTTTATGGTCAACGTGGTTGAAATTTCTTCCGGAGAAATATCGTCCATTAAGCAGAAGTTTGTAAAAAAGGAAAATACAGCAATTAAACAAAGTAGTTCATCTATTAAGAAAAGTAAGAAACCCGTAAAGAACAACAAAAAGAGTTTGGTGTTAAACAAAACTGTTAAAAAACAATCAAAACCGAAAACAAACAAGATAATCAATGCTCTTAAAGATTTAGACAAAAAAGCGGCTGCAGTTGCTCCATTACCTGCAAAAAAAATGCTTGAAGAACTCGATCAGTTAGCTAGGCTAGAAAAGCCTAAAAAGCCTACTGCTAAGCCAAAAAATAAAAAGACTGATTTGGAAGAAACGTTTCGTGAACTGAAAAGGTTGAAGAATAAAAAGATACAAATTGCAAAGAAAAAAGTTCCTAAACCTGAGATCAAAAATCTGCTGGAAGATTTTGATGATCTTAAAATGGAAGAGGTGGTTACGCAGAAAGAGAAAGAAAAAAAGCAACCTGTGACAAAAAATTTGGTGGAAGATATCGATGATTTAAAAGCAGCAAAGGCTTTTGAGCAGAAGGAATTAGAAAAACAACAACCTGCAATCGAAAACTTACTGGAAAATTTTGATGATTTAAAAATGGAAGAGTTAGTTGAACAGAAAAAAGTAGTAAAAAAACCTGATCCAGTAAAGAAAAAGATAGATAGGGAAAAAGTATCTTTTGTTGAGAAAAGAAACCTCTTAAATGAACTTGAAAATTTAGCTAAACTAGATTCAACAGATAAAAAGGATGAAAGGGAATCGCTTGCAAAGGTTGTTGTGGAAGAAAAGCCAAATAAGGTTTATGAGTCTGTTCTTAAAAAATTAGAATCGATTTCCGTAGCCTCTTCCAGGGTGGCGGTGGTAATTGCTGATGCTAAGTTAGATGAGTCCAAGTATCAAAGCAAGTTGAGGACCCTCCCAGACACCCCGCGAAAGACAGAGATACCAAGTGATGACAACTCATTTGTTTACTCTGAAAAGGAGGGAACCCCGGGGGCCGATGCTCAATCTCTCTATGCCTTATTGATTCGAAAAAAAATATATAAAAATTGGCGTGACCCTCTGGCAGAAGAGCACAGTAAGGAGGCTATTATTGCGTTTCATATTTTTCCAAAAGGTAATATTGACAAACCATTTATTAAACAAAGCTCCGGAGTGGAGGTCTTGGATACCCTTGCTGTTCGTGCAGTCATGGACTCGGTTCCGTTTCCAAAATTTCCAAAAGAGTTAACGAAATCCAATCTTTTACTTAGTATTTATTTCAAATATGTACCTAAAGACCAATAGAGCGGGATATATATTTTCCTGGTTATTAATTGCCCTTCTTTTTTTCTTTTGCGTAAAAGCTGAAGCTCAATCTGGTATGAGGCTGGATGTTAAAAAAGAAACTCAGAAAAAAGTTGTTTTAGCTATCACGGATTTTGTTTTTAAAGGAGATGAATCTGATGTTAAGGGGATCGGTAAAGAAGCAAAAGGAATTTTAAAAAAGGACCTGGTTTTTTCAGAGTTATTTTCTCTTTTAAGAAAACCTTTATATGAAGAATTAGAAAAGATCGAGAGATCTAATTCTAAAGTCGATTATAGGAGTTGGCGACAGGTTGGAGCTCAGTGGGTTATTAAAACCGAATATGGAATGTTGCCAAAAGAAAAAGGACAAATATTTACTTTTCGCCTATACGATGCAGTAAATAAAAGATTTATGTTGGGTAAGCGTTATAAGGCTTCCCCCAAATTACTTCGCAAGGTAGTTCACCGATTTGCCGATGAAGTAGTGATGCAATTGACTGGCAAGCGTGGCATTGCAGAAACGCAGATAACCTTACTGACTCAGGAAAAGAGTATTAAAGAACTTTGGCTGGTAGACTTTGATGGTTATAATTTGCGTCAATTAACGAATGACAACTCTGTCAATTTAAGTCCTTCTTGGTCTCCGGATGGAAAGTGGATCGTCTACACCTCTTATGCCGCACATAATCCAGATTTAATAATGATTGATACCTCCGGTGAAAAACGTCAAACGCTGAACCGTTTGCCAGGTTTAAATGCGGCACCAGCTTGGTCACCGGATATGCAAAAGATTGCTTTGGTTTTAAGTCGAGACCAAAATTCCGAAATATACCTGCTCAAAAGAAATAGAAAGTTGTCGCGATTGACGCGACATTTTAATATTGACACTTCACCTACCTGGTCTCCTGACGGAAAGAAAATTGCGTTCACTTCAGATCGCTCAGGTACTGGATCTCCACAAATTTATATTATGGATTCCGAAAAAGGGGACAGCGGAAAAGTAACTCGAATTTCTTTTGGTTCTTCCTACAATGACAATCCGGCCTGGTCTCCAGATGGTGACAAGATTGCTTATACCTCACGGCAAGGCAGAAAATTTCAAATAAGTGTTTATGATTTGAATACACATAAAAGTCAGGTTGTCACTTCAAGTCTTGGAAGTTCAGAACAACCTAGCTGGTCTCCTGATGGCCGGTTTCTAGTATTTCGTAAAAGAACCAATAGTGGTTTCAATATTTTTATTCAGCGTCTAGGAAGTAAGGCAATTCGTCAATTAACTTTTTCTGGTAAAAGCCACAGCCCTTCCTGGTCTCCTTATTCAAAACATTAGAGATAAAAATTTGAAAAAAACATTGTCAGATGAAAAAGTTTCCGTTAACATTCAAAGATACCTCTTCAAAAATCCTACAGGCTTTAAAATCAAAATCTTTAGAATTTAGAAGGTTATGTAATAATAATAAAATATGTATAATATTTTATAAAAATTTTATATAATTATATGGTAATATCTCCATACTTAATTTTTATAATATCAATGAAATCTGAGATTTAACTACTTTTTGATAAGAAATGTTGGATACGGAGATTTTGTTTATTTAAATTTTAAACTTAATCGGGGACAACTTTAGGCGAGGTTATTACATGAGTTTATTTAATTGGAAAATGGTTTTTGCAGTAATTTGCATAATGTTTTTATCCACAGCATGTTCGAAGAAAATCATGCCCCCTGAAATAGAAACTTCAAGTGGCGGAATAGAAGATTCTGATTTTACAGCATCCAACACAAGTCCAGCGGAAGAAGAGACCGAAGAGACCGATGAGAGCACTAGTGGTACTGGCGAAATAGGTGGTTCTGGTGGTTCCTCTTCAGCTTCTGACTTTTTTAGCGAAGAGCCAATTTTAGAAGGACCCAGTGATGGTACTGGAGCAGGAACAGATACGATTGCTGAAAATTCTTTTTCAGATGGACCTGGTGGTTCTAATATGGGCGAATTTGGCAAAGGCGGCAAAGCAAATATTGATAATGGATCGGACGGTTCTTTTTCTGCGGAAAACCCTTTTCTTGCTGAAAATGATGGGAATACTGGCAGTGGTGGTATTGGCGGCAGTGCCGGCAGAGGTGGTATTAGCGGAGGGCCAGAAGGACGTTTGCTTCCTTATGAAGAAACCACGAAACTGCAGGATATCCATTTTAATTTTGATAAATACGATCTTGATAACAATGCCAAAAAAACGCTTCAGCAAAATGCTCAATTCCTCAAAAACAATCCCAGAATGAAAATAGAAATTCAAGGGCATTGTGACGAAAGAGGAACAAACAACTATAATATTGCCCTTGGTCAACGTCGTGCTCACTCTACCAAGAAGTTCTTGGTGTCTCAGGGTATCGATTCGAGTCGGGTAAATGTAATAAGTTATGGTGAAGAAAAACCCTTTTGTTTTGATAGCAACGAGACCTGCTGGTTTCAAAACAGAAGGGCGCATTTTATGGTAGCGAAATAAAGCTGCTTTCGGCGGTTCACAAAAAATCGTATATAATAAGGCCGTGTTGGGTTTGTTCCCTCCATGGTCTTTTTTTTTAGATTGTCTTATGTAATGGGAAAAACAGAAATTTATGAGACTAATACAAATATCAAATAGTTGTTTTTTATTATTATTTATAACGTTATTTCCTTTGAATGCCTCGGCTCAGTTGATTGGTGTTGACGACAAAAAAATGAATTCCATTAGGAGGGACTTAAAAAAAATTAATACACGCCTGATGGACATTAAGACAGAGGAAATAAAAAACTTACAGAACCAGCTTGAGGATTTATTGCGACAAATTGAAGAAATAAAACAGACCATTCCTCAATTACAGGGTACCGTTGATGTCAATTTTAAAGAACAAACCCTTTCATTCGATAAAGTCGATACCAAATTACAGGATTTTGACAATACATTAAAAAATGAAGTCAATGCAGTCCTAGAAAAAATAAATCAACAAAATCAAACCTTAGATAATTTCAAGAATGAGCAGAAAATATCGCTCAACAGTTTAAAGGGTAAGCTGACCCAAGATATGGAGCAGTTCGACAGTAAGAGTATAGAAAATTTTCAAAATTTTGCCGCAGTAAACAAAAGTGCATTGGAAAAAGTAGTACAAAGATTGGAAGCTTTGGAGAATACAACAAAGAAAAGTTTTGATGATACCAAGGATACTTTAATATCCAGCGTAATACCCGCTATTGCGAAAGATAACGAGAATAATAAGACAACTATTCTCCAATATCTTTCTAGGTTAAGTGAAACGAACGAAAAAGCATTAGAGGTTTTGAAGCATAAAAATCAAAAGCTGATCGAAATTTTTGGAGAAAATATTAAGCGAGTAGAAGATACAAGGACGACACTAGATGTTATTGGTAAAAATCTGACTACGAAGGTAGGTGCTATTAATAAAAATCTAACTGCAGTTAAAGAACATACTACTGTAAACAATAATAACCAGAAGGTCGCAGACGAGAAAATGAATAAACTCGCTGCAGCCATTAAAGAATTGCAAATTAATAATGTTACTTCCAGTCAAGCCCTCAGGGTCTTAAAAAATAATTTGATCAACGTTCAGGAATTGGAGCAGTTAGCCAGTGCAAATATAAATAAGCTTATAGAGAATTCTTCGCAATTAGCCGTCCAGGGGAATCAACTCCAAAAGTCTGTTACTACAAATAACAAAAACCTGATGATTGCAGATGAAAAGATAAATAAGCTTTCTGCGGCCACTAAAGAATTGCAAATTAATAATGCCGCTTCAAGGCAGGTACTTGGGATCTTAAAGGATAACGTGGTCAAGGTGCAGGAGTTTGAGAAGTTAGCGGATATAAAAGTCAATAAGCTTATAGAGAATTCTTCTCAATTGACCTTACAGGCAAATCATCTCGAAGAATCCGTGATTAAAGAATTGACGGAGTCCTCTAGAAAAGAAAATGCGAATCAGGATAAAATAGATTTAGCGAATGAAAAGCTCTCGCGTTTGATAGAAATATTAAAAGTTATTGCGGCAGAGCAGGATAAACTGGGTCAAGTGGTTAAAGTGCAGAGTGAACTAAACAAGGCTCAAGTAGGTATAGTAAAAAATCAAGAAAGCATAAAAAAACAACTCTCTATTCTGCGCAAACAAACCACTGTAAGTATTCAAAGAGGTGATGATATAAAAAAAACCTTGCGTAACATGAATAAGAAATAGTTTTTGGTGTCCACAAGGGTTAGAAAAATTAAGAATTGAAATGCTATCAGGTCTTTCCTTTTAATTTAGAACTCCATTTTTTTACAAAATTTACATTACAAAGGATTTATGTCTTCCTTGCTATATGGCTAAAACAAACACTATTTTTATTTGTCAAGAATGTGGTCATCAAGTTCCAAAATGGTTAGGAAAATGTCCTGAATGTAATTCTTGGAACAGTTTTGCTGAAGAACGAAAAATTCAACCTGCTGGTTCTAAATCTCGTAATAAATCCGAATCTCCCGCTCCTTTTCCTATTACCCAGGTCCAGACTGATCCAGAGTATCGCTTAACGACAGGTATTGGTGAGTTTGACAGAGTTTTAGGTGGTGGGATGGTTGAAGGATCATTAATTCTAATTGGTGGTGAGCCGGGAATAGGAAAGTCTACCCTTACACTGCAGAGCATGGGGCACCTTGCAAAACTGGGTAGAAAAGTTCTATATGTTTCAGGAGAAGAGTCGGGCTCACAAATTAAATTGAGAGCGGAACGGTTGAACGCTCTTTCTGAAAACCTTCTCATCTGTTCTGAAATTTGTGTTGAAGGTATTATTCAATGGATCGAAAAAACCCAACCAGAGGTTTTAGTGCTCGATTCGGTGCAAACCTTTTTTACACAAGATTTACAATCTGCACCAGGAAGCATTGGTCAGGTTCGTGAAGTAGCTTTTAAAATATTTCAAGAGATCAAGAGGAGAAATCTGCCTACACTTTTGATAGGCCATATTAATAAAGATGGTGCGATAGCGGGCCCTAAATCCTTGGAGCATATCGTAGACACGGTGGTATACTTCGAAGGGGAACAGGGGCATGCTTATCGGGCTTTGAGGGCAATAAAAAACAGGTTTGGTCCCACTCCTGAAATCGGTGTGTTTCAAATGACGCAGACAGGTTTGACTCCTGTTGAAAATCCTTCAGAGTGGTTTTTGGCAGAACGGCCAGAGGATTCTGCAGGATCAGCTATTGTTGCTACTTTGGAAGGTAGCCGTACTTTATTGGTAGAAGTGCAGGCTCTAGTTAGTAGCTCATCCTCGATTGGAATGCCTAGACGTATGGCAACAGGCTTTGATCACAATCGTATGTCTCTTTTAATTGCGATTATGGAAAAAAGGCTGGGAATGAATCTTCAAGGAGAAGATATTTTTGTAAACCTTGCGGGTGGTATAAAAATAACTGAACCGGCCTTGGATCTAGGGGTTGCCGCAGCCATTGCGAGTAGTTTTCAAAATCGGCCTATTGATCCTGAAATGGTTTTATTGGGAGAAGTAGGATTAACTGGGGAAGTTCGTACCGTTGTGCAGCTTGATGCGCGGCTAATTGAAGCTCGAAGGTTAGGTTTCAAACGATGTATTGTGCCGCACTCAGCAAAAAAGACAAAGAATTTACCAACCGATGGAATAGATGTTTCTTTTGTTAAAAATCTGCCCGAAGTTTTTGAACAAATTTTTTAGTAGGATTTTCCAATGAGTGTTTGCGCTATTGTACCTGCTGGAGGTCTTGGAACTCGTATGGGTGGAACGGTTCCAAAACAATTCCAGAATTTGAATGGTAAACCGATCCTATATTACACACTGAAAGCCTTACAAGATTCTAAATTAATTTCTGAATTGATTCTGGTGGTACCAAAAAAAGAGTATGACAATGCCTGTGATCAATGGTTGGGAAAACCAGCAATAGTTACAAAAGTGATTGTCGGTGGCCTGAAAAGGCAAGACTCTGTCTATAATGGATTTTGTGAGGTTTCACCACAAAAATCAGAAATTGTGTTGGTGCACGATGGAGTTCGTCCTTTTTTGTCGCATAAAATGATTCGGGAAACCATTAATGCTGCAAGAGAGTATGGAGCAGCGATCACAGCGATTCCAGTACACGACACTATTAAAAGGGTGGATGCTTCCGGTCTGGTGTCAGAAACGGTGGAACGAGAAAATCTATGGAGGGTGCAAACTCCACAAGCCTTTCAATATAAGATTTTAAAGGAAGCTTTTAAAAAAGCTAATTCAGAAAATTTTTATGGCACGGATGAGGGTACTTTGATAGAACATTTTGGGGCACCTATAAAAGTGATAGAGGGTTCGGAAAAAAATATAAAAATCACTAGGCCCGAAGATCTGGAATTGGGTGAAACCTATATTTCCAGAACCTAAGAATTTTGTATTTTAATATTGCTTCTTTTAAGAATCCAAAAAACATCTAATTTTAAAATCAACCCAAAAAATCCATTTCAGTTAGGAGAATTGTAATGTTACAACCTGGAACAGACGCACCTAATTTTTCAGTCAACGACCATAATGGTAATGCCGTTCAATTAAAAGATTATCGAGGAAAAAAAATTGTTCTCTGGTTTTATCCCAAAGCAGATACACCAGGGTGCACAATGGAAGGACAAGGTTTCCGCGATGATTTTAAAACTTTTGAGGATAAAGGCATTCAAATTTTTGGTGTCAGTCTAGATAATGAAAGTGATAACAAGGCATTTGCGGAAAAATTTTCTTTTCCCTATCCATTACTTTGTGACGTAAACAGGGAGATTGCATTGGCTTATCACGCTGTAAAAAATAAAGATGATCAATACGCATCCAGAGTTAGCTATGTAATCGATGAAGAAGGGAAAATTATAGAGAGCATTGAAAATGTTGACACTAAAAACCATTCGAAGGACTTGTGTTCCCGACATTAAAATAACAATTTATTAAGCGTTAAATTGTAATGGAGCAACTCATGGCTTATAAAGATTCCTTGATTCCAGGACCTCTTGATGATGGGAAACAAAAAGAGAAAAAGCACATTCTTAGTGAAAGAATTTCTCCAGTTGATTTCGATAATATTAATGATGTTGGAGATCTAGTCGAATCTTTTCAGTCAGCTTCCATTCAGGCGCGCAATCTGGGTCAATGTGCGCAGATTTTTGGAAAAATGTTGCAGGATAAAGAGCGTCCGACCATCATGTTAGGTTTGGCAGGGCCGCTGATTGCTGCGGGATTAAGAAAGGTGATTCGAGACATGGTCCATTACAATATGGTCGATGTTATTGTATCCACCGGGGCTGTCCTCTATCAGGATTATTATAATGCCCTGGGTGGGGGCCATTACTACGGTAGTCCTACAGCCGATGATACAAAACTTCGCGAATTATTCATCAACCGCATTTATGATACTTATGTCGATGAGGAACTCTTTTGTGAAGATGATACGTTAATCGGTAAGTTTGCCGATAAGCTGGAACCGAGAAATTATTCCAGCCGAGAATTTATTTCTCTCCTTTCAGAAACTATCGATGATGAAGAATCTATTTTAGTAATGGCCCGAAAGAATAATATTCCAATTTTTTGTCCTGCTCTAAATGATTCAAGTATAGGAATTGGGTTAACCGAACATTATTACAATAGCCGTAGGGAAGGCCGCCAACCTATTACGATAGATTCCATTCGTGACAACTATGAACTTACCCAGATCGTCGTTAAATCACCACGGACCTCCGGGTTTTATGTGGCCGGCGGCGTACCCAAAAATTATATAAACGATTCCATTGTAATGGCCTATATTTTTGGTGAGGATACTGGCGGACATAAATATGCCGTGCAAGTGACTACCGATTCGCCACATTGGGGTGGCTTGAGCGGAAGTACCTTGGGTGAAGCGCAATCTTGGGGCAAAATTAATAAAAAGGCGAACCACAGTATGGCATTTGTCGAACCCAGTGTTTCTTTACCTTTGATTTATGGTCATGCATTTCAGAAAGGTTTGTATAAGGGAAGGTCTAGATTAAAGTATGAATGGGAAGGGGATACTCTTAAAAAAATGATCGTTGAGAGTTAAACAGATTTTCTGAATTCAAAAGTCCTAAAGACTCTTCAGGTGGTCTCGGGAGTAAACTTTCTCGAGAGCTCCTTATTTAAATCAAGAAAGACTCCTGCCTTTTCAATTTGTGATATTGTCTCCAAATTTCCCTCCAATAAATTATATTAACGAAAAAAATTTGGTTGCAGCATCGAGGAAAATTGTTTGTCTGCATAGGTCATTTTTTGTAGAAATTTTTATTGAGTAGATCTATTATTTTAATATTTGCAGCTGGGAACGGGAATTGCTCCAGTTCCTTTGGATTCACCCATTTCCATTCATCACAGGCAGAAGGGGAAAGAGTCCCAGAATGAATGTGACAATTAAATACGTTGAGGGTGACTCGAAAACGGGTATAGCTATGCCGGTGGGTCATGATCTTTTTACCAATACGAACCCTTAATCCAAGTTCTTCTTTGATTTCTCTTCTAAGACACTCTTTTTCTGTTTCGCCAGATTCAACTTTACCTCCGGGAAACTCCCAAAGCCCTCCCAGTAAACCTCCTGCTTTACGCTTTTGGATGTAAACGCGACCTTTATTAAAAATAACTGCTGCGCTTACTTGTATAGAAGAGATTTTAGGACCGGTTTTCTTAGGGGGAAATTGATGCTGCCTTTCTTTTTCCTTGGCTAGGCAAAAGCTTTTTATAGGGCAACCCTCGCAGAAGGGGTTCTTTGGAAGACAGATTGTCGCTCCCAACTCCATAAAAGCTTGATTGAAATCCCCGCAACCTTTTTCAGGGAGCAAGGTTTCCATAGTACTCCATAATTTGTTTTCTGATTTTTTATGGGCCCCATTTTCCCGCAACAAAAACAATCGCGATAACACCCGTTTAACATTTCCATCGAGTACAGGAACTTTTTTGTCATATGCAATACTTAAAACAGCCCCTGCAGTATAGCGCCCTATACCTGGAAGTTTTTGAATCTCTTCTAATGAGTCAGGAACTTGTCCAGCATAGTTGTTCTGAATTTGAATGGCAGAATTCCTCAGGTTTCGAGCACGTGAATAATATCCCAAGCCTTCCCAATGTTTTAAAACATTCGACTCACTGGCGCTAGCCAACTTTTTAACAGTTGGATAGGACTTAATCCACCTTTTATAATAAGGAATAACGGTTTTAACTTGTGTTTGTTGCAGCATAAATTCTGAAACAAGAATTTTATAAGGATCGCTACTTTTGCGCCAGGGCATATCGCGTTTTACTTTTTGGTACCAATTTAATAGGCGAGATTGTAAAGTTTTGATCCTATTTGGTTGAATCATCTTGGGAGACAAAATCTATTCCCAATAAAGTTTAAAAATTAAACAGGAATAGCTTGATGTTGTTGAGGACTCTCGTATCAATTTTTAACAGCGTGTTATAAGTATTTTAGACACCTATGGTATTTTCGTCCCAGATTGCCTTGTGTAGTTGAGTCTGCAAACGAACTGGAAGTTTGTCTTCAAGAATCCATTTCACTATTTCCTTGAGTTCCAATTTGTCATAAACGGGAGAAATAAGAATATGAGCAATTTCGTGAATCTTGTATTTGTGAATCAGATCACGGCTCCATTCATAATCATGTCTATTGAGGATTACAAATTTGACTTCATCTTTTGTTTCAAGAAATTTTAAATTATCAAGGTTATTATTTTTATGTTCACCACTTCCAGGACATTTGATATCCATGATTTTAATTATATCGCGAGGTACTTTTTCCAGTGATAAGGATCCACCAGTTTCAAGCAGGACCTGAAACCCTTTTTCAATAAGGCCGTTCATCAAGGGGTAGACATTTTCCTGCATTAAGGGTTCCCCGCCGGTAATTTCAATAAGCTTAACTCCGAAATTTTTAACCTTACCGACTATTTCATCAATGCTCATACTTTTTCCTTCATAAAATGCATAAGCTGTATCACACCATATGCATCTAAGGTTGCAACCTGTGAGCCTTATGAAAACACAGGGCAATCCTGTATATGAGGACTCTCCCTGAACGCTCAAATATATTTCATTAACTTTTAACATTTTGGATTCGGAATTATAAGTCAAGTCTACTATAGACTTTTAATTAAGTGTATATGGAATTTGTTTTCCAGATGGGTAATTATAAAAGTGAAACCCTATTATTTAAACAAAAAATTACTCGTCTTAGCTTTTATATACCCAGGCGATTGGTGAGAATACGGGTTCCCATTCGAGCTTTGGCTGTGAAGTCGGACCATGATCTTAGTTTGGTGATCTGCTTCATCAAATAGGTAGGACTGCGATAGAATCGGGCATGGCATTCATCTTGGAGGTCACGTAATTCTTCTTCGCTAAAATCCTTATTCCAGAATTTGATTTTGAAATCAGCACTCGGATTTTCTGCGAATTCTTGCCAGTAATCTTCCGGAACAATTCCCTCCTGTATCATTTGATAATAAAGTTCGACTTTTGGATAAGGAGTACAAATTGAGAATTGTGCGTAATCAGGTTTCAACTTTTTGGCGAAATCTACGGTTTCAAACATTTCTTCCTTGGTTTCATGAGGGATACCAATCATCATATAAGCAAAAAAGCCTAGCCCAGCATCGCGTGTCATTTTGCAGGCACGCTCTACTTTTTCGGGAGTCTGCCCCTTTTGTAGGTATTTTAGATGTTTCGGGCTGGCCGATTCGATTCCATAATGTATTCGATAACAGCCTGCTTTTTTTAGTGCTGCAATGACTTCTTTATTAATGGTATCGACACGTGCGGAAATTTTGAAATGAATTTTTATGTTACGTTTAACGATTAGATCGCAAATTTCTAGAACATTTTTTTTGTCGATGGTAATAGTGTCGTCTACAAAAAATAAATCGTCGACTCCCATCTCCACGAGTTCTTCAATTTCATCTACTACGCTTTCCGGACTTCGGACGCGGAACTTGGTTTTACGAATATCACAAAACGAGCAAGCCGCTGGGCAACCGCGTGTCGCTTGAATCGTGAAAAACTGTCTACCCTCGCCAATAATATGTTTGTAACTGCTGATATCCACTAGATGTCGTGCCGGGAAAGGGAGTTCGTTTAGGTTGAGTAATTCTGTTTCAGCAGAGTTGATATGCTCTTCACCTTTCTCTTTCCAACCAAGCCCTTTGATGGATTTTAGAGAATCACCGCTTTCTAATGCTTGAATCAGGTGGAAAAAAATTTTTTCACCTTCACCAAAAACCACATAATCTATCTCAGGTTGATGCAATGTTTCTTTTGGATATAAGTTCACATGAGGTCCGCCCAAACAAACTTTCAGGTTGGGGTGATCCCGCTTTAGAATGCGAGCGGTGTGCAGGGCATCCAATAGGTTGAAAGTCATTATGCTCATAGCAACCATATCTGGTTGAACCTCTTTAACGCGCCGAGATAATTCTTCTTGCGAGACATTTTCTGGAGGGCAATCTATAAAGACTGGCTGATTACCCGTTTCGCGTTCATAATATGCTGCAACATAGAGCAGTCCTAGCTTCGGATAATAGCCTTTGCCACCTTCCAGTGCTTTTGGCACGGAAGACTCAAGGGAAATAGTTTCGGGTGGGACGAGGAATAAAATTTTCATGGGTTTTAACGACTTTTTCCTTTAAAATCAGACTCTTATTTTACCACAGAATATTTCGAAAGGACGGTTTAGGGTGAAGCCTGTCGTCACGGTTACTAATTTATTTCCTGAAAAAGCGTTAGAAAAGCTAAGTCCCTATTGTGATTTGAGAACCAATCAAACTGAAAACTCTCCCTCCGCTTCGGTATTGGCAAAAATCGCTTCCGAAAGCTTTGTCATTATCACCTATTTATCGGACAAAATTGATTCGACCATTATAGATAAGGCATCAAATTTAAAGCTTATTGCTAATTATGGGGCCGGATTCAACAATATCGATGTGGGTTATGCCGCAAGAAAGAGAATCTGGGTTACTAACACTCCAAATGTGTTGCATGAGACAACTGCAGACCTGACTTGGTCCATGATCTTAGGCGTGGCGCGAAATATTGTTCCGGCAGACCGGTTTACCCGCGAAAACCAGTTTAAAGGGTGGTCAGCTGATATGTATCTAGGGGGAGATGTACATGGAAAAACTCTCGGAGTAATAGGTTGCGGTGAGATAGGTTCTGCGGTGGCACGAAGGGCAATTGGATTCAATATGAAAGTTCTCTATTTCAACCGTAACCGAATATCAGCGGAAAAAGAAAAGGAACTTAATGCAGAATTTGTAGGGCTGAAAGAATTACTAGAGCAATCCGATTTTGTCACAGTTCATGTGCCACTGACAGATCAAACAAATTTTATGATTGGACGTGATCAATTATCAATGATGAAACCTACTGCATATTTTATTCACACAGCGCGTGGGAAGGTGGTCGATGATCAGGCTTTAGTTGAAGCCTTGAAAGAAAAAAGAATTGCAGGCGCTGCTTTAGATGTTTACGAAAATGAACCAGTATTAACAGAGGGTATGACGGAATTGCAAAATCTGATGCTGTTACCCCATATTGGTAGTGCTAGCTATACGACCAGAAATAGAATGGCCGATTTAGTTGTAGATAATGTTTTGGATGTTTTACAGGGTAACCCTCCACGCTGTATTGTTCCATCATGGGTCAAGTAAGAACTAGACATTAAATCTAAAATGCATGATGTCTCCGTCCTGGACAATATATTCTTTGCCTTCGATTCTAAGTTTTCCAGCCTCTTTTATACCTGCTTCGGTTTTATATTTTTTTAGATCTTCCAGACAATACACTTCTGCGCGGATAAAACCTTTTTCAAAGTCCGAATGAATTGCTCCTGCGGCCTGGGGAGCTTTTGAGTTTTTTGGAATCGTCCAGGCGCGAGTTTCTTTTTCCCCCGCTGTAAAGTAGGTCGATAATTCGAGTAATCCATAGCCGGTCGCTATCATGCGATCAAGTCCTGTTTTAGTGAGCCCCATTTCCTGCATGAACATTTGCTGCTCTTCCGGGTCATCCATTTCCATTATCTCGCTTTCAATTTTTCCGGCAAGGGCTACGACTGCTGAACCATCTTTCTTGGCGATGTCTTTTACTTTTAGTACTAGGTCACTTTCTGTATCTCCTGGATCTATCATGTTGCAAATATAAAGAACAGGTTTTGCGCTTAAAAGAGTCAGACTCTGCACAAATTTTTGTGCTTCATCGGAAAGACCGGTCACGCCTCTGACAGGGCGACCTTCGTTAATTATTTGAATTAGTTTTTTAACCACTTCCATTTGCGAGCGGGCCTCTTTGTCCCCAGATTTGGCAAGTTTTTCTATTTTCGTTTTTCTCCGTTCTAAGCTTTCCATATCGGCAATCATCAGTTCAGTATTGATGGTATCAATATCCGATGCAGGATCGAGGTTATTACTAACATGCGGGACATTACCATCTTCAAAACAGCGAACTACATGTGCAATGGCATCCACTTCACGGATGTGGCCAAGAAATTTATTTCCCAAACCTTCGCCCTTAGAAGCGCCTTTAATTAATCCAGCGATATCGACGAACTCCATAGTAGTAGGTACGATTTTTTGAGTTTTTATATACGAAGTAATGATTTCAAGCCTTTTGTCGGGAACGCTTACGATGCCGGCGTTCGGTTCAATAGTGGTAAAAGCATAATTACCTGCTTGAGCTTTGGTCCGTGTCAATGCACCAAATAGCGTTGATTTGCCCGCATTGGGGAGGCCAACAAGGCCACAGGTGAATCCCATAAAATTTTTCCTTCTACTATATTAAGTTGATGTTCCCTGGAAGGGTTTAAGAAAAAACAGCGCCAAGAATACCAGAAAAGCATAAGCTGAGATAATTTTAAAAAAATCCTGAGGTGATACGAAACTATACAGAGTAAGAAAACAAACTGCTCCAATACTTCCATAGGCTCCTGCCAAGCCTGCCATTTTACCGGTTAAATCTTTATGGATTAAAGGAACTGCTGCGAAACAGGCACCATTACCTGCCTTAAAAAAGATTGAGCCTATTAGAGAAAGGGCAATTGCACTGGAAAGTTGCCAATTTGAATTTATCTCTCCGATAAACCAGTGGCTCACCAAACCTCCAAATACTAGCAGGGAAAGAGTTCTTCTACGGCCAAAACGATCCGAAATCCAACCTCCACCGGGACGGGCTACCAGGTTCATAAAAGCATAACTAGCACCTAGGACTCCTGCTAGTTCTATAGAAATTGAGAAAGTCGTTTCAAGAAACTGTGGAAAAATGGAAACAACAGCCAACTCGGAACCAAAGGTAAGAGAATAAACAAGACTTAAAATAGCAATTTGACTAAACGGATATATGTTTGTTTCAGCTTCCGGATTTTCTATTCGCGGTAAATTATATTTCCAACATTGAATCAGGTTGCTAATAAAAACTCCAGATAATCCTGCTATCAATATCCATGATATTGATAAGGAAATTAAATTTAAAGGATGTCCTGTAAGTTTCCATACGAAAAGTATCAAAGCCCCATATATAGGAAATAATAGGATAGATTGTAAAACTAAATCTTTTTTCGAATGAACTTCTATCGTTCCGTGAATATCTATTTTATAATCTTGGTTTCTTTTTGGAATGTAAGGACAAAATCTAAAATAAACAAAAGCCCAAATAATGCAA
>Ga0209034_10000595_pt1 | contig 18027 bp, 16 predicted proteins | sample MarorgKNORR_S2LV_2_FD_188219 | JGI IMG/M metagenome (GOLD analysis project Ga0209034, IMG submission 188219) | Marine microbial communities from the Southern Atlantic Ocean, analyzing organic carbon cycling - 250m_A/KNORR_S2/LV (SPAdes) (version 2) | ecosystem: Environmental > Aquatic > Marine...
AACCAATCATAAAATGATATGTTGTCAGCGGTCTTATTCTCGCGTTCCATTTTGGCCATAAGCATCGCGAAGATTATGCCAATGCGTTCCAAATAACTAATAAATGGAAAATGCACAACACTTGGGAGAAACTGAATAGGGAACAGCCATTTATATTCTCGCAACGCCCATTTATTCCCGCAATGGTCCCTCATAGATATATGCAGAGTATCCTCAGATTCCCAATAATGTGTGGCGCCGATTGTATTCAAAAACTCAAAAAAATACGTGCAGCAACCCAGAACTACATGTTGCCCGTTATCAATAGTCTCTGAGGGCCAATGATATTGAAACGAAAAAGAACGCCCACCGAGAAATTTCCGACTTTCAACAAGAGAAACTTGATACCCAAACTGATTGAGATAAACCGCACAAGCAATTCCAGACAGTCCTCCTCCTATTACAATAGCTGTCTTGTTTATCTCCATACCCTGCACTTAACTTTAAACCACGTTATGGCCAAACATAACAGCTTTTCCAAAATAGTGAGCCTGATACGGCTAGAAAGAACATCATAACCATTACCTTCGATTCTATCTAACAAAGCCACATAAAGATTACCGAGTAAAGAAGTACAAACTTTAGCATCGCCTTCTAGATAATCTACAATGCGCATGCCATCTACAAAATATTCTCTTGCACGGACAACCTGATATTTCATCAACTCGGTGAATTCATCGGTGGCCTGCAGCGACTCTAATAGTTTCTCCGAATAACCAAAGCGTAGCATTTCATCCGCCGGTAGATATATTCTTCCCAAATCTAAATCATCGCGCACGTCTCTACAAATATTCGTAAGTTGCATAGCCAAACCAAGGCTGATGGCACATTGTTGAGCTCGTGAGTCTTTAAATCCAAATACATGGATACACATCAGTCCCACAACCGAAGCAGCTCTATAACAGTATTCTTCCAACTCACTAAAATTGTTATATCTGGATTTGGACAAATCCATTTCCATACCAGATAACAAGCTATCAAAATATTCAACAGGTATATTGAACTGGTTTATTACGTCGCTCAAGGCAAGATAGACCGGTTCATGAAAGTTATCAAAGTCGACTCGTTCTAAATTCTTCCTGACACGGTTTATTTGTATCAGTTTCTCGTCGACGTCCGCATCACCATCAGCTATGTCATCACAAAACCTACAAAAGGCATATATCACATAGATAGCTCTTCTTTTTATACGCGGCAATGTAAGGAAAGCATAGTAAAAATTCTTAGCCTCCTTCCGCGTGATAGTAGAACAAATGTTATATGCTTCGTTCAGATCCATTAGGGACTACACATTGCCTTTCAGATACCTGCTAGAATCCCGACGCAGTAAATATTTCAAAAAATTAACTAGGACTAGCCCCATACTGTCATATCTAGACAACTTTGTCCTACTCATTAATACCTTATATTCGCTTCGCTCGATAGATTTCAATACCGCAGAACCACCTCTGCTGAACAGAGCTACGTCTAACCTTATAGGACCATTCAGATAATCAATCAACTTATAACCTTGATTGAGATATTCGCGAGCTCTACTACTTTCAAATTTCATTAATCTCTGAAAATTCTGGTTTTCAATATTTTTACTAAGTTCATCCTCTGAATAACCAAAATAGGCCATGTCTTCTTGCGGAATATAAATACGCCCTCTGAGAAAGTCCGTCTTGATATCCTGCAAAAAGTTTACTAACTGTAGACCTGTACAAGTAAAGTCAGAATACGTTTGTCTCAACTCATCATCATAACCAAACAAATGCAAGAAAATTTGTCCTACTGGATTAGCTGAATACTCACAATAATTCAATAAATTCTCAAAAGTCTCGTATCGGTGTTGAGCCTGGTCTAATCTATTGGCTGATATAAGTTTAATAAACGGCGTGATTGGTATTTCAAATGAAAGAATAGTGTCCTGCAATGCATACATAACAGGGTTAGACGGGGTGCCTGTATAGCACAAAGTCAATTGTGATTCCCAGTATTCTAGTAAGTGTAATCGTCGCTCGGACTCAGACCATTCCTCCCAGTTGACTTCAACATTCAGGTCAGTCAGAAATGGGAAATCTGAAGAAGCTTCATCACCAATATCATCAACTATCCTACAATAAGCATAGATCGCATATATATTGTCTCGTTTACTTTTAGGTATTAGGAGCGAGGCGACAGTGAAATTTTCATAATGAGAGGTAGCCAACTCTCTGCAAAACTTATATGACTTTTCCAATTTTTTATCTATGTACGCCATAATACACAATGAGTATCAAATTAGGTCAGCCTTTTTTTGTATCTCGCCAATGCTAGGAGAGGCCACACTATGCGGTATAAATCATATCTAATCATAAGACCTGAGGGTATTGACAGATCATACTCACGCCAATGTTCATCTTCAAGGTCATAGGGTAGACAGCCTATCCCATATCCCGGGAAACCCGTACCAGTAAAATATGGTTCATCCCATGTCCCGTCGTGCTGTTGAGTGTCCATCAAATATCGGATTCCTCTGTAAATAGAGTCATCAGCTTTATAATCGGATGCTATCAAACCAATGAGGGCCCAACTAGTTTGAGAAGCTGTACTCGGACCGACTCCTCTCAATGAAGGATCGGAATATGATCCACAAGTTTCGCCCCAGCCTCCGTCTTCATTTTGATGGTCAAGTAACCAATCTACAGCTCGTAAAATATACGGCTGGTCCATATCTTCACCAACAGAAGCTAGGCCAGGCAAAACACAGCCAATTCCGTAAATGTAATTGACCCCCCATCTACCAAACCAAGAACCATCCCGCTCCTGGTTATCTTGAACAAATTGGCAAGCTCTATTTACGTATACATCTTCCTTGCTACAACCCAGTTTTCCCAACATCTCAAGGACGTGTCCAGTCACATCAACGGTCGGAGGATCTATAACTTCACCAAAATCAGAGAATGTCAGATCTGATAGATATTTACTACAATTATCCTTGTCGAAAGCTGCCCAACCACCCGATTGGGATTGCAGTCCTAGCACCCAACCTAGTCCTCTACGTATCGAATCCTTGAGGCCAGAATGGGCTATCCCGTTGTTCTGAGCTTGTGCCAAACACATAATAACTAAGGCAGTGTCATCAATATCCGGATAATTATTATTGTGAAATTCAAAAGCCCACCCACCTGGAGAAACATGACCAGCATTGATAATCCAGTCACCTGTAGTGCTGATTTGATTAGATAATAGCCAAACTATCGATTTATAAATCTCGTTTGTCTCAACATCTACTCCTGATTCTAATAAGGACAGTAAACCTAGGGCTGTATCCCAACCCGGAGAAATGCAACCTTGTACAGCCATATCGCTGTCAGACTCCCAACATAACCTGTCGACACCCGATAAACCTTTCTGTATTACTGGATCTTCAACATCGAATCCCAGACAATTCAGAGCTAGGAGCGAATAAAATGTAGATGGCTGAATGCCAGCCCATAAACCATCCTTTTCCTGATGAGTCAGTATCCAATTTAATAGTCTCTTTTCTGCTAATTTTCTAAATGGATGAAACGGTTGTGCTTCATATATGCCCATTGATTTATTGACCAACTTAACAAACTTATTCTCACTTGATCGATAAAACTTGGAATTGCTCGAAGAATATCCACTCTGTATTTCATCCAGGTTTGCATAATCTGGAATTACAGCAACTGGTTTCCGCCCGAATACAACTAGCAATGGAACAATCGTAGGTCTCGCCCAACTGGAAAATTTGTATATATTAAATGGTAAGCGCTGTGATATGAATACCATTTCCGGTATCATCCGGGGTATGTCAGTCCAATTCCACTGATTAAGTAACGCTAGCCAAATTTTAGTAAACACCCGGGCATTAGGAATGCTGCCATTAGCCAAAATAAATTCTCTGGCTTTAGTTAGTTCAAAAGATTCCGGATTATAGCCTGAAAGTTTTAAGGCAAAATAGCACTCAATAGAAGTGCTTAGATCACCAGGTGACCCAAAATATTGCCCCCACGAACCATCTGCTAGCTGCTTAGATAGAATCCTCTGCGCCACTTTACGTAACTTGGTGGCATCAACTACTCCAAGAAAATAGACTAGGAAGATGTATTCCGCTTCCATAGTATTATTGCACTCGAGCTCACCCCACCAATAGCCTTCGGACTCTTGTGAATTCTTTAAAAAAGTTTGTGTACGGTTAATAGCATCATTAATTTGATCTACATGATTCCCATACAAATAGCCGTGGTTACTTTTACTTAATGTGGACACTAATCAACTATCCAACGAGCGACAAACTAGAAATAGGCGACTGAAAAATAAGGATAATCTTAATATTGTCTGTTAACCAAGAAATTAACAAGATCCCCTATTTCCTGATCGACCCAATCAGGAAGGTCTAAGCCTGAAATTGCCGATAAAGCTAGCTCAGCACTTTTCTCAGTAATTTCCGCAGAATATTGAGGGGCTCCTACATCCTCCAGTATAGCCATTACTTTCGCCACATCTTCTTCTTCGTTTATTTCTTCATTATAAATGGAAATTAATTCCTTCTTGGCTATTCCTGAAGCATGCTCGAACCCATAGACCACTGGGAAAGACTTTTTCCTACGTCTTATATCATTATCATTGGACTTTCCTGTCTCGGAAGCATCCCCCCAGATTCCCAGATAATCATCTCTTATCTGAAAAGCTCTACCTATATGATTTCCAAACTCAGAAAATGCCTGTGTAATATGTTCGTCATCCGTCGCGATCAGAGATCCTATGTGTACCGAACTCCTCAGTAGGGCTCCGGTTTTGCGGGCAACCATCCCCAAGTAATCCTCTGATGAAATATCCGTACGCGTTTCAAATCGTAAATCCAGGCATTGGCCTTCGATCATCTCGAGATAGCTCTCTGTAAGAATCTCAGAGACTTTCAGCACTACATTTACAGGAACTCCCTTCTCCATCGACATCAATGCTGTCAAGTCACCGACTACCTGCATAGCATCTCCTGCGACTAGCGCCTTGGGGATGCCCCATATGGACCAGACTGTTGACTGATGGCGACGTTCTATATCTTGATCCTGTATATCATCATGAATCAAAGAAAAATTATGTATTAGCTCGAGAGCAGCGGCTCCTAGTACTGCTTGAGTTATATCTCCGGCTAGAGCGTCACAAGCAAACATACATAGCGTTGGCCTAAGTGCTTTACCCTGAGAAAAAGCCGTTTGCGAGACGTTACCATCTCGATCAACCCATCCCAAATGGTATTTTAGAAGATCAGGAATCTCTTTTAGGTGCAAGTCCGATATAGATCTATGAAGAGTATTAGCTACATCGAATCTATAACGCTCAAACATTGGGGGCAATGATGGGCTGGGCTTGTTACTAGATTGCATGTATGACGTCTCGGACAAAATGACCTTTATTTAAGAGAAAACAATATGGGGCTCTATTCTTTGACAGAAACCGAATCGAATGCTAGCAAAGCAATCCTGATGATGTCAATTATCCATTAACATACTACAACTAGTCATTACCCCTAATTGACCAAACTGATTTTTTCTTCCTCTTGAGCAAACCGTACACTCTGGTACCATCCCAATTATCCAGCCTCTGTTCCCATTCAAGGTATTCTTCGTAAGCGGATTGCAATTTTTCACGAATTTGCACCTCTGTAACTTCCGCTTGTTCCAAGCTGTTTGTGCTAAAGCTGCCATTTCCACTGCTAAAGGCTCGAATAGTTACTTCAGAACTGGCATTCTCCTCTCGTAACTCTTCGGGCAAGAATTGCTCGAGAGAGACGGGGTATTCGACAGAGCAACTAAACTCCATTACGCCATCATTGTCACTGATTTCAGCATTGAACCTAATTTCGACTTCCTGCATATTTACACACCACCCCAACAACATCACGTATACACACGATTCCCAAATCATAAAGAAAATTTCTTAATTAGTTCGATTAGTAATAAGATCTTACTAAAAACAACTGCTATGCATCAGCAATTATCAGAGCGAGTTTTCGTAACAATTGATGCCGCAGAAAAATGAATGCGGTTCAGATATACGTGGCAATTGCACACTAGCAAGTATCGCTAGCGTAAGTCTGAGGTATCATCACTGTGAGATCCTCTCAGGACACAATGGCCACATTTGCGGCAAACAGGATGAAGATTGTTGTATTCCGGATGCCGTTGAGTACAGAAACCCGAGTCTGCATCTTTACACCGAGGGCAACCTTCGCAGTAGCGCCCACCAGCATTTGTGACTCTTTCAGCCTCTCGATCCGTTAAAGTTACCATAGCGGTTACTTAAATTCATCTTCCCTAACATTGTTCTAATGGTCGGGGCGGCCAGGATCGAACTGGCGACCTCCTGGTCCCAAACCAGGCGCCCTACCGCTGGGCCACGCCCCGATAATTGATTACCCCTACTATGGTACCCCCGGAGAGGGTCGAACTCTCGTCTCTGGCTCCGGAGGCCAGCACTCTATCCACTGAGCTACAGGGGCACTCCGAACAGCTAGCATAACACGTGACTACACGCACTCACAAGATTGATGAATCCTAGACAAACATCCTGACTCCTAATAGACTACAAACAATTGACTAGGAGGATCAAATATGCCTGTATTTAGCCCAGAATTTTTACATAAAGCAGCTGTGCACATCTACTGCGCCAAAGGGACACCGAAAGAAGAAGCTGAGATCGTTGCAGCACACCAAGTCAAAGCTAATCTTGTAGGACATGACTCTCACGGAATGATCCATGTGCCAGAATATTGCGAACGGATTGACAAAGGCCACATAGTACCTGGAGCGCCTTTTGTAGTAGAACAAGAGACCCCTACGACTGCGGTCATTAATGGTAACTGGGGATTTGGATTCGTCGTTACCGAAAAAGCTACTAAAATGGTAATTGAAAAAGCCAAAATTAGCGGCGTGGCAGCCATCACAATACATCTTCAGAGCCATATAGGCAGGCTCGGAGACTACACTACAATGATATCCCAAGAAGGTATGATTGGTATGATTACCGCCGACTCAGGGGCAGGTCCCAAGGCAGTCGCACCATTTGGAGGACGTGCTCGAAGATTAGGGACTAACCCAATATGCATGGCCATACCAAGCGATCTTGAAGGACAAGTATTGCTCGATATGGCAACCAGTGCAGTCGCGGCCGGTAAAATAAACCTAGCAAGAAATCGTCAGGAAAATGTTCCGCCCGGATGGATAATAGACAAAGAAGGTAATCCAACCACGGATCCTAATGACTATTCTAAAGGCGGGGCTATATTACCTGTAGGAGCAGATCAAGGACATAAAGGATATGGCTTATCGTTCATGGTTGAAATTTTCTCCGGTTTACTCACTGGGCTAGGATTTGGTATCGACCCTCAAGCAAGACACAACGACGGAGTATTTCTAGTTGCTTATGACGTAGAAAAATTCAGACCACTGGCAGACTTCAAAAAAGATGTCAAAGATTTTGCTGAGTTCGTCAAAACATCCCCTCCAGCTGCTGGTTTCAGCGAAGTACTATATCCAGGGGAAATAGAGTTTAAAACGGAGCAAAAAAGAAGAGCCGAGGGAATATTCATAGAAGACGAAACGTGGAAACAAATAACGGAATTAATGGCTGAACTGAATGTACAAAGTGAAGTAGGGGATCCATTTTAAAGCACCGGCAATACTAGTAAAAGCTCCCTGAACCCAGCATTAATGGGAGCTTTTACGATTGAATGATTCATACAGGGTTTTTAAGAGCGGTATTTCCTGTAGTTTAGACTCATCCAAGTCTTCCCAATAAATACCGGCCGGCCTGTCCTTAGATCTATCACAATATATGATTTCTTCCTCAGCAACAATATAATCTACGGCCACATCATGGCGCGACCATGGAAACGGTTCATCTAAGATTTGAATATGGTCCACTGTTGTCAGAACGGGTGTTTCATTTGTAACTGACCCACCTTCCACAGCCAATGCAAATTCTATATCAGCGAATCCACCACCTTTGCCAATTCTAATTCCTTCCCGATTTACTGCTACTGACCCCGATATTACAAGATCTATCGGAGCTAAATCACTCGGATAAACTGGCTTTCCGTACTTCAGAGCACCTTCCATTGTCGATAGGGTTTCGACTGATGCTTCCAAGGAACAGGTGATTTCTACAAAACATTTTGATTTCCTGAGCCTGGGAACTGCCATATAAACAGTTTTCCCAGATTTCAATGCCAATTCGCGTAGAGGCCTTTGTGCCTTATCTGGATTGCTCTTTATTACTGAAGCCTCTTTCCATACATCAAGATTTATCACATTACTAGCAGCAGCATTAGCACGCTTAAAGTCTGGAATCTTATCGTATAAGTTTCCTCCATTAGCTAATCCAGCTCGCTGCATAGCATCCCAAACGAATTTTCTAATCTGTTCTTTGCTGCGCACGGTTCTCCTAGAAGTTAAAACCTGCTCATATTAGGCAGGAACGCCGACCATAGCCTGTAGGATGACCATGGGAACTGCAACTACCAAGAACCCGACTACTACTACTCCAACTGCCCTCCAAATAGACCTATAATCCAATACGTGTTTAACCGCCATAGTCATGGCACACAACTGCCATATACTTACCATTACCACTAACATCTGCCCTATAACCGGTAAAGCAGAAAAAATAAACAGCACCCCTGGCGCCTGCGAGAAGGCAGTTCCTCTAGCCATTTGACTCCAATTAGCATGTGTGTCTTCAGTATTGAATAACTTAGTGCCGATGATATATGTTATGAATGCCCAAACAGCCCATTTGCCGAGGCCAAATATAATCCCTGCTGCAAGAGCTATTATAAAATTGCCTCCGAAAGTGAAATAACTTCCGAGAGCAGTACTAATCGAGACTATGATAACGACTAACGCTGCCTGAAGAGTAGCAGTATGATCATTCTCAACTTCCTCATAGATAGGCCCCTGTAATAATGCCGCCCCAATCATTCTTCGTATCATAAGTATCTCCCGACTGTTCCCAAGATAAACAGAGTTAATCATATACGAGATGAAATGATTAAGTACTAACTATTCCATGTACATTTAAGCCAATTTCATCATTAGTACAGCTATCATTCAAGCGTCTTAAGCTATAACTAACTAGTTTCCAAGTGATTCGTACGGCATACCTCTTTTCCATCAGACAATGCACAGTTACAATAGTGGCAGAAAAGTACACAGAAAGGCCAAACCATCTATACAAATGCCCGATAGAGAAGATGAGCTGACGCTCAGTAGAAAAGCAAAACTAAAGAGACTAGTTGACAATGGGATAGACCCATATCCTCCACGTTATAGTAGAACATCGGAAATATTAGACGCCATATCACACTTTGAGTCTCTGGAATCTGAGTCGCCAGATCAACAGAGTGTGTCGTTGGGAGGTCGGATTATGTCTATCCGATCCATGGGAAAAGCGTCTTTTTTAGATATAAGGGACTCTTCCGGTACAATCCAGACATTGATGAGACAAAACGTTCTTGAGCACGCCTATGAGACTTTGAAAGATATCGATATCGGGGACTTCATAGGCGTCACTGGAACAATTATGAGGACTCGTACAGGGCAAGTTACAGTAGATACCGCAGAATTTGTTGTACTCTCAAAAGGACTGAAGCCCCTACCTGAGAAATGGCACGGACTTCGAGATGTAGAAATAAGGTACAGACAGCGTTATCTTGACCTTATAGCTAATCCCCAGGTGAGAGATACGTTCGTACAAAGGGGCAAAGTCATCAAAGGCATCCGTGACTTTTTGGATAATAGGGGTTTCTTAGAGGTAGATACACCGATCATGGTACCTGTCGCAGCTGGAGCACATGCTAGACCATTTATTACCCATCACAATGCCCTTGACCAACAGTTGTATTTAAGAATAGCCACTGAACTATATCTGAAGCGATTAATTGTTGGCGGGTTTGATAAAGTATACGAGCTAGGCCGTGTATTCCGGAACGAAGGTATAGACCAAGATCATAACCCCGAATTTACTCTCCTTGAAAGCTACGAGGCTTATGCCGATTACTTTAGTGTAATGATCATGGTAGAAGAAATGGTATCGAAACTAGCCACTGACGTGTGTGGAAGTACCAAAATCCCTTTTGGGGAGCATATAATTGATTTCGCACCCCCATGGGCTAAATTGAACCTCAAAGACGAATTACTATCTAGAAGTGGGATCAATATAGACGAATATCCGGACGACCAATCACTGACACTAGCTGCCCGTGCAAAAGGTATCGATGTGGGACCTCTAGAAAGCAGAGGAAGACTCATAGACAAACTTTTATCTACGTACGTTGAACCTTACCTAATTCAGCCTACGTTCCTGTTAGATTATCCTGAAGATATGTCTCCGCTAGCAAAAGCAAAGAAGGACCAACCCGGATACGTAGAACGTTTTGAAGCATTCGCAGCGGGTATGGAAATAGCAAACTCATATACTGAATTGAATGATCCAGTAGTTCAAAGAGAACGTTTTGAATCACAAGAGAAAATCAGGGATATCTACGAAGATGAAGAAGTGGACCGTAAAGATGAAGATTTCCTCACCTCGATAGAATATGGCATGCCCCCGACCGGTGGTTTAGGGATGGGAATCGATAGGCTCGTTATGTTATTGACTGGACAATCAAGTATTAGAGACATTTTATTGTTTCCACAAATGCGATCCATCAATGAACATTCTGACTCAGAAGACCTCGAATAGACCAATGGGTTTAGGAAAAATATAGACATGCTATCTCTCGAATTAATTAGAAAAGATCCCGCCTTGGTTAAAACAGCTATGCTATCCAAAGGTGAAGATGACTGTATCGATACAATATTGGAATTGGACTCTCAGAGACGAGAAGCCGTTACGGAAGGCGATGAGCTACGGGCCAAAAGGAATGAAGTTAGTAGAGCTATAGGCCAGGCTCGATCTTCCGGAGAGTCTCCATCCGAAAAAATTGTAGAAGAGATGCGCCAAGTTGGCGATAAGATAAACCGTCTAGAAGAGACCGTGCGACAACTAGACACTCAAATTAATGAGTTTTTAATGGGATTACCCAACATCCCACGATCTTCAGCTCTACAAGGAGATGGCGAGGAAGATAATAGAGTAACACGTTCTTGGGGGGACCCCCGTGATTTTGAATTTACTCCTCTAGCTCATTGGGACATCGGGGAAAACCTCGGGATTATTGATTTTCAACGGGGAGCGAAATTATCTGGTAGCCGTTTTTACACCATGTCAGGATACGGTGCCAAATTGGAGAGAGCCATAATTTCTTGGATGCTTGAACTACATGGACAAGCTGGATACACCGAATTAATGCTACCAATCATAGTTCGCAGAGAAATCATGGAAGGATCCGGCAATCTCCCGAAATTCGCAGACAATCTCTATCATGACGATGAAGATGACTTATGGCTTGTTCCCACGGCGGAAGTTCCAATTACAAATCTACACCGAGATGAAATACTAGATTACAGTTCATTGCCGCTCTATTACGTGGCCCAGACTCCATGTTTTCGTAGAGAACAAGCTGCAGCAGGTCGTGATACCAGAGGTATCAAGAGAGTACATCAGTTCAATAAAGTAGAGATGTACAAGTTTGTCGCTCCTGAAGAATCTGATTCCGAACTAGAAACGTTATTGTCAGATGCTGAATCTGTTTGTAAAAACCTTGAACTTCCATACCGCATAATTGAAATATGCACCGGTGATATGTCATTCCCCTCTGCCAAATCGTATGATGTTGAAGTATGGGCGTCAGGATGTGAAGAGTGGCTAGAAGTCAGTTCATGCTCAAATTGTACGGACTTCCAAGCACGCCGAGCTAACGTAAGATATAGACCTGAAGAGAACACGCGACCGGATTTCGTTCATACTCTGAATGGCTCAGGTTTAGCTCTTCCACGGGTTATGATCGCTATCCTTGAAAACAATCAACAGGAGGACGGGTCAATAGCTATCCCAGAAGTCCTTAGGCCCTACACAGGCTTTGATACTATCCCTGCTCTCAGATAGCACTATAGCCGTTATTTCTGAATAGGCGCACCCACTATGCTGCCCCACTCAGTCCAGGACCCATCATAATTGCTGACATTTGAATACCCAAGCAACTGAGTAAGAACGAACCACGTGTGGGATGACCGTTCACCTATACGGCAATATGTAACTGTGTTTCCTTCACCGGTTATGCCATTATCTGTATATAATTGCAGTAATTCAGCATACGATTTAAACGTACCATCACTATCTGTCGCCTGTGCCCAAGGAACATTCTTTGCACCTGGAATATGTCCAGCTCTCTGTGATCCTTCCTGTGGTACATTCTCAGGAGCAAAGAGCAAACCGTTATATTCATCAGGAGACCTAACATCAACTAAAGACATTCCAGATGCAGATAAGTCCTTCAGAATTTGGTCTCGATACGCCCGCAAAGATTCATTAGAATCTTTCGCGACATATGACACGGAATCTACTTCGGTCTTAGTTTCTACAAGAGGTTTTTCTTCCAGCTCCCATTTTATCCGGCCACCATTCATTATCCTTACATCTTGATGACCATAATACTTTAACTGCCAAAACGCCCAGCAAGCAAACCAATTATTATTGTCGCCATATAAAACTACGGTTGTAGAATTACTAATGCCAGACTCTGATAATAATTTTTGCATCCCTTCTTTATCGATCAGATCCCTAACCGTACCTTGTTGTAATTGGCTCTGCCAATTCCAACCTATTGAACCCAATATATGTCCTTTGTCATAGGCATTTGTATCTACGTCTACCTCGACCAGTCTTACACTTGGATCAGCCAAATTTTCATATACCCATTCAGTTTCTACTATAGATTCAGGATGTGCATACGCGTCCATAATTAGTCTCCTGTTTGCAGTTTATTATTTTGATTATCCAATTCTGATTACTTATAACAATTATGTCTCCACAACAACCGTCTCTCGGGATCAGAATATTCCCCAGGGGGATTAGTACGTTCTTCAATAAAATAGATATGAAAAGTCATTAAGTCAAAGTCGGTTTCTAAAACTGGATCATTCCAATTTCTGCACAAGTATTTTCCATAATAAAGTCGTTCATCTTTAAACTTCGGTTTATATAAAGTCAGTAGATATTTTCTCCACCTATTGTTGACATACGTCTCGGATACATCGTCCGGTTTAGACCAATCTACTGGATTACGAGAATATATATCCACAGTACTACCATTCCTCAACGTACCCGGTATAACAAACCAGCCATCTCCCATCGCCGGGTATGGTGCGAACATATGCCATTCTTGATATATTCGAAACATCGGCCCAGGCCAATATAATAAAGATGGAACTTTCCAGTTAACTTGTTCTGTTACTGCGACATTCCACATTATTACGTACACAAGAATTACAGCCGTAGAGATCTGCGCCCATCTTGGCAATGTAGAATTGTTGTCTCGATATTTAAGCCTTACAGTTGCTTTAGAAAAAATACCCCGATTAGTAGCAACATATTGATATATGCGAGTACCAGCTCTGACTACTGGTGACACATTCAGTAGAATAGCTATATTTCCGATTATCGGAGCTTGTCTAAAAGCGTAGATAAAAGCTTCAAACCGAATCAACTTATTACCTGTAGAAGTAACAACTACCCAGCTATTATTCTCTCGAAATATTGGCTCTATATTGGGGTCATCCTGTGCCGGCTGTATAGTGGCATTTTTCCAGACCAGTAGAACTTTTAGGATATCTATAGTTTTCTTACAAAAATCACATTCATTATCATAATAAATACGGAAGTATGTTTCTGGCCTATCAAATAATGATGACCATAATTTATCCCAGAATACCGATGGAATGGCTATAGTCCAAACGATAATAGATACGGCTGGGAAGTATCCTATGTTCAGCGTAAGTGCTATACCAACATGAAGTGCCACAAATGCCAGAATCACTAATAATCGTGATATATCGTTTCTGATTGGTGAAAACAGTAATATAGGCCCAAGTAGTTCAAGCCATAAAGTAAGCCAAGTTCCAGCCTTCATTAAAAGTGGAAAGGATAATAGTGCGGTACCTAGTCTGGTAGCGTACATATCCAAACTCATCGCATAATAAACAGCAGTATAATCTTGCATCCATACGGGGTGTATTTTAGCTATCCAATTAAACAAGTACACCAAAGCTAGTTGAAGTAAAATCGCTAGACTAGCTACTGAAAAATATCGGTTTGAATCTTTAGGATCCCGCTGCCTACTGTCTAATGCATGATCTAATGAAAACCTAGCTCCTAAAGGCAGAAACATGCCCCAAAAAAGCATGATGCACAACAGAATATCTCCGCCTGAAAGAATAATGGGATTTCTTGAATGTAGTGAAACTATAAAGATCCAGCAAATTATCGTCATCCACCTGGTTTTAAACCCAATCAATAACAGTAAAGCTACGACTCCATGAAGCAGAAATATAACCGCCTCCACCTCGAGCATTCCGGTAATATTGTGAAATGAGAGGTGCCAACGATTCCCAACACCCTGAGTCAACGCCCATCGTGGCAAAACACCTAGATCTGTGTAATGTGCTTTCAGATCAAAAGATCTCTGTACCAAATCAATGATTATGAGTAATGAAAGACCAACTCTAAATAAAGCTAAAGACCGCAGGTCTACAGAACATACTTCTTTGAACAAACCAATCCAAGGATTAGCAGATGTGGGAATTTGAGGAGTGGACATAATTAAGCCCTATAAACAGTCAGCTGACAGTGGATCTGAAACTCCTATCATGCTATCTCTAGTTACTAATGCAGCTAGAGAGTCTTGATCGAATCCTTCTGTGCCTAACGGCCTTCTAGGAATCACCATGTATCGCATGTCTGCAGTACTATCTAGGACTCTCACTTCGACATCGTCAGACAGTCTCAGCCCAAATTCTTCCATAACTTCCCTCGGAGAGACTACCACTCTAGATCTGTATGCCAGACTTTTATACCAGTCAGGAGGTCTGCCAAGAAGCATTCTAGGATAACACGAGCACAAGGTACAGACGACGACGTAATGAATATCATCGGAATTCGCAACCACTTTTAAGTAAGGCGTTTTATCTGGCAGCTCGTATCCAATCTCCTTCAAAGCCTCAGATGCATTAGCCAGAAGTTTAGTCCGAAACAAATCGTCCGACCATGCTAGAGCCACTATCTTTGCTCCGTCAGCAGGTGACTTGCTATCCATAGCATTCACCTCACGATCGATTTCAGTAGTAGTCATAACGCCTTTTTCAACGAGTAGCGTTTCAATAGCTTTCGATCTTGACGCGTAATAGCTTGCCTGGACTTCCGTTTCCGTCTCATGATGACCATGATTTGGATGCTGATCATTCGACATTAAATCAACCTTCGTTAATAGTATTTAGCCAATGCTCATATATATCAATCAACAGCTTATCAGCAATGTTGCCTGTATAATCAGGCCATAAATCTCTCTGTATGAATTCTACAGTATAAAGGGTCTCAAGTGGGTATCCATCATGCCCATAAGCTAGCTTTTCAGGATTTTTAAATCTACCACATACTGACTCAATAACCCCTGTCATACCCTGTATATATATTGGAGTCCTGTAGTGTCCGGAAGGAGAATCTATCCGGACTTTTACTGTATCTCCGACTTTGAATCTCTCCATCTTATTTCCCTAGTAAATCCTTAATTACCGACAATATCAGACATTTTCTGATCTATCTCTTCAGCAGACAAAAGCTCATTTTCTGTTACTAAGGTTTCCAATGCAAAAGCCCAGCGTTCATAATAAGTCATCTGCTCATATTGATCTTTAGGTATACTTTCTATAACTCTCCGCATCTGATCAGTACTTCTTAATCCTTTATTACCTAACACCGCATGCATAGCGTCAACTCGAAGCTCCCAATCCATCATTTCATGTTCTTCCCTATTGATTGGGGTGTCATCCGGAAGCCCCCCTCTATCGTGTACACCTCTCATAATAGCCCCCATATCGCTTATTACACCGTCAACTGCCAACAATTTTAACGGCTCTCCTGCAAAACATTATACTGATCATTCTAAATTTGATAAGGGTCGCCTCATAATTCCAAATGTAACTGCACCAAGAGCAAATATGATTGTAAAGATCCACAATGGTAATGTGTAATTCCCGTGTATATCGAACCACCAGCCAACAAAGAATGGTGCTAATAAAACTCCTGGAAAGTTAGCTAACTGCACAAAGCCACGCAATCTCGTAAACGTTTTCCTACCGAAATACTCGCCTAGAGTAGCCCAATTTGTAGGAGCACTTCCATCGGCCACCGAAAACAATAGCACAAATACTAATACCACCCATATACCCTGGAAACCCATAGCCAACAAGGCGAAAGACGCTGTCCCAAAAATAGATGCCATCATTAACACCCAGTTCTTCGGAAATCTATCTCCCAACCAACCAATAACGATATACATTAACATAGTCATAAAAAGCAGTAGTGAAAAAGCCAATACGGCAATCTGTTCATTAACCCCTACGCTCACAAATATCGGGATTATATGAAGCATGATTGCTGCTTTAGCTATTAAACGAAACGCCGTCGCCAAAACTAGAATCCAATATGTAGGAGTCAGCATGGCAGTTTTCAACTCGTATTCCACTGGAGGAATCCAGTTGCTGCCACCAGTAGAATCTGAGTTGCTTGTCAGATCATCGCTCTGTTCAGGATCACCATCCATAGTAAGCCCCATACTCTCAGGGGTATCCTTGATAAAAAACGCAAGCGGAAGAACTACACCTAGTATTACCCATCCAATGATAGTGAATGTAGCACTTAATCCCAGAACTCCAATGGACACCGCGACCAGAGGTACTAGCACAACTGGTACTATAGAGTCGAGAGCATGAAATACAGACATAGCCATAGATTTCTGTCGATAAAACCAGTTATTAAGAAGAGTAGCCATTGGATATGAAAAACCAAGGTTGCTACCTACAGTTATTATCCCTAAATAAATAACAGCGAATGCCCAAATGTTAGGAGAATATCCTAATATGAGAAATCCGCCACCGCTCATGGTAGCCCCAACAAAAACCAACGCTCGGGGACCAAACTTGTCAACTAACCATCCGGCTAATGGACCTGTCGGACCATTCTCTGCTCTGGCCAGAGAAAATATCAGGGATACTTCTGCCCTCGTAGCCCCAAAGAACTGCTCCACTGGCAAAATAAACACCGGGAATCCTTTATTCACCGCTGTTTTATTTATGGATGTGACGAATGCCCCGAGGCCTACCATCCACCAGCCAAAGAACATATTTGATAGTTTAAATTTCCTAATCAACAATAGATTTGCCCCGTAGATAAGCTGTACCACATATACTTAAGGCACATGAGATTAACCTGAAATATACTGATCTGTTCTTCAGAAATATCATAATACGTGAGCATTTCCCAGCTCTGGGTGTTTTGGTGGCCTTACTGTAACCACTACCAATGCCCCTATCGCATAAAGGCTTATCAACAGCCACCATGCTGAAGTGTAAGTCCCCATACCATCATGCATATACCCTACTATAGGAGCTCCTAGTCCAGCACTGATCAGATTGACAGGCATCACTATTCCACGTATAGCGCCCAGAAATTCCCTCCCGAAATACGAAGCAAATATATAAGAATGCACTACCATTCCCGCACCCACAGATAGACCAAATGTTATCGTAGATGCAAACAGAAATACTTCGTTGAACCCGCATATCATAAGGAATATCGCCACTGTAAATCCCACGAAAGACATTCCCGCTATATATCGTATCGGAAATCTATCTGCAAGCCATCCAGAGATTAGCGCCATTGTAGCGGCACCGGCAGCATCAGCAGAAAAAGCATACGATACTGTATGAGCATCAAAACCAAGTTCGACCCAATATGGAATCCTATGGACACTTGCTCCTCCTTGAGCCATACCTGTCACAGCAA
>Ga0209034_10000600_pt1 | contig 17946 bp, 14 predicted proteins | sample MarorgKNORR_S2LV_2_FD_188219 | JGI IMG/M metagenome (GOLD analysis project Ga0209034, IMG submission 188219) | Marine microbial communities from the Southern Atlantic Ocean, analyzing organic carbon cycling - 250m_A/KNORR_S2/LV (SPAdes) (version 2) | ecosystem: Environmental > Aquatic > Marine...
CCGGAAACCATTCGGATTTATGCTTAAGTCCCGCGATTGCCCCGCGCTGTGATGTTAGGTTTGAACCCAACGCGTTTGGTTGGCCGTCCGAGAGCGTTTCTATAACTTCCGGACGTGCCATCAGTCCGCCAAGGCGCATACCGGCAAGACCGAGCCACTTCGAGAAGCTGTATGTCGTGATCGTTCGTTCCGGATAATAATGGTATGCGAGGGTATGGTCGTGGGAGAAGTGTCTATATGTACAATCATGCACGAGCCAAGCATTAGCCTTCCTGGCGATTGTAGCGAACGCTTCGATTTCGTCTTCAGAGTACCCAATGCCGAGCGGATTCAGAGGGTCAATTAGGTAGATTAATTTGACGTTTCCTTGGTTTTATTAACATAACTATCTATTGGCCTGAGGTATGAAGTTTCCTCTTTTGCCCGGTAAGTTGGAAAATTAAACAGCACAGTTTATTTGTGTAAATTTTTACGGACTGAGCCATTTTATTGGATTCAAGTTGAACCGAATCTAATTCCCATTCTTCCCTAGATTGCCTCATATGAGAACCAAGATCAGTCCATAAGTCAGACCGTCGGAATTCGATATATAAGCGCCCAGTTATATCCCCGAAGACGTAATATTATGCTGTGATACACTCTGGCTGTTAGCCAATTTTAGTCACCTTTCGGCCAGGCGTGACCCAGTTTGGAATCAGTCATTGGAGAATCAGGTGAAAGAGACCCGGCCCGTAACTAGAATAGCTCAGGATATAGTGGAAAATGTTTCCAAGGTCATCATCGGTAAGCGGCCCGTAATTGAGCGGGCTCTGGCGGCGGTGATTGCCCAAGGACACTTACTTATAGAAGATGTGCCTGGTGTGGGTAAGACCATGCTGGCTAAGAGCATCTCGGTATCCATTGGTTGCTCATTCAAACGAATTCAATTCACTCCAGATCTCTTGCCTAGCGATATCGTTGGTGTTTCCATATATAACCAGAGCACCGGAGGGTTCCAGTTTCGACCGGGGCCGGTTATGGCTCAGGTTGTTCTGGTAGATGAGATTAACCGAGCAACGCCGAAAACCCAGTCTGCTTTGCTTGAAGCAATGGAGGAGCTGCAGGTTTCAGTGGACGGGGTAACCCGCCCGCTGGATAAACCCTTTGTGGTGATGGCTACGCAAAACCCCATTGAATATGAAGGTACCTTCCCCCTACCGGAGGCCCAGCTAGACCGGTTCTTGATGCGGATTAGCCTGGGGTATCCAAGCTTTGCTGAGGAATTGTCGGTCATTGAAGGTCAGGAGCAGGTCCATCCTGTAGATCAGCTTCTGACGGTTGCGAGCTCTGATGACCTGATTAAGTTGCAAGAAGCGGCTAAAAACATCTATGTGGATAGTACCGTCCGGGAATACATCGTTAGCTTGGTTGAGGCAACACGGAGCCACGAAGACGTTTCCCTTGGGGCATCGCCCAGAGCCTCCCTAGGAATGTTCCGAGCTGTGCGAGCCATGGCTATTTTGCAGGACCGGGATTATGTTATTCCCGACGATGTTAAAGACCTCGCCTATGCAGTTTTGGGACATCGCGTGATATTGTCTTCGTCAGCCCGTATGCGGGGGTTGCAAACCAGTCAGGTGCTTGATGGTTTACTTGAAACCGTGTCCGTTCCCGGCGCTAGTCACTAGTTTTCCATTACTGCCCGTAACTGTTATGCAAAGTGGAACAAGTCCATGAACAGACGGTTCTTCGGCATGGTGACGCTGCTGTTGGTTGTTGGCTTTTATGCCTTTGGCACCGGATTCGACTTTTTCTTTCGACTCCTATATGTACTACTGTTGGTCAACGGAATCGGGTTTGTCTGGGCCTGGCTCAACCTTCGTGGTATCGATCTGGAAGTGACAAGGGATGCCAATCGCGGTAGGGTTGGCGGTTTTCTTTCCGGACAAGTCTCAATCGTTAACTATACCTGTCTGCCCAAATCCTGGTTGGAAGTTTCGGAGGCTACTGGACCGTCGGCCAACTCCAGTGGTCGTGGGCTGGCTCTGATACGTGATCAGATACGTAGTTGGAGAATTCAAACAGCATTGACTAAGCGTGGCGTGTACCGGTCCGGGCAGGTTAGGTTAATCAGCCAAGACCCATTCGGCCTATTCCGATTGCACCGTGATTTTGAAGACCCCCATCCGTACATAGTTTTCCCTGCGGTGGAGCCATTGCCGGATTTGGATGTACGGTTTGCCGGGTTGCCTAGCGACGGTCGCGCCACCCGCCGTTGGGATCAGATTACCACGGACGTAGCCTCGATTCGTTCCTACGTGGAAGGCGACAGCATGCGCCGCATACATTGGCCCTATACGGCTCGCATGAACAAATTGATGGTCAAAGAATTTGATATTGGGCTGTCAGCAGAGGCATGGGTTCTGTTGGACATGCACTACGATTCCCACTATGGGATGGAGCTTGACGAGGTAAATAACACCGAGGAATTGTCGGTCACAGTTGCGGCCTCAATAGTAGACCGGCTTATGGATCAGTCTATGCCGGTTGGGATGGCGTCCAACGGAGATCACGAGCATATATTCAGGCCAGACAGCAGCCCCGAACAGCGAGGACGTTTGATGGAAACCCTATCAGAGGTCCGAGCCTTTGGTAATCGACCCTTACAGGATTTTATTTACGGGGTCCGGCCCCATCTGAACCAATATAACGCACTTACCGTGGTCACCTCTTCGGTGGATATCCAGTGGGTGGCGTCGCTCAATGACCTGAAACAACAGGGAGTGGAAGTCTCCGTGGTTTTGGTTGACCGGTCAAGTTTTGGGTCACAGATGAAGATGAGTGCTCCCCTTGAGGCCCTTAACTCCAGTCTGATTCCAACGTACCTGGTGCATAAAGGAGACGATCTGAATAGCGTCTTACGGATACCGGTGAGGGAGATTCCCCCCAGTTGGACTGGTGATGTGGCCGGAGGCACAGAATGACTTCTGAGGCCTTGCCAGCTAATAAGCCTGTGAGAAGTGGACTGACCTTTGTTTCCTTCATGGACGGGGCTGGTTGGCTGGAGCGTACTCTAAGGCCCAATGAAGGCTGGATCTCCGCAGGATTGCTGGTGATAAACCTGATGGTGGTCGTTTGGTCAGTGGAACGAGCCAACTGGGTGCCGTCGCCAAATTTGATACAGTTGCTCTTCATATCGATGTTGACTGGGCTGGTTCTATACCGAATACCAATCTGGTCTATCGCCCTTCTGCCGGTGGGTTTTGCAATCGGACTGGCAGTGATTTTTTGGCAACTCGCTACTTTCAGTATCGATGGCGTTCCGGTTGGCGGTATTGGCCAGGTCTTGTTTCGCTTGGAATTGTGGTTGGATGCGGCCAGAGATGGCTTAATCAATATCGACAAGCTGCCGTTCTCATTTGCGCTAATGATCTCAACCTGGCTGACCGGGTTCATTGGGGCATGGTTGTTCCTTCGCTTTGGTAACTTCTGGGGAGTTTTTGTCCTCGGAGGGATAGGACTGTTATCAAACTTGACTTTTTTGCCACCGAACACCTCGTTCCACCTCGGGATGTACCTATTCACAGCCCTGCTCTTGGTGGCCAGAGTCCAGGCAATCCGCCGCAAGCAGGAATGGGAGCTACGGTCGGTTAGGGTGGATGACCACCTAGCCGGCTTGTCTCTCTCTGATAGTTTTGGAATCACGATCGTCGTGATTTTGGTGGCGTTTTTCCTTCCTGTAGCTCCCAAATGGAACCCGGCCAATGAGGCCTACGAAACCATGCGGAATCCATTGGAAAGCATGGAGGACGACTTTAACAGATTGTTTGCGGGGCTGCCGGCCAGGCGTCCTTTGGGTTTCCGAATCTGGGACGATGTGATGGCCTTGCAGGGGAGCATATATCCCTCCAAAACTCAGGTCCTTTGGGTGGATGCGCCTACGGAGATGTATTGGAAGGCGAGAACATACAGCACGTATAACGGACAAGGTTGGATTTCTGAGGATACAGTAACAAAGCCATTGGGTTACACCCCGGATTTCACCATGCCCGTTGCAGATGGGCAGCGGACAGAGGTCTCCTATTTGGTTACACCTTTGTATGAGTCAAAGAAACTTTTTTCCGGATCTCAAGTTTTGGAAGTGGATCGAGATGTGATGATTGAAACCGAGGCTGATCCGGTCTTCACGCTTAACCTCGAAGAGTTACAGCAGCCGGGCGCCATGATTCCAAGCTACCTGAACGAGCTGTTTGGAGGGTTGTTCGAAACCATAGAGAAGGGAGGCAACCATCTAGTTAGCGATGCGGTGCTGGCGCGGTCGTTGCCACTCCAGTTCCGACTGGAGAGAGTGGACCGTGTGAATGACCATGTGGTACAGGTGCAGGTCAAAGAGGCATTACCATCTGTGTCTGATGTGTTGTCTGTCACCAAGTCCGAGGGTAAATTCAAGGTCGGACATCCGTATCGGGTGACGTCGGCAATCTCCCTGGCTGAACCCGAGGAGTTACTAATGGCAGGGACGGATTACCCAGCATGGGTTTCAGACCGATATATGCAATTGCCGCCTGATTTGCCTAAACGAATTAGCGACCTAGCTGCTCTAGTGACTACCGGTAAATCGACTCCATATGAAAAGACCAAGACCATCGAAGAATACCTTAAGGCCACTTACCCTTATAACCTCAGAGTGGACCCTCCGCCTTATGGCGCCGATGGCGTTGACCATTTTCTCTTTGGACTCCAACAGGGCTACAGTGAGTACTTTGGATCGACAATGGCGGTAATGCTGAGAACGGTGGGCGTTCCTGCGCGGCTTGCAGTGGGTTACACCACCGGAGATAAGGTGGAAGGCCGTGATGTCTACGCTGTTACAGATAGCCATAGCCACGCCTGGGTGGAAGTATATTTCCCGCGCTTTGGCTGGATTCTGTTTGAGCCAACGCCTGGTAAGGCGCTACCAGGAATCTATAACCCTGGTGTCGAAGACCTAGAAGTTTTCGGCACTGCCACGAATCATCCAGAACCCCTTGATGAAGGCTGTTTGGACGATTCAGATGACTGCTTCGACCCGGAAGAATCTTCCGCATTGCTTGGATTGGACTCAATCAGCACAGATGGAAACTCGGTGGTCCACATTTGGCCTTGGCTCTTGACCCTGCTGGTGGTAATAGTCGGAGTCGGTGGTACTCTGGGCTTGATATGGAAACGGTTCTTACTCGCACCGGATCACCCCGGAGTGGCTTTCCGGCGTATGACTACTCTGGCTGCGATGGCAGCAGCGGGTCAACCGGAGTATCAGACTCCGTATCAGTTTGGTGATCGATTAAAGCAGGTATTGCCGGCACAGCAGACTCCAGTTTCAATCATCGTGGCTGCCTATGTTCGGTATAGATACAGCAATAAATCTGCTACAGCCAGCGAGCTACGGCTGTTGTCCGTAGCCTGGCGGAGACTCCGTATGCCGATGTTGTGGGCGGTTGTCAGGCTCCGAATCAAGTACTTAGTCCAGCTGAAAGGAGAAAATGGTGAAAGGAGACAAATTCCATCTGGTTGAACTACCAATGGGCTGGATGATTCTTCTGGCCGGTAAAGACGGCCTTAAAAGAGCTTCCCTGAAGCCAACTCCAGACGAAGCTGTGGAAGACTTAGGAACCGATTTGGATGATGCGTTAGACGATCCTGCATTCTTCACTCCGGTAGTTGAATGCCTGCACCGTTACGTAGGCGGCGACATGGCGGCGTTGGATGAAATAGAACTTGATTTTTCCCGAGCGACGCCATTCTTCAGTGCGGCCTGGAATGCCTGTCGGGGGATTCCTCCGGGCGAAACGCGGAGTTACGCTTGGTTGGCAGCTGCATCTGGTAGTCCGATGGCCATGCGAGCTGCTGGCCAGGCGATGGCTAGAAACCGATTTTCTTTGATTATCCCCTGTCATAGAGTGGTTTCCAGCGATGGCGGACTTGGTGGATACGGTGGTGGCGGTTTGGGCGTAAAAGCCCGGCTCCTACAGATGGAATTAAACCACTCCGAGGCGTGACAACCAGTCTAGAGGCTTGGAGATACTTACAGGGCAGATGGACCGTTGATATACTAATCTGCAGTCGGCGACAGTCGTTTTGGAGGTAAAAATTTGGCAAGCGCAGCATCATCATCCCGAGAAATTTGGGCTGAATTAGGAGAGCTCAGGGTCCGTTATTTGGACTGGCGCGGCGACGGCGAACCACTGTTGGCTCTCCACGGTTTAGCTTCATCGGCCCATTGGTATGACATAGTGGCTCCTATGCTTCAGGACCGATACCACATCTACGCCCCTGACCAACGTGGTCACGGCCAGACAACCAGCGCCCCTACCGGGTACGACTGGCAGACACTATCGGACGACTTAGCCCGATTGTTGGATCATATTGGCTTAGACCAAGTATCTGTTATGGGGCATTCTTGGGGTGGTAATGTGGCGACCAACTTCGCCGCTAACTACCCGGACCGAGTGAAACGGTTGATTATGATTGACGGCGGTTTCCTAGATGGCAGACTCTTCCCCGGCGCGTCATGGGAGGCGTTCTCTCATCGGGTACGGCCTAGAGATGTTACTGGCAACAGGCAAGAATTCTTGGACCGACTCCGCAACCAACTGGGCGTTATTTGGAACAGCGAGATAGAGCGCATCGTACAGACGATGGTATATGAGGACCAAGATGGGCAGATTCAAGACATCCTGCAGCCAGAGAATCACGCCCAGGTGATCAGGGCGATGTGGGACGAACCCGCTTCTATGACTATGCCCAGGATTCAGTGCCCAACACTGATTGTGCCTGCTGGTCCAACTTCCGAACGAGCCGGTACCGAGTTTGCCGAAACACGGAGGCGGATGGTGGATGCCGCGGAAAAGAACCTTAAGGACGGTCGGGTCTATTGGATTCCGGAGACCATCCATGATATCGGTTATCACAAACCGCAAGAGCTGGCGCAGGTCATTAGAGACTTTTTAGCAGAAAAAAGCCCTAGCAGTTAGGGCTTAAGGCTCCGGTTTGAAGAGCAAGTAGGCTTACTTGTCTCCGTTTGGTTATTTGACTCGGTAGGCCCATATTCGGTGCCATACCTCTGGCTCGCCTTTTGGTAGAGGCTGAAACTCGTCGGTCATCTCAGCAAGTTCCCAGACTCCTGATTCTTCCATCCCGGTTTGTTGTTTTTTGAATCCGGCCGGTTCGTAGGTATCTACCCTGAGGCTGAACACTATTAAGCCGCCCGGCTTGGTGATGCGGGCCAATTCGTCCAGTGATTTGGCAGGAGCATGTCCTTGTGTGAAAACCCCTACGCTAATAACTGCATCGAACTCGTCGGTGTCGAAGTCTAAATCACCGCCCAAGGCCATCTGGTAGAACGCGTTATAGATATTTTTGCTTTCGGCCTCATCAAGCATTCCCTGTGAAAGATCCATGGCTGCCAGATCTTTGTAACCCTCGCTGACCAGACATTCCCCGACAAGCCCGGTACCGGCCCCAGCATCAAGGACGTGTGCCTGTTTGTCTACGTGCTTAACAAACACGTCAGTGGCGTTCTGAGGAGCATTCCAGGCAAACTCTTCTGCCAGGTCGTTGTCATAATCTGCGGCCCATTGGTCATATCGATCTTCCAATTCTTTGTCGTTGGTTGATTCGTAGACCCATTGGACTCTTTTGTGGCTCTCTTGCATCGGGAGTGCTCCTATATGAGGTTTTAGAGGAATAATTTTATTTAATTGAAAGCCAAATGACCCGGCCTGAGCCGGGCCATTGTTGACTGAATAACCTAGATTCGGGTTATTTTTGGCAGATGTAGAATCCCCAACCCAACTCTTTATTATCCACCGCACGTGCAGTTTCTATGTATGATTTAGCAAGTTCAGCGTAGTGCTCCGCGTGCTCGGATGAATCTGTTGGAACCCGGCCGGCCAGGAGTATGTAGCTGTTTTTCAGGTGAGCCGACAGGTCGTGAGCCTCAAGTATCTTGAACCCGTGGGACTTGAGTGTATCCTGGTACGATTCGAAGTTGAATGGCGTATCGTAAAGGAGACGGTCGTATACAAATTTCTGTGCCTCGGCACTAATATCGGTCTTGGGCTTGATCAGATCATCAAAAACCATGATTCCACCGTCTTTCAGTACCCGATAAGCCTCTTTCAGCACCGTCTCTTTGTCTGGAACATGGTAGATTGTTGCCTGGCTCCAAAGATGGGTGAAAGTGCCGTCAGTGAAGGGAAGTTCTGTGGCGGAGGCTTTCTCGAATGCGAGTCGGTCTTGAGCCGATTGGCTAAGGCGAGTGCGGGCCTTCTTGGCGTTGTCCACGCGCACTCCGCTCAGATCAACCCCGGTTACATGGCAACCCCTGTCGTTATTGAGCCAGATTGCGGTAGTGCCGTTGCCACAGCCCAAATCTAGAACGTTGGAAGTGGAATTAATACGGCCTTTTTCCACCATCATGTCGTTTAGATTAGAGCAGGCCTTCAGAAAGTCGTCACCCGTGTTATCGTCAAACACCCCCCAGTGAACGCTGCCTTCTTCATCCCAGACTGACCGGTAGATTTCATCCTGTCCGTCGTAATAGGTTTCTGTTTCTTGCTCAGTGAACCTGCTGGACATGCTTGGCTCCTTCGAGGAATTCAACGAACTTATTCTCTTCATCAACTAGAATCATCTGTGGGTCTATGGGTTCATCGGTGACTTCGAAAGACATAATTATTAAGCAGTTGCCCTTAGCGCTCAGGCGGGCGGCGGCACCTTGGACGGAACACACGCCGGAACCGCGTTCGCCAGCAATGGCATAGGTCTCGAAGCGGTTTCCGTTGGTTACGTCGCAGACCAGAACTTTTTCAAAGTTCCAAAGATCAATTTTGTCCATCAGGTCTTCGTCAATCAGAATACTTCCTATGTAGTCGGGGTTGGCATCTGTTACCCAAGCTCGGTGAATCTTGCTTCTTAGTACGTTTCTCATATGTACCTCCTGAAATGTTTGCTATCGATTTCCATTAATTTCCGGCATTGACTCGGAATAATGGGGTTTAGTTTTGACCGCAAGTAGATATATCGGTACTCGATGGTGGTTCTGGTAGGGCTGCCACGACAGTGGCTAGTTTATAGGAGTGGGTGGCTTGCGGAGTTATGCGGTTGGGGGTAAGTCGCTAATGGCCGCAGAGGAAGGCGTGTTCGTCGCGGGAACGAACCTTGGAATGGGAGAGAGATTCAACGTGGAGGGAGAAGTTTAGATTCTCTTTACTCATTTGGAACTCGATTAAGGAACCATCGCAATAATTAGTCATTATATAGACCAGCTGTGTTGACGTGGCGGAATCGAAGGCAACCTGTTGATTTGTTTCCTGTCTACGGATTGGCCTTGAATATCCGAGAGTCTATCAGTGGGCTTATTAAGGGTCAAGTTTCAATAGGATTCGGAATCGGACGTATGGAGTTCAATAACTCCGCGGTAAGGCACTGATTACGTAACTTTGGTGGAATAGTATCAAAGAATCGGAAATAGTATAACTCGGGGCTGAATTTTTTCATTGGCCAAGTGGATAATAGATATTATCAGGCGTGATTTAAGCCTAAATAACGACGACATTCTAGAAAGGAGGTTCGTCTCTTGATGCTTCCGCACCTACGGCGGACGGTACTTCAGGGGGTACTGATATCGGAATCTGAGGTCCAGCCGCATCCACGGGTATTTCTTCTAAAACCGTGGAGGGAACGGGTTCTGGTTCAGGAACCGGCTGAGGAGCAGTCTCCAACGGCATGGTGACTGGTTTTTCTTCCGGTGGTTCCATCCCCAAACCCAGTTCCTGATGGACAGCTACCGTATCCGATCCCAGTATCTCTTCCAGTCGGCTGTGTAATCCTTCGCAATATCCGGTGCTAACGACCGGGAGATCCATCCGGACCAACCTTTCCCCGGTGCGAATGTCCAGATTGACCCTGTCACGGCCAGGATATTCCAATAGAACACCAATGACTTCTCTTAAAAGATGGGCGTCATGGTTTGGGTCTTCCGACTCGGTTACAGCCAATCGAACCACCTTCTGGGGCTCCGCTGGGATGTCGTAGTTTGAGGTCATTTGTGCCTTCTTTTCACTGATGATGTTGTCTGCCGGTTTCTGGTTTTTTCCATTCTCAGCCTTGGTTTCGATTTTGGTTCCGTTGGTTTTTTTGGCATACACGTTACTGTCGCCATTCCAATTCGCATTTCCGTTACCGTTATAGCCATTTCGGGGTCTGGCTGGTGCAGACGGCGGCATTGTAGGGTTCTCTGGGTCAAACTCAATGGCAGAATCGCAGGCGAGCGAAATCTGGTCAGCCCTAGATCGGAGTTTTCCTGAAATCATGACCAGGCGACCGTCTTGCCAGACGTCGGCCGTGCGTAATAGGGTGTCCGGCCAGACCATCACCTCTAAAATACCGCCCATAACTTCCAAGTTCACGATGAAGAATCGTTTTCCTTCTCTTGTGCTGCGCTCAATGATGGTAGATATGAAGCCTAGCACGTTAATCGGTTGTCCGGAGGCCTCTTCTGTCATATGATCCAGAGAGTTGAATACTCCTTCAATGTTCAGGGCAGCTAGGGCAATCAACGGATTGTGGGATAAGGTCATTCCCAATAGTTCTCGTTCCCAGGCAGCTTTTTCCTGGTCAGACACTTCTGGTGCGTCCAGGATTATGCCGCTCATACCCGCAGACTCGGATACTGTTTCATTGCCATCAAACATGCTGCTCTGGCCTGAGTCCCGAGTGCGCGCTTCTCTTTGGGCGGTGGCAGCTATCTGGTCCAGTGCCTGAATAACGGAGCCCCTGGAAGCCAGGCTGTCAAAGGCTCCAGCCTTGGCCATACTTTCCAGTGTGCGACGATTTAGGCCAGTTGCGCCGGCCCGACGGCTGAAATCGTCAATTGACTTGTACGGGCCGTTCTCTTTACGGTCGGCGACCAGTGGTCTGACTGCACCTTCTCCCACAGTTTTTATGGCGGCGAGACCGATCCGGAGTCCGGGACCTCTCAATGCGTCTTTTTCAGGTCCATCAAACCGTTGGTCTCCCGTTTCATGGTCGATACAGAAGTATTCATCGGATCGGTTGATGTTTGGCAGTAGGATTGGAATATTGAGGCGAAAACACTCGTTCATGGATGCCAGAGTTTTCTCTGGGTTGTCCAATCGAGAATTGAGCACTGCGGCCATGTATTCAACCGGGTAATAGTTCTTGAAATAGGCTGTCCAGTAGGATATTAACGCGTAACTCACACTATGGGCTTTGTTGAAGGCGTAACCGGCAAATGGCTCAATTAGGTCAAATATCTCTCCGGCTACTGGTTCTTCGTATCCTTTATCCATGGCACCGGATACGAAGTTCACTCGTTCTTCAGCCATGAGAGAAGCAATCTTCTTGCCCATGGCTTTACGAACGATATCTGCCGAACCCAGTGTGTAACCAGCAAATTGCTGAAGGATTAACAATACCTGGTCTTGGTAGACGATTACCCCATAGGTCTCGCGCAATAGTTCTTCGAGACTTGGGTGTGGGAAGGTGATGGGTTTGCGGCCATGCTTGGCTTCGATGAACGTCTCGATGTTTTCCATAGGACCAGGGCGATAGAGCGCGATCATAGCGGCAATATCTCCTAGGTTGGATGGTTTCAGTGCTTTTATGTAGCGTTGCATACCAGCGCTTTCAAGCTGGAATAGGTCGTTTGTGTTGCCAGAGGACAGGAGATCGTAGGTTGTCTCATCATCCAAGGGGAGGGTTTGCAGGTCTATATCCACTCCCTTACTTTCTTTCACCAGCTTTACGGCTCGGTCTAGAATGGTAAGGTTGGTCAAGCCAAGGAAGTCCATCTTCAATAGACCCAGATGAGCAACTGGCTCCATTGAGTACTGAGTCATCAGTACGGGACTGTTCTCGTCGCCTTTGGCCGGTCTTTGTAATGGCACGGTCTCCGTTAATGGCTCATCAGCAATCAACACACCAGCCGCGTGGGTGCTGACGTGGTGGACGATACCCTCAAGTCCTTGTGCATTGTTAACCAGTTTGTTTACGGCGGGTTCTTGCTCGTAGGCGGTCTTCAATTCAGGACTCACCCGGAGGGCGTCGTCTAGAGTCCTTGCCTTCAGTGGGACCATCTTTGCGATACGATCCACTTCTCCATAGCCCATGCCCAAGGCTCGACCCACGTCACGCAGGGCAGCTTTGGCTCCCATGGTGCCAAATGTGATGATCTGGGCCACTCGGTCATTGCCGTAACGGTCGATCACATAGTGAAGGACTTCATCCCGGCGATCATCCTGGAAGTCTAGGTCAATATCCGGCATCTCTTTACGTTCCAGGTTTAGGAAACGTTCGAATACCAGGCGGTACTGCAAGGGTTCAACTTCGGTTATACCCAATGTGTAAAGTGCGACACTGGCAGCTGCGCTGCCCCTTACTCCGTAGACAATATTGTTCTTGCGAACAAAGTCGATTATGTCCCAGACGACCAAGAAGTAATTGGCGAATTGGGTATATCGGATAACATCCAATTCGTATTTGAGCCTTTCTCGGGCCTCGGCAGTCGGGTGAGGATAGAGACGTTTGAATCCCTCTTCACATAATTGGGCCAGGTAATCATCGGCATCCATGTTGTTGGGAGTTGGGTACTTGGGTAGATGAGTCTGGCCAAAGTCCAATTCCACGTTGCACATATCGGAGACTAATTGGGTGTTCGCCAGTCCCTCTTGGAAATCCGGAAATAGCTGAGCCATCTCCTCAGGGCTCTTGATGTAGTAGGAATCATCCTCCATTCGGAGGCGTTTTTCGTCATTAATCGTGGTGCTGGTTTGGATACATATATAAATGTCTTGGAGTGGGGATTCCACTTTATTAACGTAATGAGCATCGTTGGTGACAATCAAAGGCAAGTCTAGCTTCTTACCCAGAGAGACCAACCCTTCGTTAATTTTAGGAAGATTGGGGACGTGTTCGTGTCGCTGAATCTCCAAGAAGTAGCCGTCACCGAACCGCTCTTTGTACCAGCTAGCCGCCTTAGCTGCTTCTTGTTCGTTCCCGTCGGCGAGCAACCTTGGAACTTCTGCTGATGGACAGGCGGATAGTACGGCCAAGCCTTGGCCAAACTCTTCAAGAAGTCCCTTGTCGATGCGAGGGCGGTAGTGGAAACCGTCCACGTGCGCCTTGGTAACCAGTTGCATGAGATTGCGGTAACCGACGTTGTCTCTGGCAAGCAATACTAAATGATTTGGGCTGCGTTCTGAAGGGTCTTTGTCGAACCGGCTGTTCCGGGCTACGTACACTTCACAGCCGATGATGGGTTTGATCCCAACCTCTTTGCATGCTGAGTAAAAATCGACCACTCCGTAGAAGGTGCCGTGGTCTGTTATGGCCAGGGATTCCATTCCCAGTTCTTTGGTACGAGCCACCAGGTTGGGTATACGGCTGATGCCGTCCAACATGCTGTATTCGGTGTGAACGTGAAGGTGCGTGAACACTAAACCCGTCTGCCTCCCCACAAAATGCGGCCGTGATATCCACATAATGCCAAGGTGGGAATTTCCGGTAGACGGATTTCCCAACTCCCTAGCAGTGGCCATTATAAACCCTGCTGGCCCAGTGGGGACAAGGGTTTATGTCTACCATTTTAAGGTTGCATTTTTGATATGTAGGTACGGTTATGTTTGTTGGACTTTGTCAGATTGTTTTTATCGACTATTTATTTTGGGGTTTAGCTTGAGATCGGGTCTGAATGAGTTGAGTCAAAAATCAAATTTGGCCGGTCATTCTGCCGCCGAATGTAGGCGATAGTTGACCGGCCAAATTTGATTTTTGTTGATACAAACGCTGAGTTGATGGGGGATCTGTCAGTGTTATTACACTTCTGATTCTACATCCTCGTCAGCTTCTTGTACTTTTTCGTCGCTCACGTCCTCGTCATCGGAGGTTGACTCCTCAGAGGTGGCCGAAGATGCCTTGTTGGTGATACGGCTGTCTCCCCAAGTGGCAGACTCAACGTAGTTTTTAAAGTCGCGGGTTTCCCCGCATACTTGGCAAGAGCCGTTGCTTACGGGACCGTCAGCAGGCTGGATGACCCAGTGGTGACGGCAAGTAGAAACGGCGGGCTCACCTTTGTTTTCAATTGTGGTCTTTACTGTGTCCTCGACGTCGGAAGCCGTCGTAATTTCGGGTTCGATTGTAGTACGTTGTGCCATGATTTATTACCTCTAATTGATAAGGCTATTTTAACAGTCCGTGGTGAATTTCGTCAACGTGGTTTGTATCATTGTTGTATTAGTCCTGTGCGATGGCTGTGATGCATAATCAAATTGAATGAATATTACGAAATTCGGTATAAGTTCTGCTGTTTAAATGCTCTGGATGCTGAAATGAGGCCCTGTAATCATTCTTACGTATGGGAAAGTGTATTGGACTTACGGAATGGGCTACTAAACCTCGTAGGCTTCAGCTCATGGCTGTGATTACGGGGTGTTTACTAAGGTGCGGATAATCATCAAATCGGGGTCATCTTGATGTTGTCAGTTGATCATTTAGATTGCTTGTGTTTGTTAAACGACCATCTGACAAGAAGTCATGGTTGATGGTTTCGTTAGTGAAATGCGTTACGAGGCTAGTTGGGTTTGGTGATTTCTTCTGACGCCATCCTCGTTACTCCCCAGCCTGCTAGCCACGCAGAATGGCGGCCATCACCACCGGCCACAAGGATCATCAAATCCTCGGATGAGCGTACTATCGGGACTAAAGTCTCAGGGTTGTTCTGGTCAATCCAACTAGGCCAGTTGCGGTTACCGTAATGGGCCCGTCCGACCAACATACTCATGGGCATGCGGGCGTTTTGATAGATGAACTCTTTAACGTCTGATTTGGAGAGGCCCGACGCAGCTATCTCGTCGGCATGTTCCGGACAAAGTACCACGGCAATCTGGGCTCCGGTGCCGATCTGATAGTAATTGGAGATGCCGGTAGCTTTCATATTGCCGGTGATCGTCTGTAATACCTCCAGTCCAGTGGAAACTGTAGTTTCCATGATTGTGTAAACGCCTCTCACGGCCATCAAGGTCACGGTGCTGGAACCTTCAGCGTATCCAACTTCGATGTTCCGTGGCTCCCATGGGCTGCGGGCTTCATTCTCCGAGAAACAGAAGCTGTACCGCCCAGGTGTGGCAAGGGTGGCTTTGTCCATCTCTCCAGGTATCAGGCCACCCACGTTTCGGATAATCAAACGCAAAGCTCTACCGATGGCCGCATTGGATCTGGACCCTGGCCCAAAACAAGCTGCGTCACCGTTAATATCTAACTCGGTTGCTATCGGGCCGTTAATGATAATGACCTGGGCGGCGCCGCCTGTTGTGGCTGCGTTACCGCCCAAATTAAAGTCTTTGTCCAACGCGGCCTGAGTGGCTGCGACTACCACTGGGAAATACTCCGGTCTGCAGCCAGCCATCACAGCATTGATGGCCAATTTCTCGAGAGTTGCCTGGGCATTCCTTGGCTGCATAGTGCCAAGGGAGAACGATGGATCTCCCCCGTAGCCCTCTAGCATCTCTCGCACGAGAGGTTCTGTGGGAGGTACCACTGGTAGGCCGTCGGTCCAGCCTTGTTCCCAGCAATAGTCCTGGATGGCTTGGAATGAGTCAGGGACGTCGATTCTTCGGGCTTTCAATGGAACGGAACTCACGGAGTTGGACCTCTATGGTGAATAATTAAGGCGTGATTTAGGCTCGGACGACTGTCGTATCAATTGATATTGACCATTAAAAAAGGGCCGTGATGGCCCTTTTGTTGTCTTGTTGAAAAGAGTTCAAGTGGGGTGATTTCCCCAGGTTATCCTTCGACCAATCCTGTGGGAGGGATGTATTAAGTTCTGTCAGAGTTTGACTTATTTTCCTGTTAGTAGACCTACAATTTCCGGTGCGTATTGGTGGGCCATCTGTTGGACCTCAGGGATTGTCCGTGGAGCCAGTGGACTGGGTAACACCACTATTCGGGCACCTGGCATACCCAGAGCGGTAGCCCTGGCGTGGGCAGCCCTGGTGAACGTGCTGGTAATTACGCTAACTGATGGAACTCCCTTGGACTCGGTCAGTACTGTGTCGTGGAGACCCCACGCTGTGCAGGAGCCTCAATCGGCAATGGCGTGAATCACGACATCGCATTCCTCACTTAGAGAGTTTATCGTTTCTTCGGCACAAGGAGCGCTGTAGGTGAACTTGGTAGCGTAGACAACCTTTTCCGCCCCATATTCGTTGATCAGAACCTCTTTAAGCTCTCCCAAGAAGGCGTCAGCGTGGTACTTCCGGTTTTCAAGTAAGCCAACCACTTTGCCTTTGAGGTCTGGCAGAGCGTCACTGAGGCCTAGCTCCTCAGGGACATCCTCGGCGGTGGGGTCAAGTATTTCAATAATTCCAGTTGCCTGTGCCATGTTCGGCCTCCTGGTTTAGTTCGTTATTATTTTAGCGGCTCATCTGGAAGAACTTGCCTTCCGTTTTAATGGACGGTGCAATGACCATCTCGGCTTTATGGAGGTCTCGGAGAGTGTAAGCGCCGACCATACCCATGGCCACTTTCAGGGCTCCCATGAAGTTTTGGGTGCCGTCAGTCTTGGAAGTTGGGCCGTAGAGAATCTCTTTCAAAGAACCCTTGGTGCCAACAGAGATACGAGTGCCTCTGGGGAGTTCAGGGTGAGGGTTGGCCATACCCCAATTGAAGCCTCGTCCGGGAGCCTCATTGGCTTGGGCGAAGGGGGTGCCCAGCATCACACCGTCTGCCCCACTGACCATGGCTTTACAGACATCTCCTCCAGTTCTGAAGCCGCCGTCCGTAATGATGGAGACGTAACGACCAGTCCGGCGGAAGTAGTCTTCCCTGGCTGCAGCACACTGGAGAGTTGCGGTTACCTGGGGTACTCCAACTCCAACGACTTCACGAGTGGTGCAGGCCGCTCCGGGGCCAACGCCGACCAGCAGGCCGTCTATGCCGGTTTCCATTAATTCCATCGCCACTTCGTAGGTTACACAGTTGCCAACCATCACCGGAACTTTCAGGGCATCTATGAGTTCTGAGAAAACCAGGCCTCGATAGCTGTTGGACATATGACGAGCCGTGGTAACAGTGGACTGAACTACAATCATGTCGGCGCCCGCTTCAACAGCCGCAGGGGACATGCGTTTGGTGTTCTGAGGAGTGAACGAGACTGCGCAAGTGGCACCGGAGTTCTTAATCTCGCGTACACGCTGGCCAATCAACTCTTCTTTAATCGGCTCTGAGTAGACCTTTTGAAGGAACTCGGTGACTTCATCCTGAGGGCAGGATATGATCTCTTCAAGGACTGAATAAGGATCGTCGTATCTAGTGTAGAGGCCTTCAGCGTTTAGTACCCCAAGTCCGCCCATCTCATGCATATACGAGGCGAACCCCGGAGAAACGGCTCCGTCCATGGCCGAGGCCATTATTGGAATCTCGAATTCCAAGCTACCGACGTTCATCTTGGTTGAGGTCAATTCGGGGTTGATGGTTACCTGACCAGGTACGATTGCTACTTCGTCAAAACCATAAGAACGTTCAAGTTCTTTGAATAGCCTTCTCCCCATCCCTGCGCACCTCTTCCGTTACCGATTCTTTAACTAGTTTAATAACTGATTTAATCAGCATTCTACGGAAAAATCAACCGTGATTTATGTTAAATAAAGCGAAAGAATAGGCTGGGTGAAAATCTTAGTACAGGCTGCATTACAAACCGTTAATAAATTTGCTAAAGGTTTGATTCTGGGCCGAGAGTGGATTTGGTTTGATTTGCCCTTGCGAGGTTGTGATAAATGGTGCATACTATTCGTGCTGATATATCTTCTGGTGGTTCTAGCGAAGCGGCCCCACCCGTTCCCATCCCGAACACGGTAGTGAAACGCTTCAGCGCCTACGATACTGCTCTGGTGACGGAGTGGGAAA
>Ga0209034_10000601_pt1 | contig 17924 bp, 15 predicted proteins | sample MarorgKNORR_S2LV_2_FD_188219 | JGI IMG/M metagenome (GOLD analysis project Ga0209034, IMG submission 188219) | Marine microbial communities from the Southern Atlantic Ocean, analyzing organic carbon cycling - 250m_A/KNORR_S2/LV (SPAdes) (version 2) | ecosystem: Environmental > Aquatic > Marine...
TTAATACTTTTTTTGATAATTCCGTATCTTGTATGGAAAAGAAAAGAACAAGCTACAATTAGTTATTCTTCCCTAGAAATATTACAAAATATTCGCGCAATACAGGTTGGTTTTCTATCAACAATCCCTCTAGTCTTACGCCTTTTTGCTATATCTCTTTTCATTATGGCCTTAGCACGTCCGCAAGAAGGACAAAAAAGAACAGAAATATTATCGATGGGTGTTGACATAATGCTGGCATTAGATACCTCGGGAAGTATGAAGGCACTTGATTTTATTCAAAATGATAAAAGAGATACCCGCCTTACCATGGTCAAAGATGTGGTTTCCAAATTTATTGAAAATAGAACCAATGACAGAATGGGTATGGTTGTATTTGGTTCCGAAGCCTATACTCAATGTCCGCTTACTCTAGACCAGAATATTTTACAATCTTTTCTAAGAAAACTAGATATCGGAATGGCAGGAGATTCCACAGCAATAGGCTCTGCAATCGGTATTGCCGTCAAACGATTGAAGGATCTTAAATCAGATTCCAAGCTAATTATTCTTTTAACAGATGGTCGTAACAATGCTGGAAACCTGGCACCCTTACAAGCAGCGCAAACGGCCAAAGCTTTTGGTATTAAAATCCATACTATTGGAGTGGGAACACGAGGGAAAGCTCCTTTTCTGGTGAATTCTATTTTTGGGCAACGCTATGTTTACCAGGAAGTAGATATAGATGAAGTTACATTAAAGGAGATATCCAAAATAACAGGAGGACAATATTTCCGAGCCACAGATCTAGAATCGTTAAAATTAATATACAAAAAAATTGATCAAATGGAAAAATCTGAAGTAAAAATTTTTGATCATTCTGAATACACAGAACTATTCCACTATTTTCTTATACCGGCAATATTGATTCTATTTTTGGAAGTCACTTTATCCAATACTCTTTTTAGGAGGTTACCTTAATTGAAATTTGGTGCTCCCTATTATTTTTATTTATTGTGGACGTTGGTTCCTCTTATTATTTTTCTGATATGGGCCAACCGGAAAAAATATGATCTTATTGTCCGCTTTTGCGGTGCAAATTTATTATCAAAATTAGTAACTCTTGATTTTAAGAGACTCCAAAAATCAAAAGCAATATTCGTAATTCTTACGTTTCTCTTTCTTCTCCTTGCCCTCACCCGCCCTCAATGGGGATACCAATGGAAAGATTATAAACAAGAAGGAGTGGATATTATTATTGCCCTGGATGTATCAAGAAGTATGCTTGCGGAAGATATAAAACCCAACCGACTGGAAAGGGCTAAACGAAAGATCTCTGATCTTCTGAATATGCTAAAGGGAGATAGAATCGGTCTGGTTGCGTTTGCCGGTACCTCATTTGTCCAGTGTCCGTTGACACTCGACTATGCTGCAGCGCGAATTTTTTTAAATGCGATTGATACCGACCTTATTCCAGTACAAGGTACTGCCCTTGGTGATGCATTGAGAAAGTCGACTAAAGCCTTTAGGACCCAGGAAAATAAATCTAGAGCTATCATCCTGATTACAGATGGGGAAGACCAAACCGGACAAGCAATGGAAGCAGCTGAGGAAGCTAAAAAGGCTGGTGTTAAAATTTTCACTATTGGAATCGGAAAAGAAATCGGTGCACCTTTGCCTGATCCAAATATAGCAAGTGGTTTCTTGAAAAATAAAAATGGTGACGTTATTCTCACAAAGCTGGACGAAACAACTCTGCAGCAAATTTCCCTAAAGACGGGTGGTAGTTATGTGAGATCTGTAACTGGCGATATTGATCTTAAAACTATTTATCTCGATCAAATAAACAAGGGTCTGGATAAAAATAATTTTACATCCGAACGCAGAAAAATATGGCAGGAGCGATTTCAGTGGTTCATTTTCTTTGCCTTTTTATTCTTGGTTTACGAAAGTGGTTTGTCTGCCAGGAAAATTGAGTTGAATCGCTAAAAAATGGTCTGCATTTGGATTCTGGTTTTTGGTATTATATATAGGTAAGGTACCTTGACAAAACACATGTGAAGTTTTATCCAGACAGCAGGTACTTAAAAAATTAGTTTTCGTAGAATAACGTATCGAAAGGAAGAAATTATGCAAAACAGCCCCCGATCCATGAGCATAGATGCGGTAGCGGCAGAGCAACAACGTTTTATGGTGCGTGTCTATAACTGGATGGCAGCCGGACTCGGGATTACCGGTTTTATGGCCTACTATGTAGCTAATACCCCAACTTTTTTTAATATTGTAATGGGAAATCCTATTATTCCCATTGTTCTCATAATTGCTCAAATTGGCCTTGTATTCTGGCTAGCATCAAGGGTTATGCAGATGAGTGTTAGTCAGGCAACCGGAGTATTTTTGCTCTATGCTGGATTGACCGGAATCACATTTTCTACTCTATTCGTTGTTTATACTGCCGCCTCTATAACCGCGACGTTTATGGTAACCGCAGGAACATTTGGAGCGATGAGTATTTACGGGTATACAACCAAAAAAGACCTAACCTCCTGGGGTAGTTTTTTATTTATGGGATTAATAGGAATTATCATAGCTTCAGTGGTTAATATTTTCATGGAAAGCCAGATGATGCATATGATCATTACCTATGCGGGTGTTCTGATTTTTGTGGGATTAACAGCTTACGATACTCAAAAGATCAAGGAGATGAACATAATAGGTAATGAAGGAACTGATGAAGATACAAAAGAAGCCATTCGTGGGGCCCTCACACTTTATCTTGATTTTATAAATCTCTTCCTGATGCTCCTAAGACTTATGGGAGACAGGAGATAACCTCTTTTTTAATCAGAACAATTGATTCCCGCTTCGGCGGGAATGTACCCTTACCGCGTTGAATTTTATGGATTGCAAACTTCGAGTAAAAATAGTCCTCGTCGTTGGCCTTCTTGTCCTTTTTACAGATTTCTATGTTTATGCCGACCAGACCGACTCCCATATTCAAGAAGGACTAAACCAATACGAAAAAGGTCTTTACCAAGAGGCTGAGAAAAGTTTTGCTCAAGCACGTTCCAATAGGCCTGATGACCATAGGCTTGACTACAACTTGGGCAGTTCCCAATACAAGCAGGGTAAATACCTTGAAGCCTTACAAGACTACACACAAGCCATACAGCAAAAATCAAATCCTCAAATAAAAATAAATTCGCTATATAACTCCGGCAATGCCCTTTTTAAATTGGGAAAACTGGAAGAAGCCGAGGCGGTATATAAAAATGTACTGACGTTGGATTCTTCTGATATGGATGCTAAGTTCAATCTTGAATTCGTTCGCGAACAATTAAAAAAGAAAAAAGATCAGGAAAAAGAAAATAATAAAAGTGAGGCATCTAATCAAAAAAAGAAAGAATCTCAAAAACAAAAAGATAAAAATGGAGAAAACAAACCTAAACCCAATGAACCCCCCTCTAGCGAAAAAAAACCTCAGAAAAATAATCCAAAGGAATCTGCAAAGGTAAATCCTCGGGAATTAAATGAAGAAGAAGCAGAACAATTATTGAAAAACCTTTCTGAAGATTTAAAAAAGATTAGCCGTATGCAGGCAGCCAAAGATAAATCAAAAAAAGCTTACCAAGGCAATCAATGGTAAAAAGATGACTCGATCGAAATCTTCAAAATTATTCTTAATCATAAGTCTGTTGGTTTTCATCTTATTAACATTACCCGCATGGGGAGAGAATATTCAGGTATTAGCTACTGTAGACAAAAATGAAATTACTTTAGAAGATAGCCTGCAATTATCTATTACCATTCAAGGAACTCAAAATACCTCCCCTCCAGAATTGCCTTCTTTACCTGATTTTCGCATTTCATCTTCTGGCACGTCATCATCGACTCAGATAATTAATATGAAACGTAACATTTCCATAACTCATAATTATCGCCTAACCCCTATGAACACAGGTAATTTTAAAATTGGCCCGGCCCGCATAAGAACCAATGGAAAAACCTATGTTACTCAACCCATTGCCATTGAAGTAAGGAAACCTACCGCACCAAGTCAATCAGGTAATAGGTCTGTTTTCATAGAATCGGCTATATCTAAAAAGAAAGCCTTTGTTGGAGAGCAGTTAATCTATTCCTTCAAAGTTTTTCATCGTGTAGAGGTCAAAAATTTTGATTTAAATATGCCATTTGGCGTATCTTATTTTCATAAAGAAGATCTAGGAAAAGCAAAAAGTTTTAATAGTGTAATTAATGGAATTCAATACCATGTTCAGGAAGTTTCCGTAGCATTGTTTCCTATTAAACCAGGGAAAGCAGAAATCCCAACAGCAAGTCTTGAGTTTGATATCTATCACCGTGCACAAAAACGTTCCAATCAAGGACCCTTTGGCCAGTTCTTCAACGATCCATTTTTCAATCAATCAACTCGCGCAGAACATAAAATTTTACGAACCAAGCCTATATTTCTTGAGATATCGCCCTTACCAGAAAATGGAATGCCAAAAAATTTTGATAATACTATTGGTGAATTTCAAATGGATGCAAACTTGGGAAAAAACAACCTTGAAGTTGGGGATACCACCACACTGACCGTAACTGTTTCAGGCAAGGGAAATATTCGCGGAATACTTCTTCCTGAACCTGACCTTAAAAATTTGTTTAAAGTATATCCGGATCAACCCGAAACCCATCAAACAGTAACAGGAAATCAGATTGCCGGTAAAAAAATATTTAAATTTGCATTGGTGCCTTTAAAGCCAGGTTTGACCAATTTGCCTATTTTTTCCCTTTCCTATTTTGACCCATCTGCAAGAGATTACCGTCAAATTTCAACTCAGCCAATCAAAATAAGTGTAAGTCCATCTACAGCAAAAGAAAGTTTAAATTTAGTCCAATCCAATTCCCTTGGAAATATTTCTACTCAGCCAGAAATTAAAAATTTAACAGAAGACATACTTCCCCTCCACACACAGTTAGATGATTTTCAAAATATAAATACTAAAATAGATACTCAAACCATTGTGGAATTTATTTCGCCAGCTGTTTTATTTCTTATTTCTGCATTTTTTATTAAACAAAAAAAACGTTTAACCACCGACGTAGCTTTTTATAGAAATCAAAAAGCATATAAAACAGCTACCGAGAAACTCAAAAATTTAACTCTTTCTCAAGACAAAGATTCAAGATCATTTGCAAACGAACTATCGGAAATACTCCGCGAATATATAGGTAACAAATTAAATCTCGAAGGAAAAGCCATTACGGCGACGGAAGTAGGCACCAAACTAAAGGCGTCAGACTTTAAAGTCAGTCAAGCAGACAGCGTTCGAAAATTATTAGAAAAATTTGAAGCTTTGCAATTTACTCCTAAATCTTCTGGAAACAATCACGAATTATTAAATGAATCACAAAATTTGATTAAAACTCTGGAAAAAGAATCTTGAATAAAATTATTATAAATTTTGCAGTTTTAATGGTTATACTTTTTCAACCCCTTTTGGGGTATGCAAAAGATTTTATGAGCGAGGTAGCACGAGCTAATGAGCTACATGCAAATAATAATTTTCAGAAAGCGGCAGATGCTTATGAATCTATTCATGAGGCAGGGCTGGAGAATGGTTATCTATATTATAATTTAGGGAATACTTATATTCGCCTTGGCAAAAACGGCTTTGCAATTTTAAATTATATTCGTGCGCTTAAATTAATTCCCCGAGATGAAAATCTACAGGCAAATTTAAATTTTGCTATCCAACAAACACATGACAAAATTCCCTTACCTGAAAAGAGCACTTTAAATAATCTCTTTTTTTGGGTTAGTGATCTGAATTTAAGCGAAAGCCTTAAGATTGCATTTTTAGTTAACGTAATTTTCTGGTCTGCTCTAATAGCATGGTTTTATTTTCGTTCAAAAGTCTTTAAACTAATTCGAAATCTATCGTTCTATATACTATTGTTTGCCATCCTCTCAGTGATAGTTAAATCACACCTTGAAACAGGTTATAAAACAGGAGTAGTTATTGTAAACAAGGCTTCCGTTAAATCTGGTCTTGATACATCGAATGCTACCTTATTTGAATTACATGAAGGGGCGCTTGTCAACATTACAGCGGAACGTGAAAATTGGTTTGAGATTCGATTAAATGAAAAACAAAAAGGTTGGGTTCCTAAAGACACACTAGGGAGCTGATATTCAGAAATGCAAATAAATTTGTTTGGTAATAAATTTCTAAAGGTGTGATGATTTATTAAGGGTTTCTTTCCACGGGAGTAATTTCTCCATATTCAATTATTTGTGATGCTTGATTTGCTAGTTCTTTTTTCTTTCCTAATAATTGAATTCGTTCTCGCATTTTTTTAACTTTTTCTGCCTGATCCTTATCTTTAGCAATATTAATTTCTTTAAAACCTATTATTGCTTTGGCAATTTTTTCTCTCATTAATTTTTTCTTTGCTGATTCAATTTCTTCAATTCGTGCTCTTTGATTTTTAATCAAATAATCATTAACAATTTCATCGTTTAATTTGATTTTTTTATAACCCTTGACCAAACTTCGAATCATTTCTTCCCTGGTTTCCTTTTTGGTCTTCATATTAAAATTCCAATCGAGATTATCAATCGCCAGTTTGGCTCGGGCTGCACCATAGCGATATTCTCTTTTCTCATTAACTTTTAATATTAGGGTACTTTTGTTCGACATCTTTATACCGTAAGAGTCGATATCTGGATGACCATAATATCTATATATTGACTTAAGCTCGCTTGATGCCAAGTCCATAATATGAGGATTCATTATTAATCCATTGCCGAGGTTAAAATGCTCTTCCAATATGTAGGGATCAATCAATGTGTTTCCCTTGATATGTATATTTTGCACAAATTTTTCATCGGCTAATGATATCTGGCAAAATCCTAGCACTAATAAAACTAAAAAAGTAAACCTTAAAACCTCTTTTATTATTTCTAATTTAATATTTTTCATAATTAGCCCATTAGCTTTCTTATAATTTAGCTAAAAAAGATATTCTGAATTGAATGGATACACTAGGATTACATTGCTTAACGGCAATGCCTGTACATACTTTAAATTAATGAACTCAACTAAAAGGAAGTAAATCCTATATAGTAAAAAGAAGGTTAAAGCTAATTAAATTAAACTCTGTTTTCCAAAAAATTTTATACAATCCTCAATTATCCAGTCGATAGATGATAGTAATCCATGATCGCTATCCAGCTCTGTTAAATGGCACCATGGATGGCTACTAACAAAGTCCCTTGATTCTTGAATATTTACAGTATCATCATGCAAGCCATGAACTATTTTTGTTGGAATATTTTTCTCCAAGGAAAAGGATTGCCATAGCTCAGCGTCTATAAATAAATTAGTATTTAAAAAAACTTCTTTATTGTAACGATAATGGAAAACAGGAATTAACGGACCCTCAACCTGGGAATTTTTAAGTTTTTTCTGCCAACGTTCCAGAAAATTAAACCCAGGAGCCATAAGATAAATGGCCTTCACGGTATCCCTTGTTTGGGCAGTCAGGCTAGCTAAATACCCACCCATGCTACTACCAATTAAGCCAAATTCTTTACCCTTCTTGTCATCTATTATTGACTGAACCAGTTTTATCTGTCTAGATAAAGTCAAATTTTCAAAATCATTTTCTTGTAAATCAGGCACACAAATAGGCACTTTTAGTTCTTCAAACCGCTTTTTAAATGCGATTGCTTTATTAGAATTAGGTCCCGATGCAAATCCGTGCAGATAAATAAATTCTGTCATGAAATATCAGTATTTACTGTTTCTATTTTTATCACCACCTCTTTCATTACCCATAATAAGATCAGTCCTGGTAAAGCAAATATAAATGTAGAGAAGAAGAAAGAAACCCAGCCGAATTTATCTACCAAGACACCTGAAACTGGACCAACAAAAACCCTTCCCAATGATGCCAAGGCAGAGAGTAAAGCAAATTGAGTGGCTGTAAATCGATGATCACAAAGAGCCATTAAAAAAGCGACGAATGCAGCTGTACCCATTCCTCCTGCAAGATTTTCAAAAGCTATGGTAAAAATCATTAAAGGATAATTTTTCCCAACCATAGCCAATATCATAAATGAAAGATTTGATATAGCCTGAAATATTCCAAAAATTAATAGGGATTTAAATAAACGAAATCGAGCCATTAAGACGCCACCGAAAAGAGCCCCAATTATTGTGGAAGCCAGTCCCATGCCTTTATTAATGGCCCCCACCTCCCCCACTGAAAAATTAACTCCCCGGATTAAAAATGTTGTTGTCAAACTACCTGCAAAGGCATCACCTAATTTGTAAAGAACGATTAACCCTAATAATGACCAGACACCACTGCGAGAAAAAAACTCTTTGAAAGGCCCTTGTACAGCCTCTTTCATTGTGGCGGGAGGAATTCCTGGGTTTGTCGGTTCAGGACCAAACCATGCGGCGGTAACACCAAGGAACATGATAAGTGCCATCAAAATGTAGGTAGCTCGCCATCCAATATATTCTGACAATATCAATGCCAATGCACCGGAAACTAACATTGCCACACGATAGCCAGTTACCGAAACGGCGGCTCCCATTCCTCGTTCACGTTCATGTAACACTTCGGTGCGATAGGCATCTATTGCTACATCCTGGGAAGCGGAAACAAAAGTAAGAAAAAACGCAAGAAATGCAAGTACCCATAACCCATTTTGAAGGGAAGTAGCGCTCATTCCCAAAATAATTCCAATCAAAAATACCTGCGATACAATTATCCAACCTCTACGCCTTCCAAAAACAGGAACAACAAAACGGTCCATTAGAGGCGACCAAAGAAATTTTAGGGTATAGGGTATCCCTACTAAACTAAACAACCCAATAGTCTTGATATCCACCCCTTCAACCGTGAGCCAGGCTTGAAGTGTTCCTCCGGACAACGCCAAGGGGAGCCCAGAGGAAAAACCAAGAAATAGGACCGCTGCCACCCTTCTGTTAAAAAATTCATTCATATTTAATTATTGTTTATCAATAACTTAAATGTATTTACCTAAGAATCTAGATTCAGGATAAATAATATACATAAATACCCCACATATATAGCATTAAAGCCAAATATTTTTCATTAATTTCGACCCAAAATCCTTGTTAGGTTGATATGATAGACAATAAACATAGATGTGCAAACCCGTCGACAAAATTTTTATATTATTTCAGACTAACATAATGGCTATAAATGTTTGTTTTTTGTAACCATTTCACCATTATCATCCGATAAATAACTGAAATAAGTAACAATTATGCAAAATTCAGAATCCCTACAGATGATAAAAGAGCAACTCAAAATAAAGTCAGTCGAGTTGCGTAAAGCTACAGAGGAAAAAGGAAAAGTTTCAAAAAAGTTTAAAGATCTTGCCTCATTTAATAGAGATGAAACTGCCAAACTAAAAAAAGAACTTAAAAAAGTTAAGGAAGAGGCAGAAATTCAGAAGCGACAAGCGGTTACGGCAACACGACTTGCTAAACAATCGGGAATAGAAGCAGGAAAAATAGAAGCTGAAAAAGTAGAAGCGGCAAAAAGTAAAGAGGAAGAATTAAAGATTGCCAAACAATTAGAAAAAAAGATAAATCAAAAAGTAGTTGGACAGTTTGAAACCTTAAAAAAACGTTCAGAAATTTTACTGGAAAAAATAGAAAAGGAAAAACAATCCAATAAAAAATTTCAGAAAGAACGTGGCATTCTTATTAAGGAGTTAAAACGTCTTCGCGAAGACAAAGGTAGTGTCGATAATTTGAAGAAAAAAGTGAAGATTCTTAAGACCGAATTGGAAAAAGCAAAAAAGACATCTACGTCTTCAGGGGAGGTCACAGACGATATAGTTAATGAAAAAGATGCTTTAATTAAAAAGTATGAAGATATGCTTAACAAAGGAATGGAAGATGGAGAAGATGGCATGCTTCCCTCCGAAGTTATTCTAGAGTTAAAAGATGAAGTGACAGATTTAGAAAAAGAAAGACGAAAAATGGTTGTCGAAATGGAATTATTAAAAAAAGACAACGAAGAGATGGATATGAAAATAATTTTACTCGAAGATGAGCTTAATAAAACGGGTAAGGAAGAAGGATCATCCAATACCCAGGAAAGTCGTGCAGCTCAAGCATCTGAGTTTTCTTCAGGGCTTGAGAATTTTTTGGTTACCTATTCAGATATGATCACACTTTTACTGGTTATATTTGTTTTGATGTTTACTGCATCCAAGCTTGATGCAAATAAATTTGCGGAAGTCATGTCTTCATTTCAAACCAAAAAAATGCGTACAGATTATGTGAATGTACGATTAAATTCAGATGAGATGAAAATGCTTAAACGTGTGAGAGAGCTTGTAAAAGATAATGTCGATGCGGAAAGTTTGGTGCGAAGTGATACCAAAACCATACTTCACCGTCTACCTACTTCAGATTTATTTGCACCAGGAGAGGCTTTTTTTAGTGATGGGGCGGAAAAGCTTATTGTTGACACCATCAGGAAAGATATGAAAGAAGGGGTAAAACAGGTATTTGTGGATGGACATACTGATAATGTTCCCATGAAAAGTTCCAAATTTCCTTCTAACTGGGAGCTCTCCTCATCGCGAGCTTCCAAGGTAGCTCGTTTTATAATTAAAACAATGCGTTTTCCGGCAAAAAGAATGGTTGTTACGGGCTATGGTGAATTTCGACCGCTTAAACCAAATACCAGTGATGACCATCGCGCAGCCAATCGGCGTGTTGAGATAAAAATATTAAAAGACGTTAAAGTCGCTGAAAAGGAAGCAAAAGAAGCAAAAGAAGCTGAAAAAACTACTAAGAAAGATCAATAGTTAATTAGAGAACCAAAGTAGACTACATATATATAAACGGGACAACCTGCTATATAGAGTCTTTTAATTCTATTTGAATAAGTAAATTATTTTTTAAAAATCTTCATAAACTAATACTAGGTTAGCCAATATGGATGCTTCAGAAGAAAAAAAATCAGAAGGTAACCTTTCCGATGAAAAAGAAACTTTAGAAGATCCAGTAGTTAATGATTCTTTGATTGATTCTACTAAACCAAAAATTAAAAATACTGAGCCAAAACTTAACAAGTCAGATGCGGAAACTCTTTTTTATAACCGGCAGGCTTTCCTAAGGTTCAATCGATTCAAGATAGATCGTACCCTTAGCACACTATCCGAAATTGACCGCACTATTTTCTCGTTGATCCCCAGGCTGCTCCATGTCCACCAGGAAGGTTTGCCGGGTTATTTTGAAGGCAATCCACCCTGCGGAATACATAACTTCAAACTAGATCATGAAGCTCAATTTGCTATTGAAAAAATGTTTCCAGATGTCATTGTTCGCCGAAATCCAGATTTAAAACCCGTTATTCACACTGCCCTATTGATGGGAAGTGTGGGGTCCATAGCACAAACCAAAAAATCGGATTTAGACTACACCCTTCTCGTAAATAAGAATGACTTTACCGAAGAGAGCATGAAGCTTTTCCAAAAAAAACTAAACCTTATAGAAAACTGGACCTGGGATAACTATAATTTGGAAACCCACTTTTTTATAAATGACTACGAAGAAGTTAAAAATAATATTTTTGGTGAAAGTGATAGTGAAAGCACCGGTTCAGCTCTTGCCAAGCTACTAAAGGAAGAAATGTATCGAACCATGATTATCGTTACAGGAAAAATTCCCTTCTGGTTAATTTCTCCTGTTAATTCAGATGATGATCGATATGACGAATTGTATAGGAAGTTATCCAATGGACAAACTTTGCTAAAAAATGAAGAATTTATTGATATGGGCAATGTGGATGATATATCTCAAGGAGAGTTTTTTGGTGGTTCGATTTGGGCTTTGATCAAATCCTTTAAATCACCCTTCAAAACCCTCATGAAAATGGGCATACTCGAAGAGTATATGTTTAGTGATACCAAATCTAACCTCTTATGCCATCAGGTAAAAGGCAAGTATTTTGGAGATACCCCCTATCTTGATATTGACCCCTATTTAGGAATGTTCGAACGTGTGCAGCAGTTTTTCAAAGAATCTAAAGATGAAGAAGCTTTAGATGCGTTAAGGTGTGCCTTTTATCTGAAAGTAGGAACAAAAGTAGAGCCAGACGAATTGGAAAATGGAAGTAAGAACTGGAAAAAAAATACTCTGGTACAAATGCTAAATGATTGGGGTTGGGATACTGAAAAGGTTGAGAGACTTAATGATTATTCGAATTGGCAAATGATGCATAAAGTGGACTTGGGAAACAGTATTAACAAGATCCTAATGGCCTCATATAAAAATATTTCTGAAGAAAATAAGAACCTTGATCCAAGCGAAAGTTTAATCACTGAAAAAGACACCCATTTACTAGGACGAAAACTGTTTAGTTTTTACAGAACGGCTCCAAACAAAGTAGATAATTTGGGTGCTTTAGTAGATGGAAAAACAGCTGAAAAAGAATTGACATTTTTACTAGATCAAAAATCAGATCGTGATAAAGCAACTTGGTATTTGATTAGGGGTAAAACCGGGGCATTGTTGGAACAAATTAACCCCGATGATATTATTAAAAAATCCAGCACACTTCCTTTTTTATCAGTCTTTGCTGTTTTTAATAGTCTATATAATACAAACACGCAAATGAAGCTGAATTCTGATCGGGGCATGAAGGAAAGTGATTTACACGTATTGCTTGATCAATTTAATGAGTTTATTGCATCTGTAAATATTGCAGCACTATCTAATGATGACTTATTGGCTGATTCTAAGGTAAATCAATTATTCATGGTAATTGACTTTGGAACACCACCTCCACCTGAAATAACCATTGGGAACATCGGTGATTGTAAAAATAATGATGAATTAAATAAATTTATCAATAAGCGGATTGAACGAATAAAAAGCATCACCACTACCTATCTCACCTCATGGGGAGAGCTATTTTGCAAAACTTATGCTGGATTAAACTGTATGCCACGTTGCGTTACGGAATTGACCCCGCAATTAAAACCCGAAAATGTTGAAAAATCGGATTTTCTTAAGGTTTATATTCCAAGTGGCCGAAAAGAACTATTAAAAATACCCTGGTTAAGTGATTACGTTATCCGCTCACTGCTGATAAAGTCCAAGAACCAATCGGACAAAGTCGCAAGTTAATATAATGAAAGTTATTAAATAAGGCATTATGGCTACAGCGACACAAGAAGCAAAGGGCGTAGTTGAAGAAACTGAGAAAGAAGAGCGCCAAGAACTAACAGGGATCGATACAGGGACCCTAATGGGCCTCTTGGTCGGCACTTTCCTCATAGTTGTTGCAATTATCCGAGGTGGTGACGCCGGGATATTTATTAATTTAAATAGTTTTTTGATCGTTATAGGAGGAACCATTGCTACTGGTTTTATAGCTTTTCCTTCAAATAAATTAATGGCCATGTTTCCAGTAATCAGAAATGCATTTAAACCTGACCCCTATGCACCAGAAGATTATGTTGACGATATTATGAGACTGGCGGCTAAATATCGATCAGGCGGCATGAAACAATTGGAAAATGCGGAAAGTCAATTAGACAATCGGTTTTTGAAAAGTGGGATTGCTATGATTGTCGACGGATACAATGCTAAAGAGATACATGAGATTATGGAAAGAGAAATGACATCCTTGATGGAACGACATAATTCTGGACAAAAGATTCTTAGATTCATGTCTGTCCAGGCACCCGTGTTTGGTATGGCTGGGACGCTAATTGGTCTCATCCAAATGTTGATGCATATCTCCAATCCTGACACCATTGGTCCAGCCTTAGCGACAGCATTGATTACCACATTTTATGGAGTTTTATTGGCAAATCTAATTATGACACCGCTAGCTGTAAAGTTATCCAGTAGAACGGAAATGGAAAGCACCCTATTTCGTGCTATTAGACTTGGGGTTATGGGTATTCACGATCGAGTCAATCCACAAAGAATTCAGCGTACCATGAATGCGCTACTTCCACCATCAATGCAGAAAGAATAAAGTTAAATGTCAAATGTAGAAGAAATAATTTCTTTAGTCCTAGATGAACCCAAGCAGGACGGTGGCGATTTCAGTGGGTTTGACCTCAAAGGGGTGAGCCTAAATGGTGCAAGTTTTGCTTTTGCAACACTTATTGATATCAATATGGAAGATGCCGAGCTACTTGATATTAATTTTTCAGAGTCAACATTAAATAATGCCAATTTCAAAAATACAAAAATTAAAAATGTCAATTTTGTTGGTGCCAACCTTGAAGGAATAACTTTCGAAGAAGCAACAATTGAGGGTTGTAACTTTAAAAATGCAAACCTAACGGGTTGTGATTTTTCACAGGCAATGTTGGATGATTGCAATTTTCATGGCGCAAGTCTCGATCATTCAAATTTCTATTCAACCACAATTGATAATTCAAATTTTGCTTTTTCAAGAATGCTCTATGCATTCTTGAAGCAAATAACAATTAATAAGAGTCGATTAAGTGGTGTCAATGCCCGGGGATCGGACATGAGTTTTTCAAAAATGACAGAAGTTGAGATGAAAGGGTCAATACTAAAATACGCAGACCTCAATTCCTGCACTTTTAATAATGTCAATTTTAGTAATTCAAATTTGATTGGTGTTGACTTTAAAGACGCTCAATGTGAAGGAGTTCAGGGAGAAGAAGCCAATATGGAAGGTTCAGACCTAACTTATGCAAACTTTAAAGGATGTAATTTGAAAAATGCTTTCCTTCTTGAAACTAATTTACATGGAACCGACTTTACTAAAGCCAACTTATCTGATGCATACCTTGTTGACGCTAACATATCAAAAGCAATCACCAAAGAAGCAAATCTGGAGAATACCATCCTAGCTTGAGTTTTGGTTTAAAGGATATTTTCCTATACCAAAATTGAAGAATGCTGAGATTTTTCTGTGCATTCCTAAATAAAATTTCTTATCCTATTTGGAACTATTCTTCAGGTGGACAACAACCATCCCCAGGTGTGTGGATGTGTCCTTGACCCAATTCTTCTTCAGTAGCTTCTCGTACCCCTGTTATCTCAAGAGCGAAATGTAATGTCTCCCCCGCTAATGGATGGTTTCCATCTACATCAACTTTATCACCCACCACAGCTTTTACTGTAAAGACTGTTCGAGTTCCACCGTCGCCTTGGCCTTCAAATTGCATTCCAGGTTGGATATCTGCATCTTTTGGGAAATTAGCTTTATCTACCTGCATCTTTAACTGTGGGTTTAATTCACCATATCCTTCTTTGGGAGGAACAGTAACGTCTCTTTTGTCTCCAACACCAAGGCCTTCCAATTCTTTTTCCAAGCCAGGAATCATTTGCCCCGTACCGTGAAGATAAGTAAAAGGCTGGCCCTTCTCGGCTCGATCTAGTTCCACTCCATTTGTATTTTTTAAGCAATAACTCATACTAACAACAGAATTTTTCTTAATCATGGATTGTCCTTTCAAAACAAAGACTGTAAATTTCTTTAAATAAATTTATTAAATTGATGATCCCAATCATCATATATTCTTCACACAGCGAAAACCAACATTTTCAAAAAAATCATTTGGGTTGGCTTCGGTTCTTGTAAATGAATATTTATAAGCTTCCAAAAAATAATGACCCGCCCTTTGGAAACCATTTCCTCTTAAAACTTTAAACGTTTTTCCAAAACGAAATTCTTTACGGCTATTACCAGGATAAGGAAGGTACCAATTTAAAGTCCATTCCATAACATTTCCAGAAAGCCCAATTACTTTATAATGACTGGAATCTTCCGGATACGCGTTGACGGGCACCGTTTGCCTATCTCCCTCAATCCCAACATTAGCATTTCCTTTTTTATACTCATTTCCCCAAGGAAAAGAAAGTCCATTAGGTCCTCTGGCTGCTTTTTCCCATTGCGCTTCAGTAGGAAGCTGCTTATCCTCCCATTGGCAAAAAGACCAGGCTTCCCACCAGGTTACCTGCGTTACCGGATGATCGCCTTGCCCTTCTGGGTAAATACCCTCATTCCAATGAGCCGGATGATCAGTAAATTGGTTTGTTTCTAAGAACTCAATATATTTTTTATTGGTCACTTCATACCGATCTATATAATAGGAACCCAAAAAAACTTTTCTTTCCGGGTGTTGATCCAGATAAAGTGGCTTTACTGCTCCAATTTTTTTATGCGTGTCATCTTTGTCAACCTTATTGGTTCCCATAAGAAAATCTCCTGCTGGAATAAGAACCATTTCTTTTCTGTCCAATGCAGAAAGCCCGCCATTCTGATCACAGTCACAGCATCCCCAAAGAAATGACAAACAAATAAAAAATGTTGTATAGTTTTTGATCTTATTCAATGCTCCCAAATATGCCATGCTAGCAAAACACTACTCCAAATCGCAACAGGTAACCTGGTCTCATATAATAATAGTCCTTATTTACTTATATTTGCTGCCGGATTTTGTTGATTCTTTTGAAAAACAAATAGAGAAAATTACAACTGGAGAACCTTATCCTCATATTTTGAAAAAAGATACGTTTACACTTAATACGCGTAACATCAAGGTTATTAGGGCAGGTAAAAAATATCTTTGGATTGGAACTAGCAATGGACTGATACGCTATGACACTAAGGAAGAAGAACAAATTGAAGTTTACGACAATAAACACCAGCTTCTAAGCAATGGAATTTTTGCGATTTCCCTAGATAAAAATGGGTGGCCATGGATAGGTACCTATGGAGGAGGACTTAGTTATTTCAATGGATCAAACTGGAAAAATTATAATACTCCCGATGGTTTGAACGATGCCTTCGTATACGATATTGCATGGGATAAAGAAAAAATCTGGCTGGCGACCTGGAGCGGTGTAAACTTTTCTAATATTAACCAAGATATCGCAAAAACTTGGGCAAGCTTTACTGTAAAAAATTCTGATGGGGGTTTGATCGATGATTGGGTTTATGCGGTAGAAGTAGAAAAATCGGGTCGAATTTGGTTCGGTACTGAATCAGGTATATCCACTTACTATAAAGGTAAATGGAAAGGACTTAATAACACCAATGGGCTTGGCGCATCTTATAATTTGGTCAAGGAGAAGAATAGAGAAATCATGTCCCTATTTAAAGGACAACATCATAATGCTTCTCCATCGATTCCAAATATCCAAACAGCAGATTACAAACCCAACTACATAGTGTCCATGTTGCTAGATGAAAAAAACCGTTTGTGGATTGGCACCTGGGGTGGTGGTTTGAGTCTACTCGATACAAAAACCTTCAAATTCAGAAATTTTACCACTCAAGATGGATTGCCAGGAAATTTCATTCTTTCAATCGAAGAAGATCATTCCGGTGGCTTATGGATTGGAACTAATGATGGATTGAGTTTATTCGATGGGAAAAAATTTCTGAATTTCTCACGCATAAATGGACTTAAATCTAAATTTATCTTTAGCCTTGAAGCCGCACAAGATCATTCTCTATGGGTTGGTGGTCACCAAACCCTCACCCGAATAATCATTGATCCTACCTCTGGGTTTCCGCTAAACTTGCAATAACCCATTCACGCAGGTATTTTTTATTTCTGTCCCGAATACATCTAGCTATTAAATTATTGGTAAAGGAGGCTCACCAATTAAAAATCTTCATCTTCTGGATCATCGTCATCCATAGCCTCATCAACCAGTTCTTGCTCGGCTTGATCCATTAGCTCTTTTATTTGCTCATAACCGGCTGCAAGCTTCTGAATATTCATCAATAATGTAATAAGCTCCGCATCTTTACACTCCCGCATTCCAGCAACCAGAGGACCTCTTTCATCTTCATCATATTTTTTGTCCCACTTGTCAAAGGTCTCAAAGATTTTGTCTTTGCAATGGATTAAATCGTAAAAAAATGTTTTTATT
>Ga0209034_10000602_pt1 | contig 17923 bp, 19 predicted proteins | sample MarorgKNORR_S2LV_2_FD_188219 | JGI IMG/M metagenome (GOLD analysis project Ga0209034, IMG submission 188219) | Marine microbial communities from the Southern Atlantic Ocean, analyzing organic carbon cycling - 250m_A/KNORR_S2/LV (SPAdes) (version 2) | ecosystem: Environmental > Aquatic > Marine...
CGGGGTATCTATGCTTCATGTTTGGGTCTGTTATACATCTCCCCATAAATCCGTCGCCGGACTCTCCTTCAGATGGGGTGGGGTATCGCTTGTCTTCATTAGATAAAAAGTTATTCTTGTCCTTTTGCTCCTCTTCGTCTGTTGACGGTAACTCTGGAGCAGGCGCAGAGGGGTAGAGCTTTTCGTACTCTACGTACTTAAAGGCCTCTTCTATCTGGTCATAAGAAGTCATAATCCTTTGTTGCACCCAGTCTTCCAAAACATCGCCATCCTGCAAGAGCTCAAATAGGCCTTGCGCGCATTTTGCAATTTGATATAACTGGGATTTATACATCCGGATGGAGTTCGGATCTTCTGCCTCAGACTCCATCCTGGAGAATTTAATATCCTCTAGATCATTCATCCCATTTAATTACACCAAAAAATTAAGCCGGAGCGTCATCACCTGAAATTTGCCCAGGCTTCGAGGCGTACATATTATAACTATGCACTAGTGCGTCCAGTTTTTGCTGAGTGTGAGAAATTAAGCTTCTGTAGTTTTTTGCTATTTCACTTTTGTTTGTGCGAGTGATAACTGAGTCGCCCTCCCGAATGGTGTGAAAGTCCAATTCACCCTGGGATCCATCAACAAGCCTCAGCACATTTCGGCTTTGTCGTCTATAATATTGAAGCAAATACATTTCTCGAAGTATCGACTTTTCTTCTTGAAGAATAAGAGATAAATCCGTTAATTCAAAATTTGTATTTATGAGGGTGTTGAGCTCTCCCAAGTGAGCCTCAAGCCAGGCAGTAATTAATACTATTTCCGCCGCACGCTCTTCTGCAGACTCCGTGAAACATAATTCCGAGTCATAAATTTGCGTTGCTAGATCAGATAAAGCGGACACTGCGGTTATTCCTCCAGAATTTCGATAAGTTTTTTATGCTTGGGGTTATTTGGGTCAAGCTCAAACGGTGGCCCATTATCAATTACAACATTTGTGCCAAGATTCTCAGACTTAAAAGCCTTTGTGAGTTTATTTTTTAAGATTGTCCTATTTCCCGAAGGGAAAACCCCTGCGCGTACAGCAACCTCCTGGAGTTCGGTCAGGCTCATTCCTGCCATATTCTCCTCAAATATCCTAGCGTCATTCGTTCCGTACGGATTGCTCTTTCTTACCTCTAGAATTTCCTCCAGCTTTTTAACGTACTCTAAGTTCTGTTCGTACGTTTTTCCTGTGGTTTGATTTAAATCTTTTAACTCCGGCCTCTTGGCGGCCTTAGCTCGTTTAGCTGCCTTAGTCTTTCGGGCGGGTTTACCCTTGTTCGGGGCAGCTCTCTTCTTGTTTGTTTTTTTAGTACTCATACTTCCTTATACCTTTCTTAGGAGATACACATATATATGGTCTGCGTGAAAAACAAAAAAATCCACCCATAAGGTGGATTTTTTGTTTAAAAACTAAGGTTTTTAAGCCTTATACAATTATGCCTGTGAGAACCTTGTCGTCAAGGATCATGCGACCCTCTTCGATGGCGCCATAGTAGCCGATCTTTTGTGATCGGGATACCCATTGGTCGTCAACGACGAGATCGAATTCAGAACCACTTTCCGCGTCGGTTGCGACAGCGCGAAGCATGGATTCCTTGGACAGATCGATACCGAGGCAGATTTCCTCTTTGTCTCCGTCGAACTTTTCGTCGGTGCCGGAAACATCAGCATCGCCTACTTCGCCATCACCGTGTTTATCCCAGTCCTTGTCTCCAGCGGCAGTGTCAAACACTGAGTTCCACTTTTGACCCTTACCCATTTCGTTGATTTCCATGATGGAAACACCATAGAACTCAGGAATGCCGGCGGAATTAAAGATCTTATCTCTAAAGCTGTCTGTACCAGCAATGTCTCCGCCTCCCGCGATTTTACCGCCGGAGCCATCAGAATGAGTCACATTACTTCTTGTGTTAATTGGATTATAAGCCAATCCACGCAGTTCCTCAACGATTTCGGGAGAAACGATGAGGTCAGTGACCCCACGACCCCTGCGATCGGCAGGAGTGCCCTTCGTCCACGAAGTGTTAATTCTCTTAGCGAGAGTAAACAGTTTGTTAAGGTCTGCCAAAAGGAAGCGATCCTTCGAATGCGACCGGAAGACATGCTTCTTGTCATTCGTTACAGCATTGGCCAAGGCAGTCATAATCATAACCGCAGAAGTCTTCTCTTGCTTGAGAAGGATTTCCTGGGCAATTCTTGTAAATGTCTTACTAACGACATCAAGCCTGGAGCGTTGAGCGAATCTCTTGTCAAAAGAAACCGCACTATCCAAACGATAGGTCGTAAATTTCATTTCCTGTTGGACAGGAGCCACGTGATTGGTCGGAAGGCCGCCAGGGGAGTTTTGACTCCAGATCTGGATGTAGTCTTCGTCTGTAATATCGTGGTAAAGGTCCAACGGAATACTAGCGTTATCTTCAGAACCAAACTGAAGAGAGCTAAATAGGTTGCTCAGCGTAGGAGCCGTGTTAACGACTTCGGCCAAAAGAGGTCCGATGAAATCGCCGAGGGCCGCTTGAGCTTCATAAGCTACATCGCGGTTCTTGGAAGCCATAGCCTTGATAAGCTCGACTTGCTCTGGAGTTCTTTCGATTTTTATTTCCATGTTGTTATTCTCCTCAAGTTAGAAAGAAATCTTGCAAAGCCACTTGTCGCCGGCTGCATTCTTGGCGATAATTCTGCCAACGTCACCCGCTGCGGCATCGTCAACCTTAAATAGGCCTTCTTTGCCAGAGCCACCAACGGTAAGTCCCTTTCCGACTGCGCCACTTCCATCTAGGGCGTCGTTCGTGAGAAGGACCATGCCTCTAGTTAGGATGGGAACAGTTTGTCCAGGAAGCACGCATTGAAGTTCGTCCTTTTTTACGGGATAGCGGAGAAGATTTTCTCCGTTTTCGTCGTAAGCCAATGTTTCCTTAAGTGTGATACCTAAAGCGGGGTTGCCCGTTGCAGATGATGCCGGTGAGACATTCATATCATTCACTGGATACGCGTTATAACCAACATAGGCACTCGTAGGTTCGTTGCCTAGGTATGCTCTAAACGGAGTTCCAGTATGTTCTAGGCCAGAGGGGAGATCACCTGGTAACTGGGCGTTATCTTCCGCCGCAACCACAACTCCCGAGTCCCAGTCTTTGTCGGCAGTACTTCCTGGTACCAACGCTTGAAAGTTGGCCAGTCCGTCTACCTTCAACGAATAGAGGTTAATAACCTCGTGTTCGCTATAATCTCTGAATGGTTCTAATCTTTTTGCCATTATTTATTCCTCTAAAATTAATATGTTACCTTCACACTATCCCTAAAGGCTTTCGCGAATCTCTCGCGGAGGCTCTCTTCGGTTTCGATGGATTCTCCATTGTTGTTGGGAAGGTCTGCGTCTTCAGTAGTAGCTTGGTCGAGGGACTGCTCCACATCTGCGGCAGTCTCTTTAACGACTTCTTCTTCGACGGTTTCTTCGGTTTTAGCCTTAGATTCCAATCTCTTGGTAACTTCGGCCTCGATCTTGGCTTCCATTTCGTCGGCCAATTTTTGTAAATACTCTTTATTCTTTGTTTTGAACAATACCGCAAGCTTTTCCTGATATTCTGCGAAAGCTTCGTCAGCTAGATCCAAGGAAGAAACTTCCGAAGCGACAATCTTCTTGTCTTCGCTGTCTAGCTCATACAATTCTTCAATCGCTTCCATGCGTGAATCAAATCTCGCACGAGCTTCTCTTTCAGCGTTCTCTTCCTCAAGTCCTCCCAGCTTGGTTTCGGTTTCTGCGAGCTTCTCCTGAAGCTCTGAGAGTGTTTTCGCCAGCTCATCCTTTTGAGTCTGGGCTTCGGCTTGATCAGCTTTTGCCTGTTCGATCTGGTCGACATACTCTTGGCTTTTCTCGCGAATGGCGTCGTGAAAAACCTTAGTAATGTTGGCGATAGCTTCATCCGAAAAGTCCTTCGCAGCCGCCTTTTCAGAAAGGAGCTGTTCAATATCTTTTAGTAGTTCTTGCTTTTCCATAGTATTAAGAAAAAATTCGTGGTCAGATTGTATTACATTAGTGGATTCTAAATGAGAACTTTTTTCTTTATCAGTATAATGCTCTCTAACGCGTTGATCGTCAACTTTTTCTTCCTCCTCTGCCAAAGATTCTTTAGTTAGAACTCCAGTAACATCTGCAGCAGGAGTGTTAGTAAATCCTATTCCCAGGGGATATATCTCACCAATAATAAGTCTATTGACCTTTTGCCCGTCTTCAAGTTCTCCGCTGCCACCAAACGATTTCAAATGAGGGGTCAAGGCCTCCACCTCAGCAGGATCAGTAATAACCTCCGAGTCCCCAATGTTGCCGTTACCGACAGCAACAGCAAATTCGTTGAAACCTATCTCCCAACTTGCGGAAACGCTATTATATGATTCGCTTTCGGGATCAGAAGAAGCAAGCAATACATCCGCAAACTCCGGTGACGCAGTTTTATATACTACTGCTCCCAAAGATATGTTGAACGGATCGCTTGAGCCTGCATCCACTTCGCTTAAGATTTCTCCCTCACCCTTGTACTCGGAAAACTCCGCAGACACGATATGGCCAACAATATTATCCTTTTGGTGTTCTATGTTTGTGGGCTTATGAATAAAATAATCCTTAATTGCCATCGCCGACATAGTGTCAATCCCATCTCCGTTTTGATTGAATTTATTAACCACCGCAGCATTAAATGCCACGCCGACCAGATCGATATTTCGGTCTAGGTCTATACTGTCTGGAATTAGTTCCTTAAGGGGTTCAAGCGATGCCGTCGAAATATTCATATCCTCAACAACAGAAGAGGCAGTGACAACGCTTTTAAATTTTGCAGTGTATTTAAATTTTTCCATAATTCTTTAGAATAGATCTTACACTCATTATATTTCTTCGAGAAAACTACCCGATAAACATTGGAACAAAAGTAGACTGGACGTTATCTGCCTCAAGCTCCGTCATATCATAGTATATCTTAATCATCCAATTACCAAGTACTAATGCAGAATATGAGTCCTTTCTCGCCTTCTCGGGACCGCTTTGCCTTCTTAGGTTGTCTGGAAGATCAAAGGTTTGCGTTCCCTGCGGGGAGGTTTTGATTTGAATTAGTGCGCATTCGGATTTAGTGAGATCCACCATATCGGTTTGATGCTCTACAAAGTCTATCATCTTTGCAGAATCAGATTGACGCGACTCAGACTCTGCGGTTCTTAAGAATTTTATTTTCTTAATTGGAATTTTCTTCCTCCTCTGCTCATGGTATGCATCATCTGTAGCCCTTGCGCCGAACCAGATGCGTTTGTGGTCGAAGTTTGCCTGAAGTAATTCGTTGGCTATACGAATCCATGACGAACTAGGTTTTCTTAAATAACAAATTACATTAGCTTCCGGATCATACTCCCTCTTTGCTGCGAGCAAATCAGCCCTGTAATCCTCCTGTTTGTCAAAATTAGGGGTCATTAGTCCGATTTTTCTCTTCTTCTTCTTAAACACACTGCTCTCATTGACGGCATTAATAAATTGAAGCCCGCCATTATAATCCCCGACTATGCAAACTATATTAAAATTACTTAATATATAATCAAAATAATCTATATGCTGTTTTAGATTTGTGCCGGACAGCGCATACCCGTGGACCATAGTGCCGAATCTTTTATTGTCGTCCAGCTTAAATATCGTCATAGCAAAGTCGTCAGAACTTTCGGATTCAGCCCAGCTAGGGTCGAACGCCAAAAGATATTTTGCCCCAACCTCACCTTTCACTTCGACCGAAGGAGAGCCTCCGTCTGAAACAGTGCATGCAGACATCCTTGAGGTCTTAAAGTATCCGCTACTATCGTCTGTAAATATGGCGCCGAACTCTCGCTCGAACTGACTATGACTCATCGAGCTTTTTGCCTGATTAATGAGGTTCTGATCATATAGTTGCAGCGGCGCACAATCGTAGCTAAACTGCATAATGGTCCTCGTCGCACTGTCTTGCTTGGCTTCGTCAGATAAAATCAGGCCCTCAAATTGACTATACAGCTTATACATATACTCAAATTTGTAAGAGGCAGAGGACAACATGATCAACTTATTATTAGGCCACTGGTGGCGATCCTCCTCTTTCATCTTGCCTTCATTTATTAAGCTCGTTTCTAAATTATATAGATCTTCTCTTTGTGTTGGATTTTCAACAACAGAAAGAAATGGAACTATAACTTCATTATAAATTCTTTCAGGCATGAGAGCGAACTCATCGATTATAATTCTATGAAACCTAAAACCCCGAAGCTTTTCGCCGTCGCCCAAAGGAAGGGCGCGGATTCTAGAGTCCCCTATTTCCATAAGCCACTCATCATTGCTTTTGGATTTTCTCGTTATGCATTGAGCCAGCAAAGCTGCCTCCGGCTTTGAGGCGATATCCTCAATCTTTTTAAATATCATTTTTGCTTGTCGAAAAGATTTCGAAAGTATTCCAATCTCAACCCCTTGATTCATTATGGCGTCTAGAAACGCAAATATCCCAGTGGTAAAAGATTTTGACATTCCCCGAGACCAAACCCCCATAAAGTAATCGGTTTCAAACATGGCCTTAATCGCAGCGTGTTGAAAAGGAAAAAGCTTTATACCCGAAAGTAGGTCCGTGGCAAAAGTTACGTTTTCCCTTAGAAATTTATACAGGAGGATTCTAGCCTCCCGCTCCTCAATAAAACCTTCTTTCTCTAGAAGGATTTCATTGATATGCAGATCCTTTCGGCGCCTAACTTGTTGTCCCGCTTCCCAGCTCATTTTTGTCTATATAGTATTGTAGGTCTACGCCCCACAATGCCTCTCCCAGTTTTAGTATTTTTGGAATTATCAACTCCGAGGCCTCCCTGCTCCCTGAAAAAACAAATTGACAGGTGTCAGCAAACTCATGAGCCAAAACCCTCATGTTGTGATAAATAAATTTAAGATTAGTTGAATGCGGCCCCCATCGATTCTTTTTATAGATTTCATTGATAGAGCTTTCTGTTATAATAAATAAATAACAATCCATATCCCTTGCCCGTTCGAGCTCCCTTCTGAATCGGTCTAGATTATTAACGCTTAATGTCCCAATGAAATCTCCAGCACTTTTCCTATCTATGTAGGTATAGTCATAATCTCCTCCCGCTGCAGTATAGTCTCCAAAATCAAGCTTCATGGTGTCTGAGTTGGAGAAGGCAAGAGGCTTTTGTTCTCTTGTGTCGATAAAGATTTTGATATCCTCAAGATCGACATCATCAAACCCACAAGGAAGGCGCTTGGAAAACAAAGGGCTAACACCAACCTCCTTACAGGCTTGAGTATAACTTCCGAAGTGATCGACGTAGGTGTCAACGTCAGGAAGCTCAGCCAGCCTTAATTCTACATGAGAAGGCCCCCGCTCAAGCGTCTTATCTTTTATTCTGTCGCTGAGCAATCTCAAGATATACTCTTTTACTTCGTCTCCCTCGCGAGCCTTGCACCACTTAATCAATTGAGCCCTATTGTCAAAATCTTTACGAAAGTAGTCTTTTTTATTTTTAAATGGCAACGGTTCTCCCGTCAATTTATTTAATCGAGGAAAGTACTCCGTATAATATTCTGCCATATTTGTGCCATGTTGCTTAAGATGACAGTGAAGCCCCTTTTCGGACGAAAAGCCCTTATTGCATATTTTACAATTAATCATAACTCTACATCGTAAACCCTAAGATCTTCCTTGGGCATCCTCCGGCGTTTCCCAAAGTACCCCAGTCTTTGCCCCAGCCAAAACACAACCAATGCAACCCTCGGGACTTTGAATATTTTTCCATCAGAATTGGTTGCGGTAGGGACTTGAGAATGCAACACTCTTGCGAGTAAATTGCGCTCCATATCCACCATTTTACAGTCTTTTATTAATACATTCCTTACCATGGGTCTAGTCACATCGTCATAATCCGTCCAATTGCCCAAATCAATGCAAGCCCCGTCCCACCACCTTGAATAATCGTTAATAAATTCACAATTTAAGAAGGAAATATCTTTTGCTCCCCCCTTTACGGTAATGTGTTGCTTCGTATTGGTAGAGATAAATTTACAATTAACGAATTGAATATTCCCTCCCCTCACGATATCAACGCAATCCTCCGTTCCCCCGATGATTTTTGAGTCCGCAACGTAGACGTCGTAACAGAATGATAACTTGAGTCCTTCATCCCCCTTACTTCCGTCGATCAAACAGTCGCGAATCTCATAGGCGACAGGATCCCTTCCGGGCCTCCACGAGAGACCTAAAGCGGAAGTATCATTAAACTTGTCGGCCCCCTTAGCATGAGAGCGAAATGTTTGGTTAAAAATCTCTTTAGTAAACATCACAAGGAGTCTGACCTAGATATCCCAAGCACTCTAGCTTTCCAATCTGGCATTTTTTCAAGTTCATCCATTTCAGTGCTTATGAGTTTTTGTTGCATTTGGGCCATTTTAAGCATTATGTTTCTTTCCTCTTCCTCTTGAAATAGCTGAACCAGATTAAGTATACTTGCGTTCTTTGAAACCTGGCTAGCGATCCTCTTGGATCTGTCGCCTTGGAGCTTGGAGATTAAAGATTCCATTCTTTTCTCGCATTGATTGTATTCTTCGCTTTTTGTTTTTAGGATTTCAGTCAACCTAATAGTCATGTCTTGTTGCTCTTCCGCCTCATCAAACATTCTATTGAGCTTGTCCATTGCGCTTTGAATTCTTTTTAAATGAATATAATCCATGCAAACATTAATATACAGGTTTATTTCATCTGTGGTAAGGTCTGGCTTATCCCAGGTAGCCCTAACAAATTCTGCTTCAAACAAATTGCGGTCCTCAAGACCTGTATATGTTTCAATCACCTGAAGAAACCGTGGCGCAGACATAAATTTTCTTAAAGCCTCTATACATCGTTTATATTGCACTGTCATTTTATCCTCGGAAATTTCGACGCCGACGCAATCCTGAATCTTCTTCATTATTTTGCTATCTGCCTTCGGAGGGGAATATTTAACGTTCATTGCGGTTTCATTTTTAGGAACGTCCAAACCTTCCTCATGAATAAAATCATGAACCGCCCAGAATTCTTTGCTCATGTGTTTTATTTCTGCGCCGGCAAATACAAGCCTTGCTAACGCCACGCTGCTCACATCTGCAGCGGAGTTGTTTCGAATAAATTCCTTTTGCTCCTCTGTGAGCTGGATATCATCTTTCTTGCTAATGTGTCGAGTAGAATAGTCAATCCCTGCCTCCTTCATGAATTCTCTGACAAGTCGCCCCTCCCTGGTTCTACCATCAAGGGAATCGTCCATAAAAACGTCTCTAGTTAATTTGGACAAATCTCCAATTATTGGAGCATTCTCTTTAATAAATTCCTTTTGATCTTCCGTGAGCTCCGGCAGCGGTTTCATATATAATAATTTCTCCTTTATCTAAAATAGACGTAGCTTTATCTTTAAAAATTTTCTTTAAATTCTTTAATTGCTTATAGCCCGCCTTTCGACCCCTTTCGCTCGTCTTATACCCCATCACTTTGGCGACCTCTTCCTCATCCATGTGCTGGACGTAAAGCATGTCGTAAACCTTATATTGTTTTTCGGGTAGCGCCTCCTTCATTGCCTTAGCCAATTTATGTGCAGCCTCCTCAATGTCGACTTGAGTATCTTGTATGGAGCCAACTTCGTGAGTGTGGTGCTCTATGGTAACGGCCATCTTAATGTCATAGGCTGCTTTTTTAGTTTTGCTCCACTTTAGATATAGCGGACACTCGCTGTCCTGCAACCCGCTTGAAGTAAAGCCGCACAAACTGCCCGGAGTTATACCCGGGTCCTTACCGGATCTAGATTGATTGAAAGGACAATTAAGGCATGGTCTAACGAAATTTGAATAATTATTCCGCAAGATATTTTTCATTTGATTGGTAATAATTTTATTGATCCATGGCCCTAGCGGGCGACTTTGATCCCATTGGTCCCATTTTCTAAAAATATGGGCGCGGATGATTTGCTCTACATCCTCAAAGTCAAACCATGACAGAGAGTCCAAAAACCACTTGCCCCTTCTCTTTTTTATCTCCAGATTGATTTCTTTGAATTTATCCTCGAAAGAAACTTGAGGGATTTCGACATCAAGAGTTTTGCCTTTTGGAGGGTTTTCTTTTTCTTCTTTTTTTCTTGGGCGCTTCATTCGGCGAATCTTTAACTGCTGCTTCCTCTATAGGGGGCAACAGATCCCCTAAGCTTATCTTCCTATTGCCCAAACCCTCCGAGGATACTTTGCATTTAAAGTCTCCTATCGTTGGGACCTCGTATATGTCCGTACCGTCCGGGTCATCCAAAATCTCCCGAGAGGAAGGGGACCTTCTACTCTCTTGCTTATTCTTGGCCTGAGAGTCCGATCTCATTGGCTTAACCGAATCGCTTTTACTTGACAATGACTCTCCGCACTCCCCACAAAATTTAGGTATATCCATGGAGTATAGGTTTTTATGTCCACACGACTGACAATAAGTAAATGGCATATACTATATATAAGGCTTTTTTGCCAAAAAATCTACTATATTAAATACCCAGCAATCAGCCTCGCCTGGTTTTGCATAAACTCTTCTGTTCCCATACCTTCTAGGCCTTCGGGGAATGACTCGATTTTTGAGATATAGTCCACACCCAATATACCTATGACCTTACCGTTTAAAGTCGTAATCGGGACATTATAAATTGCTTGCACGCCCTTAGAATGCAGGAGAGACCTGAAACCGCTATCGTGAATTGAGTTTATATCTGTACGAGAGAAAGACCCGTCGGCAATTAATTCGGTAATATATTCGCTGTAGTTAGACACTCTATGATCTTGAGAGTGAATACATTCGGAGCTTATTCCCGCTTCAACAGTTTCATGTGTGCAGCTAAATTTCTGCTGGCCTCTGCCGGAAAAATAATGTCCGCCATTATGAAATTCCAAAACGTAAGCCCTATCGGAGTCCATAATTTCTTTGGTAGACTTCAGGGCTGTATTAACGTTCGATCCTGCCCTTACATGGCCTTCCACCGTATTCTTTTGGCGCTCTGACCATTTTTTCTTAGCCCACACCCCCACTAACGTTGCAACAGATGACACTATAGTAGCAATGGCAGTAAGCAATTCAGTTTCCATAATATCTATTTACACTTGCAGCCCGCACAACGACTCCTTTTTCTGTAGACAAATGCAGATCCGAAGGTACATATAATAACGGCTAATATAATCCACCCCAATCCAGATGTCGGCTGATCAGTATTGATAGAAACAGAGTTGGAATAATATTCCTCTTTTTCTATAGTTCCATTCTTATCAACATCAACGGCTTCGAAAGATTCCACAACATTTGGAACTGGTGTGGATCGAGGGGGCGAACCCTTAAATATCTTAGGTCCAGTGCATCCGGCGCCTATCGACATTAGTAATATTAATATAATTTTATTCATCATCTCCTCCTACTTGGTATTGCATAAAAACCCACAACCATAAAGCATAGGTCTAAAAACGAAGAAAGCATAAGCCCTCCCGTAAGCCTCACTACATGAAAGTCTTCTCCACCAAAAAACCAAGAGAATAACCCCCATCTAGTATTTTCGCCCTTAGGGACAATAACGTCATAACTAATATTTGGATTGTGAGCATAAAACAACATTAAATAACACAAAGTAAATGTTATAGACATAAATAATATTCGTCTAGTTATTTTCACAAATGGATCCTTCGCTTGAGCGGCCTGACTTTTAATAGCCGCCTCAATCATCTTCTCATCTCTTGCGGCCAGCATGAGCTGATCTTGTCGCTTCTGCTCAAGCCAGGCGTTCAAGATGTTTGCCCCTATCTTGATTCCGGCGCCTAGAATAGTATTTAGAATTGCGCCCATTATCTTTTGTTTTTCCCTAGGTCGGCAAGCCCCTGTCCTAAGATATAGGCTATCATGGGCGTCACAATAGTCGTGATATGATCCGCGTCCCAGCCCCACCCGAAATGGTGATTAAGCATAGGAACAGCGGTGGCCACTACGGCTGCCCAAAATTTCTTACTGTGGTAGAATTGTTTTTCCATTATTTTTTTCTCCTTATTAAAGTTACATTATTTCTATCATGGCCCAAAGGACCGTAATCGCTGTTGCCGCAATAATTAAATATTTTTTATTAAACTTTTTTTTCTCAGGCTTCGGATTAGGCTTCGGATTAGGCTTTTCCTCCTCGGACTTAACGTCTAGGTAATAGGGGCCGACAGCATTAATGATTGCCTCCTGGTACAAGGAGTCCTCCATGAAAAAGTACCCCTTATTTCCGAACCATCGCCCCCAGCTATTTTGAAACTCCCAGTATAGCTTCCCGTCGATCTCCTTCCAGCCAATCATCGACACTGCATGGCCACCGACAACCTTGGAGGACAAAAACTTATCAGAATCCACAATGCCCGTACCATCGGTTTGGAAAAAATGACTCCTAACCTTAATTGACGTCCATAGAGGCTCTTTAAATAAAGCTGACTTAATCCTGTCCGTATCCCCTTTGGGGATTACATAGTACCCATTAATCTTATACTTAAGCGCGTTCTCCGGAGCCTCAGGAGACATGGGCGCCCCCTCCTTGCGGAGGTCTGGCCAATATTTCTCCTCGCAGCACCCTTCTTTGACTAGCCCCTTACATGCGCCACGGATGGTTGTGCCGGAATAATCTTCTCCCGGCCAAGGATCATAGAATTGCCCCTTTTTATAAATCCACATAGCACTAGGCTCCTTTTCTTTAAATTCTTCCGTCGAACCGTAAACAACGCGACCGCTATGACCAACGCAAGACCCGATTGACCCTTGGTTCTTGACGCCCGGCGTAAGGTCTCGCCTGGAAAACTCTTTTAGATCAACCTCTCTGGCTCGCCATATCCTTGAAGTGATCCAGTCTCTGGAATCAACGGGGGCATCAGGCACGTTTAATTTACATCTTCCGAAATATTTGGCTCTAGCCTTTTGCGCTATCCAGCTTCCCGATAATATATTTAAGTATTTCACTTCTCAGTATGTCCTCTTTTCCAAATCTAAATGCATGTATACCTCTTTTTACACTTTGTCTGTCGTTGAATAGGTCAAACATAGCGGGAAATCCGCTCTTTCCGTTGATGTCGCTTTGCATAAAGTCCCCGCAAATAAACAATTTACAGTTCTCCCCAATTCTAGTGACAAGCGTCGTAAGTTCCTTATAAGTAAAGTTTTGGGCTTCGTCTGCAATTACTATTTTATCCTTCCAGTTCGCCCCTCTGAGATAATTTATTGGCATTGCAGAAATTCTGCCGCTTTCCAGCATTTCTTTTTTAACGGTATTGTTTCTAGGAAGCATTTCATAGAGCTTGTCCTCCAGCGGTGCCATATAGGGGTTGAATTTTTCATCTATATCCCCAGGCAAGGCCCCAAGCCCCTTCTCCGCGCTCTCAATAACTGTACGAACATACAGTAAGTCCATCCTGTCTGACGCGCTCAAAAGCCTCAATGCGGAATAAACCGCCATATAAGTTTTGGTGGAACCCGCCGGACCGGCGACAAACATTATCTTGGTGTCATCGTTAAATGCAATAGATAAGAATCTTTTCTGCCTATCCGTTAACCTTAGTGAATGAATATGAACGCTTTGCGCCAATTGTGGAATAACAAAACTTTTTTTAGACTTATCGTGAGCCATTAGCTATATATGTATATACACACTGCTTAACGATAAAGTGTACTTATATATAATGAAAGATACCAGAGATATACTGAGCTACCTCAGCAATAATCTTAATGGGTACGAATCTACCACTTGGCTTAAAGCGGAAAATGATCTTCTCGACGGACTCTCACCCGCAGATATGATACTTGACGGCGAAGCGAGAAGGGTTGGTAGAATTTTGCCGAAAGAGATAAAGCGGATCAAAGCTAAGAAAAAACAGAAGAAGGCTTAGGCATTAGTTCCCTGGGCCAATACTTGGCCAGGCTTGACGCCGAACTAAAGCTCTCGGGCGAATAAATTGACGCCCTCCTAATTCTGTCGATCATTCCTGTTTTTTGGGCGAATGGTATGCTTTTATCTTTTTTAATCTCCGAGATAGACAATTCCCTATATAAATCTATCAAACGGTCCCACTGTTTGTTCATGGAGCCTGCATCACTTAAAAACTTTTCTATTAATAATTCCTTGGGAACATTTATGAAAATTTCACTACAAATTAAATCGTCTATCAGGTGATTCAACGGCACCCCTTCAGGAACAGGGCTTTCGCCAGAGAAAAATTCTATTGCGGTAATCTTGTGCTCATCGCTCAAGTCTTTAATTCTCCCCCTCCCAAATGGGTTTGCCTCCAGAACGAATTCATCTATTTGCTTCTGCGCCCACGCCTTAGTGGGCTGACACTCGCCGTATATCAACTGGCCGGCTCGCACCCCTTCGGGATTTTCGAAAATAACCCTTAAAATCTCGGCTTCATTATCTATCCTGACCACTCTTTTTCGAAAAAATTCATAAGAAACAAAATGTCCGAATTCCTTATGCCTTCCATTTCCTTCGGGGATCAACCTCTTGCAATTAGAAAATAGACCCCTAGTAATAAAGCCGGCCTTCGACAAGAAGTGTATCTTCACAACAGTATTACTCAGGGCTCCGTACAGCGTATCATCCATGATTATATTATTAGTCTGTGTCGATACTATTTAAAGTATTTTCCCACTCGGGTCTATATTTAGCTGAACCTAACATTGATAAGAAAAGTTCCCCATTGGGAGCTATGGCTCCACCAGGAAGAGCCTTTCCTACTTTCTCTTCCCATGAATCACAAATCCCCCGCATCCTTGCGAGACATTGCCCAAAATCCTTGCCGCCGATATAAATTACGTCACAATTACCTTCCTCTCCTGCGGCGCCATATTTATCACACCATTCAACAACTTCTTCAATTAGATCATCGTCTGTAAATCCCGCGTGAAGTTTGTATGGCCCACCTACTTCTGGACTCGATGAAGCGGGCTGACTGTTTCGAGCGAAAGCCTCAGCCTCCTCTTGGGTGTCAAAATAATCATTGGGAAATATCGACATTGTACCCGCCAGGTTGCAGTCCTCCAGTGCTCCCTGAGTATCCACTGAGGGAAATTTGAAATTTCCGCCCCCGCTCTTTACCCATCGCGGAGTGCTCCCCAAGCTCCCTTCAGGGTCATCAGTATTACTGTCTGCGCCCCCGTGAAATCCGGAGGTTAACGTGCTATTGGAGCTAAAGATGTGTTTTTGGCATTCATAAAGTTCTCCGTTTCGCCACGCCCTGCAACCATTACCATAAGATACATATGCGCTTCCGTCATAAGTGTATTCTCCCCAATTATAGATTCGGTTAAGATTTACGTTTTCCCACAACCAATTCCTTCCTGCTACCCACTTCCTGACTTTGTGATCATACCAAGAAAACCCCAGCTTCTCCCTTTCCTTTGCCCTGCGCTTAACCCAATTTATCGCAGCCTCCCTGGAGGCAAACATCCTGGAGCCCCGAGAGGTTATAGAGATATTCTGTCGAGAGAAAATCTCATCGCTATACAATAGCCCAATGCTATTCCCTCCTGCCCCGACTGAAAAAACGTCAGAACCTCCCCCTTTCGCACTCACATCGACGCCGCCATTCCAAGCCGGCGCCTCGCCAGGCACGCTGCCGGTATTCGCAAAAAAGGTCGAAATTTCATGCTTATTGCCGGAGTCTGCATAGTTTTCAGAATAAAACGAACCGGGAGCGCCGGTCAGCCTCCACCCTAAGGAATCGCCCTCTTTACCGGCATACACCCATGGATTCCCGGCCGTGGTACCGCCAGGCCCTTGCGCCGGCCACGACCGGCCAGAGTTGAGCCTCCATATTTTTTTCTTGCCATTTTCGACTCCATGGTGGACCAGATCTCCTCTAGCGTAAGTTTCGCTCGAGTCGTATTGGTTAATTTCGCCCGCATTAATAAACCTCTCGGCTAACTCAAATCTTAACTCTCTATTGCTTCGAGCAGTATACGGCTCATCCTGCCACCTTTCGACAGTATTCTTCGAGGAGTAAAGAGGAAAGCTCACTGGTGTTTGAGGGGTCATGTTGGTCAAGCTTTTATTATGATTTCCCTCTATCCAAACAGTGGTTGCGCCATGTTCGTCGCTGTCCCATTCATAGGGAGGGGGATAAGAATTGGAGTCTTGATTAACTGAGTTAAGGGCATTATTCAATACCCATAATTTGCCTTGGTATATAACTCTAGCATTACGGCCATACTCAACGTCTGGATGATACCGCCTTATCTCTTCCCAGTCGTCAATCCAACCTGAAGAGTCTAAGCTTATTTCGTTGCCGGGTTGAGTGTAAGTTTCAAGGTAATATCTGTATTTATGGTCTAATGGGTAATTCGTCTCGGTGCTCGAGACATTAGTGAATGTGCTTGAAGCGAGATTTACTGTTCCCGCAGCCCTACTATGTCGAGCCCTGTATAAAACCTGATACTCATCCTCTAGTTGATCCCTTTCGAAATTGGGGTGAGAGATACATATTAAATCGCCTTCGGCGATGCCGTTCTCCCAAAACCATTTTATGCGCTCCCCTACAGGCATCTCGGTCAAATCAGTAACGGCTAAAGGATCATAGTGAAAACTGCGCTTTGACTGAGCGCAATAGGAATTCATTTGGTTTTCCTTTCCGCTCCAGGAGTGCGCCTCATCTTCGCCTGTGGTAAAATTGGACATCCCATGCCTTTTGAGTTGGCCATAGGCTTCCATAGTGTCCGTGATTGGGCCAAATCCATTCACTATTACTCGTTTGGGAAACTTATAGCAGCCGGTATAGCGGTCGTCTATTGGCCCTGTATCCCCCGGAAAATCCGTCCCGTTGAATCCAGGTCTATTATAAGGGCTCCCAGTAAAAAAACCTATCCAATAATTCACGTTATGCCAAGTGGGATAAAGGTATGGCCCTTTCCCTCCATAATCCCTTGCATAATTCCAAAGAGTAATAACCGAGGAAATCGGCTCCCAAGGCCCTCCACCGCCAAAGTTGTGTACGTACGGTCCACCGGGTTTGTAATCCACCCCTCCCCCACTCCACCTTGGATAATAAGATCCCCAACTGCTCCCGTTGGCTCCCCAAGACATCACCGCAAAATCCCCGCTTCCAGGTACAAAAGTGGCCAGCATTTCAAAGGCCCAAAACCGCTTCTCGTCGTCATGATCGTAGTTCATTATGGGCGCATCCGGGTAGGCCTGCTGAAGCTCTTCGGCGTTAGCCAATAGCTTTTCGATGCCTCCTTCAAAATCTGCCCTCCAGGCCGAGGCCCCCGTTTCGCGATTAGCGAAAGTATAGCCTTGGGTATCAGTTAATTCTATAGGGGCCTTGCGGTCCGTTCTTATCTGGTACCATCCTGGGGTGTCAAAAGCGTCAAATTCGCTAAGTCCGGAAAAGTTGTCGGGTCGTCTTTGGTCAAATCCCGCTACCCTATCCATATGGTCAACAGCAAGAGATGTTTGACCCCCTTTCTCCTCCCTATCGCTATAGTCAAACTTTAAGCAATGACCACCGATTCTTTCAGCGAAACCAGTATAGATTTGACTGTGACCTATAGAGCGGGGCCAATGCCGTTTTGGCCATTGATTAACATCATCTGCTCCGTATGTCGTTTTCGCTATTACTTCGTGCATTATAGACAATTGCGAGCGCCACCGATGCTCCGCCTCAAGGCGGTCTTCAGCCCAAAGATCGCTTCTTAAATTTCCAGAAGAATCCAGGGGAGCCAAAGTTGAGGCCTCCGAACTATTAGGCCTCATAATTCTCGTAAATATTTCCCCATCATAATTTACTCTATTTCCCGGTAAAGTATTCTGGCCAGAGAAGAATGGAATCCTATCCCCAAA
>Ga0209034_10000605_pt1 | contig 17886 bp, 20 predicted proteins | sample MarorgKNORR_S2LV_2_FD_188219 | JGI IMG/M metagenome (GOLD analysis project Ga0209034, IMG submission 188219) | Marine microbial communities from the Southern Atlantic Ocean, analyzing organic carbon cycling - 250m_A/KNORR_S2/LV (SPAdes) (version 2) | ecosystem: Environmental > Aquatic > Marine...
ACATGCGATAATGGATCAATTAAATTATTTGATTTCACAATCTGATAATCCTGAAAATTCTTTAAAAAAAATTAAAGATGGTCTTATTGTTGATGTTGAAAAAATAATTAGTACTTACAATTTACCTGAAAAAAATGATGATGATTAATTCCATTAAAAATAATTTATTTTTGAATTAATTTAGTGATGATAGGGTTTTAACTTGTTGATTGACATAATCAAAACCTTCTTGCCAGAATTTTGGTGATCTAATATCGAACCCGTGTTCTGATAATAATTTTTCAGGTTTTTTTGAACCTCCTGCAGACAAAATATCAATATATGATTTGACAAAATCATTTCCTTCTTTCTTATATCTTTGAAATAGAGATAATGCTAACAAATTTCCAAATGAATATGCATAGCAATAAAATGGTGTATGATAAAAATGAGGGATACAACTCCATTCTATACCAAAATCATCTGATAACTTTACTGAATTTCCAAATTGTTCTTTTAAATTTTGTAAATACACTTTTGAAATTTCATCAATTGTTGTACCTTTACTGATCAAATTGTGTGCATCAACTTCAAAAATTGTAAAATATGATTGTCTGAGGATTGTTGCATACAAATCATCAATTTTTTCAGCCAGCATAATCTTTTTTTGGTCATCAGAAATTTTCTCTGATAAATTGTCATACAGTAATAATTCTGAAAATGTGGATGCTGTTTCAGCTAATGGTAATGGTGCATCTTGAACTAATATTGATCTATCTTGTGCTGCCTGGCTGTGAACTGCATGTCCTAATTCGTGTGCTAAAGTAAATACATCTCTGGATTTACCTGTAAAATTTACTAAAACATAAGGTGTAATTTTCGGAGTAAGTGTACTACAAAATGCTCCGTCTCTTTTGCCTGGTCTGACAGATGAATCAATATGATTTTCATTGAATACTTTTCTGGCAAATTCTTCTAATGTACTGCTAAATTTACCTAGTGATTCAAACACTAGTTTAACTGACTGATTGTATGAATAATTTTTTTCTTTAATTTTTGATGCTGCTGGTGCATACAGATCATACCTTTGTAATTTTTTCATGTCTAGCATTTTTGCTTTTTGAAGAAAGAATTTTTGAAAAACGGGTGAATTTTTTCGGCAAATTGTAAGAAGTGATTCTATAGTTTTATCGTCAACATCATTACCAATGTTTCTCATTGAAATTGGACTATTATATCCTCTAAGTTCTATTCCTTCGTTTTTCCAATTAAGAACAATGTTTTGATAAATTTCTCCAATTACTCCTTTGTTTTCTGTATATTTTGTAAGAATTGTTTTGTAAGCCGTTTCTCTAATTTTTGGATTTGTACTTCTGACATAGTTTGTTAGTTCTTCTCTTGTCATTACTTTTGTTTTGGAACCAATTTTCATTTTATACTCAAAGGCGTTAGTTATTTTATCATATAGTTTGACAAGTGCAGAGATTCCTGTAACGTCTAATGTGTTAATTATTTTTTCTTCAGATTCACTTAACGCATACTTTGCAAACAATCTTTTGTATGTAAGATACTCCTTCAATTCTCCTGTTTCTTTCATTAGTCTCGTTGCATTTTTTTCATCTACTTGTGTCTTCCACCATAAATCAAAAAATAAAATTTTATTTGAAATTTCTGAACCCAATTTTGACATTTGAGTCATAAGTGAAGTAGCTTCATCTGATTGAGTGTTTGATGAATATGCCAATGATGCATACCCTCCAATTTTGCTCATCTTATGAGAAATTTCTTCAACTTGTTGTAAAATCATCTTAAATTGTTTAGATGACATTTTTGGACTTAATTTTGACTTTATTTTTTCAAATTTTTTTGCCTGATTTTCTAAATCTTTAATTTGTTTTTGAAATGCAGAACTCTTTGGATTTTTTGCTAATTCTGATAAATCCCATTCTCCAAGTTCGTACTGTTTCATATTTTTTCTAATTGATAACTATTAAAAAATGAATAGTTTTTTTATTTTGATTCTTGTTCTTTGATTATATTTAATGTCATGCTGGTTTTGAGATTTGGCAATCCTCTAATCGCTCTAGTTATCACATCTTGTAACACTTCTTCACTTGATGATTCTACTCTGCATATGACATCATAATATCCAAAAACTACGTCTGCTTCTTTAATTTCTGGTATCTTGCAAAGATTTTTCAATGTTGGATATTCTTGTCCTTTTTCACAATGAAATACAACATATGCTTGGCTAGAATTTTTGCCAAGCATTGCACCCACAAGTTTTTCTGCAATTTGAAATAATTGTCCTGACTCTGAACTAGTTAATGTCATACTAGAATGAATTTTTGGTATTTTTCTAATTTGTTGTGTTACAATTTCTTGAATTTTTTCATCTGTTGTACATTCAATTTGTGCAACAATATCGTATAGTCCAAGTGTTCCATGAGCTTCTTTAATTCCCACAATTTTTTGTAATGATTGTATTACTTCTTTTTCTTCTCCTAAATGACAATTCATCATGATGTATGCTTTTGCCATTAGGAATAATCTCCTACTGTGATCTTATTTTTATCAATCATCCAAAACTTTATGCGTTTTAAGCATAAAAGTTTTCATAAGTAATTTTTTAATTCATTTTACCAATATCTCTAAAAATACTCTTCATGGATGTAACACCATTTCCAAATATCTTCTGGAATTGCTTTCATGACTGGATGACCTGTTTCTTTGAAATGTTTTGTTGCATGTTTTCCAATTGAAGAATCACAACATCCTACATGTCCACATGTAAGACACATTCGAAGTGCAACTGTTGGTAAGTGTTCTTTTTCACATTCTTCACATTTTGCAGTATTTGGAGAAACGTTATTCTTTTTTTGTAAGAAATGTTCACATTCTTTTTGCATTTTCTTAATATTTTTTTAATGTCTCTTTGTATCTCTTAATTGAATCAATAATTACTGATTTTGCATCTTTTGCAGACTTCCATCCGATAATTTCTACTTTTTTCCCTTCTAGTTCTTTGTAAACTTGGAAGAAGTGAGCAATTTCTGAACGATGATGATCTTCTATATTTTCAATATCTGTTGTGTGTAGGTATCTAGGATCATTTGTTGAAACACAAATAATTTTGTCATCTGGTTCTCCATCATCTTTCATTTGTAGTAATCCGATTGGTCTTGATTCAATCAAAATGCCTGGAAATGTTGGATTAGTTACAAGAACTAATGCATCTAATGGATCCCCATCTTCAGATAATGTCTGTGGAATTAGTCCATAGTCTCCTGGATAGTGAAATGGGGAAAATAATACTCTGTCTAATTTAATTAAATTATTTTTTTTATCGTATTCGTATTTGTTCATAGAACCTTTTGGAATTTCTATGATTGCATTAATTATTTCTGGAACATCTGTTCCTGTCTCTATGTCGTGCCAAAAATTTTTACTCATTTTACAGCTGTTCTGATAAATACTTAGTATATGATTCTATGGGATTTATTTTTAGACTATTTCATTTGTGTTAGGAATGACTTTGAATATCTTAACTGTATATTCTCCTTGAAATATATCTGTAAATTGTCCAGTTTGTGTGTCTAGGTTTCTAACTCTGAATTTATACTCGTATGATCCATCGCCTTTGGTATCAATTTGTGCGATATGTACTGGCTCATCTCCTTTATAGAATTGAATAATTACTGGATATCTTTCAGCTACATCTGATGCTGATCCATATACTGTACCCCAAGGTAATGTGTTGTTTTCAGGAACTGTTAGTGTTGTAATTGTAGTTTCTAAACTAACTTTTTCATTAATTGGTGTAACAGTAATTTCATTTGTTATTGCAGATGCGGTATTTGGAATTACCATTATTGACAATAATGCAATAATTGATGTCATTGCAAGTAGGCTGATTTTTTTATTCATTATGTAGTTTGTAATTTCTAAGTTCTTTAAATAATTTATTATTAATTTCTACTAGATTACTCTTTTATTCTAAAACATCATAATATTGATTGAGACGTTGAGTCAACAAGTCTTTATAATCTTCAGTTTTTTTCACAAATTCCATTCTTGAGTTTTTTTCACTACTGACTAAAATAACAACTTGTTTTGGTTCAATGCCTGTTAACTCCTTGAACATTTGTGCATAAGCTGTACCTTGGATGAAATGATCTGTCATCCATTCTTCTTTTTGGTTACTTCTTTTTGTTTTGTAATCGATTATTGATAATTCTCCATCATAACTTGCAATACAATCTGATGTACCTGCTAATTTCATTTTATTACTGTATAATCTTAATTCTGTTCCATGGACATCATTGATTTTTTGTAAAAATGGAATCAGATTGTTAAAATGTGCAACTGACAGTAATCGAACTTCATCTGTTTGTCTTACTTCATTAATGTGGTTTTCGATTAATTTGTGAGTTTCTGTGCCTATTGTAGCAGCTTCTTGAGTGATGTAATCTGCCGCAATTTCTTGAACTTTCCAATTTTCTAACCCCTCTTTTTTTTCAAGAGACATTGTTTCATGTAGTATTGTGGTAATTGATGGATAGATTTCACCTGATGGAGTTTTGTAAAAATGTGCTCCATCCTTTTCAATTAATTCTGATTGTTTGAAGTTAATTGGAATGTGATTATACAATGACATTTTCTTTGATACTAAATCATCTCATATAGTTATTTTGAATTTATTTTTTTAGAAATTCATTAATTAAAATTATTTTAATTAATGGACCGGGCGGGATTTGAACCCACGACCTTTGCGGGAATTTCTTCCTTACGCAGTGTGAGTGCGTCATCCAAACCAAACTAGACGACCAGTCCAATTTATTTCTCAGAATACTTAGTTTTCTATCTTTACTTTGTTGATATTTTGTAATTACCCAACCTTTTTGTATGAAATATCAAAATATTTTTTATAACTTTAAAAGAATTTGACACTTTAATTGATAGAATGACTTTGGCGTTAGATTCTGCTAACAATCTAGGTCAATTTACAACTTCAGTCAAAATATTATTTCAAATGAATGAGGAATTGCCTGATGATTTACAATTATCTTTTGAAGAAATAGATGATCCTAATGAAGCAAAATCATTTGTCAAAAATAATGAATCCGCTTTAAAATTTGCAATTCGAGAATATCGAGAAAGATTGATGCTATCTTAATTCTATTTCTTAACGCCGAGATTTCTGTTCTTTAATCTCAAGTATGGATTTCTACATCTTCTACATCTTGTTGCCCCTACGTCATTTCTAGCTCCACATTTGAAGCAAATTCTCATAACTAATCGTGCCTGTTGTGCGATTCGTTTCTTTTCAGGGTCTGTAATTGGCATTTGATTCTCTCCTCAATCTCTTCCTTTTATTCTAATCTATTTTTCCATTTTTCCTGCTAATAGAACTGGTACTTCTGCTGGTCTTTTTGCTACTGGAATATTTGCTTTGTTAAACATTGAAACCTTTGATTCAGCTGAACCATAAGTTCCCATTACGATTGCACCTGCATGTCCCATTCTTTTTTCTTTAGGAGCTGCTCTTCCTGCAATATATGCAACAGCTGGTTTGTTAAATCCTGAATCAATAATCTTTTGTGCTAACATTTCTTCTGAATCTCCTCCGATTTCTCCTACAATGACTAATCCTTCTAAATCTGAAATATCTTTGACCATTTCAAATGCATCAATCAATCTAGTTCCATTAACTGGATCTCCTCCAATTCCGATTGTAATTGATTGTCCAAATCCTGCATTAGTTAATGCATCAGAAATTTCATAAAGTAAAGTTCCACTTTTTGATAATACTGCAATTTTTCCTGCTTTGAAAGGCATTGGTGGCATAATTCCAATTTTGATTAATTCTGGAATCATTATTCCTGGAGTGTTAGGTCCGATAATTACTGCACCTTTTTGGTTTGCTAAGTCTAATGCTTCCATGGTGTCTCTAATTGGTACGTGTTCAGGAATTGCAACTAGCAATTTGATTCCTGCATTTAATGCATCTTTTGCTGCTGCTAAGAAGAATTTTGCTGGAACATAAATAATTGATATTTTTGCATTTGTTGCATCTACTGCTTCTTGCATTGAATTGTATATTGGAATTGTTTCTTCGAATTTTTGTCCCCCTTTGCCTGGAGTAACTCCTGCAACCACATTTGTTCCATATGATATCATTTGTTTTGCATGTAGAGAACCATATGATCCTGTGATGCCTTGAACAATCACACCTTTTTTACAATAATCTGCATCTTCGGGCTTTCCTTTCAATAATCCAAAAATATCTGTCATTTTTTTACTCCCATTACTGCAGCATTAATTGCTTCTTCAACTGAATCAAAGATATTTGTTCTAGAACCTTGTAACATTTCTTTTGCTTTTTCTGATTCTGTTCCCTTTAATCTTGAGAATACTGGCAAATCAATTAAATTATTTTCATATGCTTTAAGAAATGCTTCTGCTACTACTGTAGTTTTTACAATTCCTCCATACAGATTAACTAAAATTCCTTTTACTCTGTCTAATTTACTAATCAAAGTTAATGCTTCATAAACTGATTCAGTAGTTGCACCACCGCCAACATCTAAGAAGCATGCAGGTTTTCCTCCATTATCTGATAACATATCTAATGTTGACATTACAAGTCCTGCACCGTTTCCTACTACTGCAATATCTCCATCCAATTCAACTAATGAAAATCCACTTTTTTCAGCTTGTTCTTCTATCTCTGTTTTCTCTTGATATTTTTGTAATTCATCATGTCTAAAATTTGCATTATCATCTGTTACAAATTTTCCATCAAGTGCTGTAACTGAATCATCTTGCATTATTGCAAGTGGATTAATTTCTACTAATTCAGCCTCTTTTTCAATTGTAAGTTTTGATAATTTTTTTAATGTGTCTGCTACACCTTCAGCTATACTTCCTTCAAGCCCCATTTCTTTTGCAACTTCATCTGCAACTTCATCAGAAACTTTTCCTAATCCTATTTCTTTAATAATTTGATTTTTAACTGATTCAATTTCAACTCCTCCTTCAGCTGATGCAATGATTGTGTAACATCTTTTTGAACGATTTAGAAATATGGATAAGTATAATTCTTTTTTAATATCTGCCATCTTCTCTAAGAGGATTGCTCTAGCTTTTTCACCTTTAATTTCTAAATCCATTACTTGTGGGTATTTTAATTCAAATTCATCATCATTTTGACATTTTTGAATGCCTCCTGCTTTACCTCTACCTCCGACAGGAACTTGGATTTTAATTACAAATGGATATCCTAATTCTTTTGCATGTTTTCTACCTTCTTCGATATTAGTTGAGGATATGCTATCTAATAGACTGATTCCATATTCTCGAAAAAGCTCTTTTGCTTGAAATTCTAATAGTTGCATGCAAGAGTGATGGATTTTACGGTCTTTATATACTTATGAGGCTATTTCAATTGCTCTTGAAGAAAATCAATCATTTCTAAAAAGCGATCTTTACTTTTTCTTAACAATTCTTGTGGATATTCTTCAATTCTAAAAACAAATTGTTGGTGAAAACTTGGGACAAGAATTCCTCCTGATGTGACCATTTGTTCAATAACATATCCGTTGGTAAGACTGCATACAATTTCTTCATATGATTCATCCTCTTCATCTAGGGTTTGTCTGTACAAAATTATTGGTCTGTTTGTTTTTGCAACAATATCTGATCCCTTTTTTAATAGATCTGATAACTGTTGAATTTGCCATGCGTCCAGACTAATTTGTTTTACCATGATTATCTTAGGTGATTTTTCTATTTAACCGTAATAAAACAAATCATGTTAACTATTTGTCTTCAATTAAATCACAAATTTTAAAAAATAAAGAAAATGATTTGGCATTTATGCCATATCTAATGCTCTAGAATGTTTTCCAGTGTGTGGTCTTTCTCCAGAATACTTTCTTCTCATGTGTCCTGATGGTCTTCCGTAGATTAACTCTAAGAACCATGACTCATGTTCAATCTCTTCAGCAAGAATATCTTTTGCAATATCATATGTAACTGGATCTTTTCCAAATGTCATTTGACAAATTTTATTCCAATTAACAATTGCACCTTGTTCTGCTTTGAGACATTTTTCTAGAATTGCTTTATGATCTGTTGGATTTGGTGGGAGTTGTAAGAATTCACAACCTGAAATTTTGATAAATTCTGTTGCATCATTTGGAAGTATTCCTCCTAATTGATAGATTCTTTCAAGAATTGATTCAAAGTGACTGAGGTCCTCTAGCCTTGCATCCTCGATTATCCCTTTGAGTCCTTCTCCTTCCATGCCTGTACAATGTGCTCTGAGATTAGTAAAGTAATAGTATGCTGTAAATTCAACTGCAGCATTTGTGATTAATTCCTTCACTAATTCGTCAACATCTAAGCCGTTTTGTTTTAAAACGTTAATTCCAACAACATGTGGATTTGAATCAGACATTCTTTTAGATAATATACGATTCACATAAAAATATTACATTAAATCCTATTCTACTGATATTTTGATTTTTTGGCCATCAATATCGTCATCTTTGTATTCTTTACATGATTTTTCAAAATTTACTTTTTTTACTCGTACTAGAAATGCCAATTCTTCATTTTTTTCTTTAATCATTTCTAATGATTCCTCATCTAATTCTAAAATTGATGCCACTTCTAAAACATCTGTTGGGTTATACCCTCTTTCTTTTCTAAGAGTTTGTAATCTTCTTGCGATATCTTTTACCAATCCTTTTGCCATCATTTCCTTGTTTCTTGAAGTTGAAATGAATACTATGAATCCGTCTCTTTTTGCTACAGCAAAATTTTCTTTTGAATCAAAATTTACTATGAAGTCTTCTTTATCTAATGAAATAATTTCATCATCAATTTTAAAATCATATTTTCCATTTTTTTGTATTGATGAAATAATTTCATCAGGGTTTGTTTCTGAAAATGTACTTACTAATTTTCCCATATGCTGTTTTGCTTTTGGTCCAATTCTTTTTCTTTCTAATTCTAATGTTGATTTAACTGGCAAACCTAATTCTTTTAATTCTAATAATTGTTCTAACCCACTTTCCTTTTCTGTTTCAACAATACTGAATTTTTCAACATTAAGTTGTGATTTTAATAAGTTTGATAATGATTCTAGTTTTACTTTTTGATTTTTCTTAACACAGATTTGTGCTTCATTTAGTGGCCATCTCCTTTTTAATTTTCCTTTCATTCTTGCTGCTGCTGAAATTGATACTGTGTCTTTCATAATATCAAATGATTCCTCAATCTCTTCATTTACCAATGATTCTTTGTATTGTGGCCATTTGTCAAGTAGGATACTTTGTTTTCCTTCAAAAACAGTTTGGTAAAGGTGTTCACTAGTAAATGGACAAAACGGATGAATCAAAATATCTAATGTCTTGAGAACTTCGTTTAGTACTGCATAAATTGCAAGACGTCTATTCTTTTTCTCATCTGATTCATCCCATAATTCTCCTCTGGTTATTGGAATGTAAATTTGACTTAGATTATTAATGATAAAATCATCTATTGCTTTTGCCCCTTCATGGAATTTACATGTCTCATTTTTTTCTGTGATTTTTTGAATTAATTTCTGAAGTTTTGATAGTAACCAAATATCTGGTGATGTCAGAGAATCATTGTTTTTAGCCCATTCTATTGTATTTGTAGTGTCAAAATTATCATATTGGCTATTTTGCTTAAAGTAAAGATGTAGATTGAATAATGTATTGATTACTTGATATGGTCTAGACATTAATTCATCGGTACTGAAACTAAGTGGTTCAATTGGACTTGCTTTCCACATGAAATAGAATCGTATCAAATCTACTGGATATTTTTCTAAAAGTTCTGCACCTTCCATAACATTTCCTTTACTCTTACTCATTTTTCCTCCTTTTTCATCTAGAACATGTCCTTGAAACAAAAATGACTTGTATGGTGGGGTTGCACTATTGTTTAGAATGACGTTTTCAATTAGTAATGTGTATGCCCAACCTCTAGTTTGATCTATTCCTTCTGTAAAAAATGGTGCTGGAATTTCTTTTTCATATTCTTCATTTGTTAATGATGAAAATGGTGCAGAGCCACTGTTATGCCACGTGTCTAAAACATATTCTTCTCTTTTTGTTTTTACGCTGTTACATTTTTTACATTTGATTGTAATGTTATCAATCCATGGTCTGTGTAATTCAAAGTTTGGTCCATCTGGTAATTTATCTGCTGATTCTACAATTTCCTTTCTTGTGAAAAACCAATTTTTTTCACCACAATCTTCACAACTCCAAACAGGTAATGGACAACCCCATATTCTTTCTCGTGAAATACACCATGGATGTTTTTCTTTAATAATTCCTAAAAATCTATTTTTTGGCTGTTCAAAAAAGTATTCTACACTTTCTGCTGCGTCTATTGCTTTGTTGTCTAATCTATCTAATTTGTAAAACCATCCTCTTCTTGCAAGCCAAACAATTGGATGATGTGATCTCCAACAGAGTGGATACTTGTGTTTAATTTTTCCAATTTTCACTAATGCATTGTGTTCTTTCAGATCTTCAACAATTGGCCTATCTGCATCTCTGACAAACATTCCTTCATACTTTCCTGCCTGACTTGTAAATTTCACTTCATCATTTATTGGACTAAAAATTTTTACTTTTCTTTTATTTGCAATTTTGATATCTTCTTCACCATTTGCTGGTGATAGATGTACTAATCCACTGCCTGTACTTGCATCAACAAATGATTCTGAAACTGCAACATGATAATTATCTAATTTTGAACATTCATTTAATTCTGGAATTAAATCTAATAATGGATGGATGTATTTTTTCCCCTCAAATTCTGAACCTTTGATAATTTTTTCAATTTCATGTTTCTCAATTTTTGCCTCTGACATGAATTCTTCTAATCTTGTTTTCCCTACAACCCATGTTTCATTTTCTACTTTTACATATGCATAATCTTCATCTGGGTTCAATCCTACCATTGCATCTGTAACAAGTGTAAATGGCATTGTAGTCCAAACAATCAAAAATGCATCTTCATCCACTAATTTCACTTTGTAGTATAATGATGGATCCTTGACTTCTTCATATCCTTGATTTACTTCTGCATGACTAAGTGATGTCTGACAACTTGGGCAATATGCAATTACTGTGAAATCCTCTTCTAAAATTTTATTTTCATATGCCTTTTTGAGAACTTGCCATTCTCTTTCTATGAATTGATCTTTGAATGTCCAATATGCTTTTTCATGATTAAATGACATTCCAAGCGCACTATCAACTTCCACCCAAGTTTTGTTGAATTTTTCTACAACTTTTTTACATTCTGAAACTATTCTTTCTACTCCAAATTCTTTGATTGCTTCAGTCTTTCCGCCTGAAACTCCTAATTCTTTTTCAACTTGTAATTCTACTGGAAGTCCTTGAGTATCCCATCCACCATTAAATTCAATCTTTTTGCCTTGTAAAGTGTTAAATCTATACCATAAATCTTTGATTACTCTGCCTCTGAGATGACCTGCATGTGGAATTCCGTTCATTGTTGGAGGGCCTTCAATGAATCTTATTTTTTCAGGCTTATCTGATGCAAAAATTAGTTTTTCAATATCTATTGATTTAGTATATTCTTTAATTTCAGACTCTATTGCTTTTGCATCAAATTTTGAATTTAATTCCATCTGGATTTTGATATGTTTGTGGCATTATAAACATAAACAGATTTTCTGAGAATTGGATTATATTGTTGGGCTACTAACATTTTTTATTGGTAAATATTCTTGTAGTTGGTTCTGGTGGACGAGAGCATGCATTATCTTGGAAATTATCTCAAAGTAATCACGTTGAAACCGTTTACACTGCCCCTGGAAATGGTGGTACAGAGAATAATGTTGCAATTGATGTCAATGATCTAGATGGATTAGCTGAATTTGCACAAAAAAATAATTGTTTTACTGTCGTTGGTCCTGAAGATCCATTAGCTTCTGGTATTGTAGATAAATTCAATAAATTAAACCTGAAAGTTTTCGGTCCTTCTCAAGCAGCTGCACAACTTGAATCAAGTAAAATTTGGGCAAAAAATTTCATGAAGAGAAATAATATTCCCACTGCACAATTTGAAATATTTGATGATGCTCAAAAGGCAATCGAATATGTCCAATCCATTGATTTCAATGTTGTAGTCAAAGCTGACGGATTAGCTGCTGGAAAGGGTGTAATTGTATGTAATAGTGAGACTGAAGCTATTTCTGCTATTGAAACAATTTTAGTAAAAAAAACATTTGGTGATGCTGGAAATAAAATAATTGTTGAGGAAAGAATTGATGGAATTGAGGCTTCTTACATCGCTCTATCTGATGGAAATGTAGCACTTCCGATGGCATCTAGTCAAGATCATAAACGAGTCTTTGATAATGATAAAGGTCCGAATACCGGTGGAATGGGTGCTTATTCTCCAACTCCTATTGTGACTGATGATTTAGCAAAAAAAATTCAAGAAGAAGTGATTGAAAAAACAATTCATGCGATGAAAAATGAGGGGATTTCTTTTAAGGGATTTTTGTATGCTGGAATAATGATCAAAGATAACACCCCATATGTTTTGGAATACAATGTCCGTATGGGTGATCCTGAATGTCAACCAATTACAATGAGAATGGATTTTGATTTATATGATTATTTTTCTGCAAGTGTTGATGGAACTTTATCTTCAATGCCTTCACTTTCTTGGAAAGATCAATTTGCGGTATGTGTAGTTTTAGCATCGGATGGATACCCTGGCTCATATTCTACAAATGATGAAATTACTGGATTTGATAATATTTCAAGTAGTACTAGTGTTTTTCATGCTGGAACAAAAAAATCTGACGGAAAAATTTTATCTAATGGTGGACGTGTTTTGGGAGTCACTTCATTAGGTGATTCTTTAGAATCTGCAATTAATGCTGCATATTCTGAAATTGAAAAAATTAATTGGTCTAAGAAATTTTGCAGAACTGATATTGGAAAAAAAGGTTTATCCTATTTTTGAGTTTGAAACATTCTATCTTCTGTGATAATCCAGTCCATGTTTATATCGTGATCTGATTTTGGAATGTTCTTAATGATTTGTTTTTCTAATACTAGAGAAATCGTTATGATATTTTTTCCTTCTAAAAATTTATCATAAAATCCATGACCATATCCCAACCTAACTCCTGATGGTGAAATTCCTACTGTTGGGACAACTATGATATCTAATTCGTTACTCACTTGACAATTGTCTTTGGGCTCCATAATGTCAAATTTCCCCATTTCTAGGCTTCCAAAATCTTCAATTTTTCTAAACTCCATGTTTTTCCCAATTACTTTTGGTAAAAATACTTCTTTTCCTTTACTGATTAATTCTTGAATAATGTCCTGAGTGAGAATTTCACTTCCAATTGGATAATAGAGTCCAATTTTTTGAGCATCTTTGAAAGCATATACTCTGTTAATTCTTTTTTGCATTTTCTTACTTGCAATTTTTAGTAAATCAAAAGATGTATTGTCTCTTCTTTCTAAAAGAAGTTCCCTTAGTGATTTTTTATTATTGTCTTCCAATTTGAGTTCCAAGTGATGCCGCAGTAATTGTATTTTTTAATAGCATTGCAACTGTCATTGGACCTACTCCTCCTGGAACTGGAGTGGCAAATGATGCCTTTTCAATAATTTTCTCATAATCACAATCTCCAACCAATTTGTCTTGAAATCTTGAAATTGCTACATCAATAACAATTGATTTTTCTTTAATCATCTCTGGAGTGAGAATGAATTTTGTTCTATCTCCTACTGCAGTAATAATTATGTCAGCTGCTTGACAAAATTTTTCAATATCTTTTGTTCTAGAATGACATGTGATAACTGTGGCATTTTTTTCTAACAATAAATGATACAGTGGTTTTCCTACTAGGTTACTTCTGTTAATTAGAACTATGTTTTTTCCTTCTAGCTCGATATTGTGATAGTCAAACATTTCCATTACTCCTGATGGGGTGCATGCTACAAGTGCTGCTTTACCCATTGCTAATAATCCTGCATTATGCGGTGTAAGACCATCTACGTCCTTTAACGGTGAAATACGTGATGTTGTTGCAAATTCACTCAAATGTTTTGGTAATGGTAATTGAACTAAAATTCCATGAACTGTTGCATCTGTATTCAATTCATCAATTATGCTGCTAAGTTGCTGTTGTGTTGTATTTTCATCTAATTTGTGGTCTTTAGTGATTATTCCTACTTCTTCACATGCTTTGTGCTTATTTCTTACATATGTGGCTGACGCGGTATTGTTTCCGACCAGAACTGTAGCTAAACATGGATTGATCCCTTCTTTTTTTAATTCTGTTGTTGATTTTTTCACTCTATCTTTGACTGTTTGAGCAATAATTTTTCCATCAATCTTGGTTCCTGTCATGACCATTTTACAATTTGTTGATATTTAATTCTTGGAATTATTGTCAAGAATTTGAGAAAGAAAATTAAGTGGGCTCCTTAAAGCATCAGTATGTTTATCATGATGGCTGATGTCCAACTTAAAGAAGGTGCTGAAAATGATTTCAAAACTCTATTTTCTGAATCAAATAAAGTCTTGTCCCCTTTTCCTGGATTTGTATCCAGAAGATTTCTAAAATCTCCTGATGGCAGCTATCGAATAATCGTTGAGCATGAAACTCAAGAAACTTTTATGACTATGATTCAAAGTCCAGAACATCAACAATTTCATCCAAAATTACATTCTTTTATGAGTACGGAACCTGTAAAAAAAATGTTCAATTCATCTGTTGAATAAATTGAAATTAGAATTTAATTTAAAAGATAATTTAGACAAAATTAAAAAAAGTGATTCATATTTTCGTACTTTCATAAATAAAGATAGTCTTGCTACTGGAATTTTGATATTAAAACCTGGAGAAGAAGATACTCAAGAACCTCATGAAAGTGATGAAGTATATTTTATAATTTCTGGAAATGGATTTCTTAAAATTAAAAATAAAGACTATGAAATTTCAAAAGATAAATTATTTTTTGTTGGCAAAGATGTGCCTCATTATTTTCATTCTAACACAAAGGAACTCAAAGTTTTGTATTTCTTTGGTGGGTCTGATTCTTAAGAAATATGGGTTTTTCTTCCTAAAACTCTGATTTTTTTTCTGGCAATTAGATTGACTGCTTCAGAGTATATTCTGTGTTCTTCTTTTAGAATTTTTTTAGATAATGATTTTTCTGTATCTTTTTCTTTAATTTCCACTACTGATTGAATTATCACAGGACCTGTATCCATCCCTGCATCTACAAAATGAACTGTACAACCTGTATATTTTGCACCATAGTCTAATGCTTGTTTTTGTGAATTTAACCCTGGAAATGATGGTAATAATGCTGGATGGATGTTAATAATTTTATTTTTGTATTTTTTTACAAATCCTGGACTGATAATTCTCATAAATCCTGCAAGGCAAACAAGTCCGTTCCTTGGAGTAACTCCGTAACTTGATAATACATTCATTATTTTTTTATCATAATCTGTTCTACTACCTTTGAAATTTTTACTTTCAATTACTTCCACATTAATTCCCATTTTTCTTGCTATTGCCAAACCCTTTGCATCTGGTTTGTTTGAAATCACAACTGCTGGGTTTATTGGAATTTTTTTAGTTTTAATTGATTTTAAAATGGATTCCATATTGCTTCCACGTCCTGAGATTAGAATTCCGAGATTTAGCAACTAGTCAATAGTGGATCAAACCTGCAATTTATATCAAATCCAATAATTTTCCTTCTTATTGCCTAGTAAAGTCAGGATGACAAAAAATGGAATTCTGTGTGAGACTGATATTGGAACAGTTTACCTGGATCCCAAAAAAACTGATTTGGATGGGATTAATTTTGTCTCTCATGCTCATTCTGATCATTTGCCATCAAAAAATGGAGGCACTATTTTGTCTTCAATTGAAACAAATGAAATTTCCGGACTTCGTGGATTTACAATGAAAAATCATGTTCACTCCATTGATGGTTTTTCTTTAATTGATAGTGGACATGTATTGGGGTCTAAGGGATTGTTATTTGATGATCTTTTCTATACTGGCGATATTTGTACCCGTGATAGGGGATTTCTAAAGGCTGCAAAGATACCTAAATGTAAAACATTAATCACTGAATGTACTTTTGGGTTACCTGAATTTACATTTCCTAAAATGGATGAAATTCAAAATCAGGTTAACCAATTAATTGCTGATCTTTATGCAAAGGGAATTCCTGTGATCTTGATGGGTTATCAGCTTGGAAAGGCTCAAACTTTAACACAAATGTTTGGTCATTGGGATCCTCTTTATTTGCATGATTCAATTAAAGAAATGAATATTTTACATCAAAAATTTGGAATTTCTTTAAAGGATTGTCTTGGTCACTCTGAAGCTCAAAAAAATGGTCTATTAGAAAAAAAACCTTGGGTGATGATTACTCCTGTTTTATCTGCAAAAAATAAATTCCTTCAAGAAATGAAATCAAAATACGGTGCAGTAACAATAGGGTTTAGTGGTTGGGCACAATCAAAGAAATTTTCTTTTGGTCGCCGTGCTGATTATTCAGTTACTATGAGTGATCATTGTGATTTTGATGAACTTGTAGATATGGTAGTACAATCTGGTGCTGAACAAGTTTACACTATACATGGCTTTGTTGAAGAATTTGCAACACATTTGAAAAAATTGGGCATTAGTGCACAACCTTTGGTGAGAAATTCTCTGGATAATTGGTCTTAAAATTACACTTATTTTTTTTAAAAAATTATTCTGATTTTTAAAAATAATTACAGATACTAACAGATCAACCTTTTATTTTGTGATGCTCTATTGTATACATAAGCCAACACAATATCCATTGTCACAAATTCCCCATCGTGTTACTGGTGTAAGCCTACCTGCTACATTACGTAAAGGATGTGATTAGTTGGCTTAAATTTTTGTTTTGTTAAAAATTCTAAGAATGAATGAATGAATTTTAATTTTAATTTAGAAATAATTTTAATACAATTATTGACAAGTAATTATTTGACAACTTCAGATGGGTAATGAGAATTGAATAAGATATCCACATTAATCAATTCAAATTATCTATCTACTGACGGTTTAAAATGATATTTTGCATGAAATTTCTTTAACTAGATGACCTCATTATCACTAAATCAGACTGGCTAATTACTAACTTGGTAACTATGGAACATTTCTTTTGATTTCTATATAGTAGACTATACACTACATGAACTAATCAGAATCAACATAAGTAAAAATTTAGAAAATACAATGTATGGAAACAGAAAAAGAAAAAGAATTTCACGTTGATGATTTAGATGATGTTGACGATGAAACAGATTTTTGGTTTGAATGAGTTGATTATCTAAAATAAGTAAAAATCATTATTTTGTTTAAAATTCAAATTAAATATTTGTGAAGAATTTTTTAATATTTTGAATAAAAACGAAGAAACGAAACAGGACTAGTTAAATGTGATTTTGAGTAACTATGTCTAGTAACGTCTACCAATCCATTGTTTGTTAGGACACTCGAATGGTGAAGGACAATACAACCATGGGGAACGTGGAAATATGGAAATTTAAAGAAAAACTGCGTTTTCCAATTCTTCATCACCATTTTTTTAATATTTCAGAAAAAATTAAACATTTGATAAGAAATTTTTAAGAGAATTTGAAATATTATAATTCCGAATAGACAATTATGATGTTTCAAATTCAAGAACCATGTAAAGAACAAAAATGTGGGTGTAAAGACCATGAAAACCAGAAAACTAGGCGTGGAAATAGGAGAAAATAGTTGCTTGAAAAACAATTTAATCCAAATTTAGT
>Ga0209034_10000608_pt1 | contig 17831 bp, 14 predicted proteins | sample MarorgKNORR_S2LV_2_FD_188219 | JGI IMG/M metagenome (GOLD analysis project Ga0209034, IMG submission 188219) | Marine microbial communities from the Southern Atlantic Ocean, analyzing organic carbon cycling - 250m_A/KNORR_S2/LV (SPAdes) (version 2) | ecosystem: Environmental > Aquatic > Marine...
TTTGAATCTAGTGGCTGTTTTCAGGGTTTGTTTTCAGGGGTATTTATAAACCTTGGGAACATTGCTGTAGAGACCTCTATAATGGTTACTTTCGCGACTTATAAATACTAGGCCCGACACGTGAATGTTGACAAGGTCTTGTGCCAAGCCTAACATGGTTTGGCACTCTTGCATCAAGAGTGCTAATCCCACGTAAGAATAATGCCGGGCTACCATATTCCCCGGCGATTTAGAAGGAGGCCGCGGTGGCAAACTTTACGCCATTGGGAGAACGTGTGGTGGTGAAGCCCAGCGAAGGTGAACAGACCACAAAGGGTGGAATCTACCTACCCGATACCGCCAAGGAAAAACCCCAAGAGGGTGAGGTCATCGCTGTTGGACCCGGCCGGGTCAGCGAGGATGGCAGCCGGATTCCCATGGAACTTGCCAAGGGAGACCGCGTGATTTACTCCAAGTTCGCCGGTACCGAGTACAAAGACGGTGACGATGAGCTATTGATTCTTAGGGAAAGCGATATTCTAGCGAAGATCGGTTAACTAACGAACTCAGTAAATTCCCACTTAGAACAAACTCTCAGGGCGGGCAAAATGTCGGCCTTGACTTACCTGTAGGAGGATTAGGATGCCAGCAAAGAAGTTGGCCTACGCCGAGGAAGCGCGGAAAGCACTCCGTGTCGGAATTGACATTCTGGCTGATTCAGTGAAAGTCACCCTCGGTCCCAAGGGCCGTAACGTGGTGTTGGACAAGTCGTTTGGCCCCCCCCAAGTGTGCAGCGACGGGGTTACCATCGCCAAAGAGATTGAACTTCCCGACCAATTTGAAAACATGGGTGCGCAGCTTCTGAAAGAAGCCGCTACCAAGACCAATGACGCCGCCGGTGACGGTACCACTACCTCCGTTGTATTGGCTCAGGCCATCATCAACGAAGGCTTCAAGAATGTCACCGCGGGTGCCGACCCCATGGCCATCAAACGGGGAATCGAAAAAGCAGTTGCTTCCGTTGTTACGGAAGTACAGTCAATGGCGCAGATTGTGGAGACCCGGGAGCGCATCGGTCAGGTTGCCAGCCTCTCCGCCCACGAAGAAGCCATCGGCGAAACCATTGCCGAGGCCATGGAAAAAGTCGGCAAGGATGGTGTCATCACCGTTGAAGAGTCCAAAGGGCTGTCCGACGAGATCGAATATGTCGACGGCATGCAGATTGATCGTGGCTACATATCCCCATACTTCATCACTAATCCCGATCGTATGGAATCGGTGATGGAAGACCCCACCGTAATCATCACTGACAAGAAGATTTCGGCTGTGGCTGATATGCTTCCTGCTCTGGAGAAATTGCTCCAGGTCGGAAAGAAGAACGTGGTGATCATCGCTGAAGACGTAGACGGAGAAGCCTTGGCTACCCTCGTAGTTAACAAGCTCCGAGGTACCCTTAGCGTTCTAGCCATCAAGGCCCCTGGCTTTGGAGACCGACGCAAGGCCATGCTTGAAGACATTGCCATCCTTACTGGTGGCACGGTCATCAGCGAAGAGACCGGCCAGAAGCTGGATGCCGCTACTGTTGAAGACTTCGGATCTGCCCGCACCATCTCGGCCACCAAGGATGAGGCCACCATTGTTGAAGGTAAGGGTTCCGATGACGCTATTCAGGGTCGCATAACCCAGATTAAGGCACAGATTGAAGATACTACCTCCGAATTCGATCGTGAAAAACTCCAAGAGCGGATGGCGAAGCTGTCCGGCGGAGTTGCCGTAATCAAGGTTGGAGCAGCCACCGAAATCGAACTCAAAGAGCGCAAAGCTAGGGTCGAAGACGCGCTTTCAGCCACTCGTTCAGCGGTGGAAGAAGGAATCGTACCCGGGGGTGGAGTTGCTCTAGTTCGCGCCAGTCGGGGCGTGGATAGCCTTACCGGTATCCCGTCTGACGAACAGGTTGGAGTTAACATCATCCGTCATGCCCTGGATCAACCATTGAAGTTGATTGTTGAGAACGCTGGGTTCGAGGGTGCGGTTGTCCTCAACCAGGTCAAACAGCAGGCCGACGACTATGGTTACGACGCCGACATCGGTGAATACGGTCCCATGATGGAACGTGGCATTGTAGACCCCGTCAAAGTAACTAGGTCAGCTCTCCAGAACGCGGCTAGTGTCGCAGCTATGGTACTCACTACTGAGTCCGTGATTAGCGAGATTCCGCAGGCAGCACCGGCCATGCCGGCCATGCCTCCGGGTGGTGGAATGGACTTCTAGGGGTACAACTCCCTCTAGACCTTCTATACACAATGTATTCCAAAACCGCCCTTCTACAGAAGGGCGGTTTTTTTGTCTAATGCCTAGCTGCCTTTCCTTTCATGGACGTTTGTCTGTGGTACAACTGCCTGCATCCAGCTATAATTCGTTGCTGCTGAGAAATCACCGTTTTAAAAAAACGACTTAGCCATCTTTCATTAGATTAGTCTGATAAACAGGAAATCACTCATGACCAGCGTCCCGGAAAACCCCGTAGGAGAATCAGCGAAAAATGGTAAGGTCTATTTCTCGGCTCTGTCGGCCCTGGAAGGCATCGCCGACGGAATGACAGTGCTGGTGGCCGGGTTTGCCGGTTGTGGTATTCCGCAGGAACTGCTTCGTGGATTGTCCGAGGCAGGGGCCTCAAGATTGACATTGATTTGCCAAGGTACTTGGACCCAAGATCCGGGTGACTTCACCATCGGTGACTTAGTAGCCTCTGGTCAGGTTAAGAAGATAATTTCACCCATGCCCTTTCATCCTGTCCAAGGCGGTCCAGTCAAAGATGCTTGGGAGTCTGGGAAGCTGGAATTGGAGATAGTGCCACAGGGCGTGTTGGCAGAACGGCTCAGGGCTGGTGGCGCTGGAATTGGCGGTGTGTTTATACCGTCCGGTTCCAGAACCCGGTTTGCCGAGGGCAAGGAAGTTCGTGAGTACGACGGCCGCGAACACGTATTGGAGCTGGGGCTGAAGGCCGATTTTGCCCTGCTCAGAGCTCAAGCCGCCGATACCCTAGGCAACTTGGTCTATGAGTCTACAAACCGCAACTGGAACCCCACCATGGCTATGGCCGCGTCAATCACAGTCGTCGAAGTTAACTCGGTCCATGAACCCGGCGGGTTGGACCCGGAATTAGTTATCACCCAGGCCATCTTCATTGATCGTCTCGTACTGTCCGCTTCATCATAGGAGATTCTGAAAATGCCCGGTACTAAATTAGACCCATCCAGCATGGCACGCCGTGTTTCCCATGAGCTATTTCCCGGAGCAGTAGTGGCTTTGGGTATGGGACTGCCGTGTCATCTACCAGGAGAACTCCCTGACAACGGAGGGGTTTGGTTCATTGCGGACAGCGGAGTTTTAGGATTTCATGGGCTTCAAGGGAATGAGTCAGGTCAAAGTGCTGTGGATACAGGCGGTAACGCGGTGGCCACATTGGCTGGTGGTTCGTTTACCGGAGTGGTTGACGTGGCTGGGATACTTCGTGGTGGACACACTGATATCGCAGTCCTGCAGCCGTCACAAGTATCTGCCGGCGGAGATTTTGTTCACTGGACAACGGAAGAGACCGCAGGGGTGTTTGCCCCTGGTTCGGCGGTGGACATGGCCTACGGTGCTTCTACCGTGGTGGCGGTTATGCCCCATCAGTATCCGAGCGGACGCTCAAACATAGTAGAAATATGTGATATGCCGGTGGATGGAGTCGGTATAGTTGACATAATAATTACAGACTCAGCCGTGATCAGAGTACTTTCTGCTGGGCTTGAGCTTGTGGAGATCGCACCGGGTTGGACCGCTGAGGAGGTCATTGCGATCACCGAAGCTCCTCTGACTGTGTCGTCCGACCTGAAAGAGATGACCTTCAGTACTATGAATTTTGAGGCGCCCAACAAAGTTTATTCCACTGCCTTGGCTGCCCTTAGTGACGTCCCGGAAGGTTCAATCATAAATGTGGATGGATTCGCAGGGCCAGGCGGCATGGCTCATTACTTGATGGTTGGACTGCGTGACGTTGGTGTTAAGAGACTGCAGTTGATCAGTAATACCGCTGGCATCGCCAGGATGAGCGCCTTCGGAGCTCCCAATATCATTGACCATAGCATCTTGGTGGAAAACAACCAGGTAGTGAAAGCCACTGCATCGTATCCTGTTTCCCCTTCAGCTTCTCGCCCCAGTGCCTTTGAAGAGGCTTATAACCGAGGCGAGACGGAATTGGAAGTGGTGCCCCAAGGAACCCTGGCTGAGCGCCTACGCAGCGGCGGCGCTGGAGTTGCGGCGTTTTACACACCAACCGGTGCAGGAACCCTCCTGGGTGACGGGAAAGAGGCCAGGAACATTGACGGCAAAGATTACATATTGGAAACGGGGTTACGGGCTGATTTCTGCATCATCCGCGGGCATAAAGCTGACACCTTGGGAAATGTGGTCTACAAGGGAACCTCCCGAAACTTCAACCCAGTAATGGCTACTACAGCCAAGGTTACTGTGGTGGAAGTGGACGAGATTGTTGAACCGGGAGAACTGGCCCCCGAAGAAATCGTAACCCCAGGATTATTTGTCGACCGCATCGTGGTCAGACCGTCTGATTTTTCAGCGTACCTAGATAGTTAATCGAGATTTATCCGACCGAACGAAAAGGCCAATTGATGGAATCGTTAGCAGATAAAGAACGTCTACCCAGAGAGATTGTGGCCATGAGGGTTGCCAAAGAGCTGCCTGATGGGTCGTATGTCAATCTGGGAATTGGTATCCCTACCATGGTTTCCAGCTTTGTGCCGGAAGGCCGGACCGTCTTCTACCATAGTGAAAGCGGAATCCTGAACTGTGGACCTCTCGCAGAAGAAGGCGAAGAAGACATTGATCTGATTAATGCCGGAGGCCAGTACCTACAGATTATCGGCGGTATGTCGTTCTTCGATTCCGCTGAAGCCTTCGCAATGATCAGAGGCGGTCATGTAGACGTTACGGTTCTCGGCTCGCATCAGGTGTCGGCCACCGGTGATCTGGCCAACTGGATGCTGCCTCAACGCGGAGTGGGTAACGTGGGAGGGGCCATGGACCTGGCCGCCGGCGCATCCGGGGTGATCGTCGCTATGGAGCACACCGACCGGAACGGAGAACCGAAGATTGTACAGGAATGCACCTTTCCTCTAACCGGAAAGGGCTGCGTTTATTTGATTGTGACCGATCTGGCAGTGATTGAATGCGATGGCCATAAATTGACCCTGAAAGAGGTGGCCCCGGGGTGGACGCCAGAAGAGGTGCAGCAGCTAACTGGGGCGAAATTAACTATTTCTCAAGACGTTAAAGAGTTTGAACTCTAGGCGCGCTGATTATGGAGAATATACCTCCACAAACAGCAACTGGATGTCGATTACCTCTACTGTCTTCTCGTTCACGATGTGGTAGTGCAACAGCTTTGGGTATAACGGTGAGGTGGTAAAAATAACAGTTCTCGGAATTGCCCTTGAAAGATGGAGACGTCCTGGAAATAGTTCGTCCCGTTGGCAGTGGTTAAACAACTTCTATTCAGGGAATTTAATCTCAGATAACTATCGGCCTTTGGCGGTCCTAATGGCGCGTCCGACTTGGCCATTTGGTCGGTAGATTCAGGTAAATCTTATGGCGTCGGTATTTTCGGCAACTGATGAAGTACTCGATCCGATCTTAGTGGGTGTTGTTACGGGGAACCAGGACAAGGTTATTGCCTGGCTGCAAAATCAACCAGGTGCCTGGGGGTTCCTATCCGGGCAGGCAGTTACCGCAGTAGGTGACTACGCTGGCCGGAAACTTGATGATACAGAACGGAGATTGGTCTGGAGTCGAATGTGGTGGTGGTTGGTTAATGTGCGGGCTGGCATCGATGCCCAACCATAACCGGCCCAACTGGTTAACCGAGGTTCCGGTTGCCAAAATCCGGAGACAACTCCGCGCCCCTGTCGTGTGTATTCATATATACTTGTGATTAGTAATTTGTAACCCATCGTTATAGTGAAGGATTATTACTGTTAAAAATGCCGGAACCGATAATTACCGCTACCGGTATACATAAGATTTACGACACCGGAACCGTCAAAGTAAACGCTCTTAGAGGCGTTGATTTGACGGTTGAGCGCGGTGAAATGGTCGCCATAATGGGCCCCAGCGGTTGCGGCAAGACCACAATGCTGAACTGTTTGTCTGGTCTGGACGAGATTGATATCGGTCAAGTGGTTATCGACGGCGTTGTTCTCCACGACTTGCCAGACGACGAGCGCAGTAACTACCGGGCCCGAAATATGGGTTTTGTATTCCAGCTTTACAACCTGCTGCCGGTGCTGTCTGCCGTGGAGAATGTAGAATTGCCTCTATTGGTGTCTGGAGTTAACCCTGCGGATGCCCGCAAACGTTCCATGAATCTGCTGGAATTGGTTGGCCTTAGCGAAAGGGCACAACACCTTCCTGGGGAACTATCCGGCGGCCAGCGTCAACGTGTAACCATTGCTCGGGCTCTGGTCAACAACCCATCTATCGTCTGGGCTGATGAGCCCACCGGAGACCTGGATAGCGAGACAGCGTCAGAAATCATGGATATGATGTGCAAACTCAACTCGGAGAATGGCCAGAGCTTTGTACTTGTCACCCACTCAGACGATGTGGGTGTTAGGGCTCACCGCATAGTCAGAATGCGTGACGGAGCCATAGTGGACGACGGAAACGGCAATATCACCAAATCCTAGCATCAACCTTAACTACCCTTGTGTTTTTTGTTGGGGCTAATCTTCGGAAAACCCAGATATAGCCCAGGACTAGCCCAGAGATAAGATGGAAGAACTGTTCGGCATCCCTATGGACGCCATAATGATCGCCCTGCTGGCTGTTTTCCTACCGGTGATAGCCGGTGTAGTCATCATGGCCTGGCGCAACCCAGTGATGCTTAAACTGGGCCTGCGTAACATTCCCCGCCGCAAATCTCAGACGGGACTTATTATTTTGGGAATCATGATCAGCACTCTGATTATGGCAGCGGCATTTGGCACCGGGGACTCCATTACTTATTCCATACGCAACAATGCCATTGACGCCCTGGGGACTATCGACGAGATTATTGTCTCTGCCCGGGCTGACGAGTCCGACACAATTGGTAGTTTCAATTATTTCTCCATGGACCGTTACGACCAACTTAAAGTTGACCTGGCCGATTTTGAGTTAATCGATGGGCTGGCAGCTGGTATCAGCGAGTTTGCCCCCACCATAAATACTCGAACTTCGTTAAGTGAAGGCCAGATGGAAATCATTGGAGTTGACCACCGTTCATTGGATGGTTTTGGTCGGTTCTATCTGGTCGGCGGTGACGAGATCAGACTGGAGACCCTGGGCCTTAATGATGCGCTCATCAATGAGGAAGCAGCTGACGAACTGGATGCCGTGCCTGGCGACCGATTAGTCACGTTTGTTGGTAATGAAAGAGTTAATTTCCAGGTCCAGGGGGTAGTTGATAGTGGGGGCCTGGCCGGTGAAGGTCCAACCTTGCTGGTGCGGTTGGATCGGGCCCAGGAGATTTTCGGGCGAGAAGGCTTGATCAACTCTATGGTTGTTTCCAATTCTGGCGGGGTTTTCGGTGGCGCTGTGGTTAGCGACGATGTCACCGATACTCTACGGGTCTTATTCACTGATCGGAATATAGCCGCCCAACTTCAAACGTTACTAAACCGGCAGGATGTTCTTGCCGAACTAGATATTCTGGCGGTCTCACTGCCCGAGGATCTGAATGCTGACTTGACTGTGGTTGCGCGGGGCTTGCCCGAAAGTGTGATGGCTGATGATTTCATAGGGGCACTGTCTGATGAAGATGTCCAAGAAGAGTTGTTAAACGCTGTAAAACAGGCAGGCCAGCCCGAATTGGAACGGGAGGCCAGCACCCTGTTTGCTGGACTGGCAGAGTTCCGAGTTCTAGATATTAAGAAGCAAGCTTTGGATGTTGCAGACCGAGTTGGATCTGGTGTGACCAGTATATTTATCATCATGGGCCTGTTCTCCATCATGGTTGGTGTGCTGCTGATATTCCTGATCTTCGTGATGCTGGCGGCAGCGAGACGGTCGGAGATGGGTATGGCCCGCGCGGTGGGAGCCAAACAGCGTCATCTGGTGCAGATGTTCATCTTTGAGGGAACTGCTTATTCATTGATTTCTGGCGCCATTGGTGTGATCTTTGGCCTGGGCGCCAGTTGGATTATCGTTTTTATCGTTAACCGTATCTTCCAGTCAGGTGGGAGTGGCGCGCCGGAGAGCTTCACCGTGTTCGCCCACTTTGAACCCCGTAGCGCTGTCGTAGCTTACTGTCTTGGTATGATTATTACTTTGGGCACAGTGGGGATTTCAGCCTACCGAGTCAGCCGCCTCAATATCGTGTCTGCAGTCCGTGGATTGCCACCGCCAAAGCAGCAATCTTTAACGCCTTACAAGACTCTCTTATGGGCCCCGATTTGGGCGTTCGCTTTCCCTGTTGTGCTACTTGGAACCGGCCTATGGTCTATCGTTAATATGCACCCCAAGCGAGGACTTCTCCTATTGGTCAACGCGGTCTGGGCTGCCGGTACTGTCCCCTTCGCATTTATTGGTGCCGTCGCTCAGGCGCTTTGGGTACCCATGAGCCACGGTTGGATGACAGTGATTGTTGGCGGTTTGGTAACTTTGTTGGGAATTGCCTCAGATGAGGCAGCACCCTTACGCATCGGAATCACTCTAGTCATCATCGGAGTTGGCCTTTCGCTTCGTACTTTCTCCCACCGTACGGGAATCCGATCAGATGTGGGAGATCGCATCGCCTACACCTTCATGGGTGTTGTTAACTTGGCCTTCTGGATAGTTCCATTCGGTGTTCTTAGAAGTATTTTCGGCGACATAGACGGTGGTATCGAGATGTTCTTTATTTCCGGTATCGCCATGGTTTCGGCAGCGGTCTGGACGGTGATGTACAACGCTGACATACTCCTCAAGTTACTGACTTTTGTCACCAATCCCTTTGGCTGGCTCAGGCCGGTGTTGATTCCTGCAGTGGCCTATCCCATGGCTGCTAAATTCCGGACAGGCCTGACCTTGGCCATGTTCGCCTTGGTGATCTTTACGCTGATTGTGATGTCAATTCTGACCGAAGCATTCAGTGCATCTGTGGGTGATTCGGAGCGGGTGGCCGGCGGATGGGACATCCAGGCTACGGTCAACTCCAACACCCCTATTGAAGATATCCGAATGGCCATCGATGAAAGGCCCGATTTGGATAATGGAGACATTTCGGCCATTGGTGGCTACACCGCATTTCCAGTGGAGATCCGCCAAATTGGCGCAGAGGAACAGCGTTGGCGTTTCTACGGCATCCGTGCTGCGGATGACCAATACCTACAGCAAACGGGTACGACCCTTAAGCTGATAGCAGATGGCTATGACAGTCCGGAAGATGTGTGGGATGCGGTCCAGAAGGACTCTAATCTAGTTGTGGCAGACTCTCTGATCGTTCCGTCCCGAGAGCAGTTTGGCAACGACGAGATTTCATTTGAACTCGAGGGCATCTACTACGAAGACCTCGAGATGGAACCCCTCAATATTGAAGTTCGGGATCCGCGTACCGGAACTGTAATTCCACTGACTATAATCGGAGTTACCGACCGACTCTCTGACGCCTTTGGTGAACTGGGTCGAGGGATCATCGCATCTCGAAAAGAACTGGATGCAGCGATACCGTTCCAAATTCCGACTACCAACTATCGGTTCAAAGCTGCAGATGGTGTCGAGGTTTCAACACTATCTAAGAGTTTGGAGTCGGCTTTTCGAGAGAACGGAATGGAGAGCGAGGTCTTAGCCGAGTTAGTGGATGATATCGCTGCGGCCAACCGGGCCTTCAATTATCTTTTTACCAACTTCATGGGGTTGGGGTTGCTGGTGGGGATAGCCTCACTGGGTGTTGTCAGCCTACGAGCGGTAGTGGAACGGCGTCAGCAGATTGGTGTGCTTCGGGCCATTGGTTACCGTAGGGGCATGGTTCAGCTTAGCTTCCTCGCTGAGTCTTCATTCGTGGTAATCATGGGTGTGGCAATAGGGGTAGGACTGGGCACCATTATCTCCTATAACATAGTTAAGGATATTCAAGAAGATATTGAGACAGTTAGGTTCGCCATCCCGTGGGTCCAGATAGGTATTATAGTGACAATCGCGTACGTATTTTCTCTGGCCACAACATTCCTTCCTGCGCGTCAGGCCTCCCGAATCTACCCCGCCGAGGCCCTCCGCTACGAGTAAATAAGCAATATTTAAATACCCAAAATCAGGAGGCCCGCCATGACAGCTAAATCACCGACAAGCAAAGACGGATTCAAAGTTATCGGCACCACTCCTATTCGCCATGATGCCACCGACAAAGTCACTGGCCAGGCTAGGTATGGCGCCGACATAAACATGCCAGGTCTCCTCCACGGTAGGATTCTCAGAAGTCCCCACTCCCACGCCAAGATTAAATCCATCAACTTCACCAAAGCATTGGCATTACCCGGTGTGAATGCAGTTGTAACCTCGGATGACCTGCCCGTGTTATCCGGACGACCGGTGGATGTTGCGGAAGGTGCGCCGCTGAACCCTAGGTTTCTGAGCAATAACGTGCTGGCTAACGGCAAGGTCCTGTACAAAGGCCACGCAATTGCTGGAGTGGCGGCGAACAATGTTCACACGGCGGAGCAGGCTCTGGCATTGATTGAGGTCGACTACGAAGTTTTGACCCCGGTTCTGGATGCCAAAAAAGCCATGGAACCGGATGCACCCATCCTACATGATCGTCTGTTTCGTTCTGAGGGTGAGTTCTTTCGGCCCGGCGGACTCAAAGATGACGACGACCAAAGCGAGCCAACCAACATTGCCAGCCATTTTGTGTATGAGATTGGTAATCAAGAGCAGGGCTTTAATGAGGCAGAGGTTGTGGTCGAGCGGGAGTTTCGTACAAGGCCAGTACACCAGGGTTACATTGAACCCCACAGTGCGACCGCTCGCTGGGACCGAGACGGGCGGGTTACCGTTTGGGGTAGTTCACAAGGCCATTTCGCCATCAGGGATTTCACCGCTCTTGTGCTGGGCATCCCAGTCTCTCAGGTCAAGATAGTCCCCATGGAAGTGGGCGGTGGATTCGGCGGCAAACTGGTTGTATACGTGGAGCCGGTGGCCGCATTATTGTCCAAAAAGACAGGCCGCCCGGTCAAGATAACCATGACCCGTGCGGAGGTTTTTGAGGGTACAGGGGCCACAGCCGGTGGGTACATCCACGCGAGGATAGGGGCCACCAAAAACGGCAAGATTATCGCTGCAGACGCCCGCCTGGTCTACGAGTCAGGCGCCTTCCCAGGTGCCCTGGTCAACTTGGCTTCTCTGACAATCTTTGCCCCTTATGACATACCCAACTCCCGAGCAGAAGGTTATGACGTGCTGGTGAACAAACCCAAAGTTGCACCGTACCGTGCTCCGTTGGGTCCGCCTGCCGGGTTTGCCGGTGAAACTTTGATTGATGAATTGGCCGTCAAGTTGTCTATGGATCCGATTGAGTTCAGGTTGTTGAACGCGGCTAAAGAGGGCACCCGCCGGATTACCGGTATTCCCTATAAGAAAATTGGCTACGTGGAGTCTCTCCAAGCGGCTAAAGCCCACCCCCATTACATAGCTCCTTTGGGCGGACCCAACAGGGGCCGCGGGATCGCCACCGCTGTCTGCAACAACATCACCGGCCCAGCCTCTGCTGTGGTCAGCATGCAGGCCGATGGCAGCGTTGGCCTTTTAGAGGGTTCGTCGGATCTGGCCGGTAGCCGTACCGCCGCTGGAATGCACGTGGCTGAAGTGTTAGGCATTCCCGTGGAAGATGTGCACCCAGCGATTGGCGACACCGATTCCATCGGATACACGGCCGCCAGCGCGGGTAGCAGCGCGGTCTACAAGACAGGCTGGGCATCTTTTGAAGCCGCACGCGACCTTCAGCGACAACTGGCCACCAGAGCCGCTCAGATCTGGGATGTGCCAGTGGATGAGGTGGCCGTGGCCGATGATGTTTTCTCCAACCGTTCCAACCCTGAGCAAAGACTTACCCTGAAAGAATTAGCAGAACGTCAGAACACCACCGGAGGGCCTTTGGTAGGTCGGGCCGGGGGTGTTTGGGGCGGAGAAAGCCCTGGGTTCGCCGTGCATATTGTCGATGTTGAGGTGGACCCGGAAACTGGTAAGACAAGTATTCTGAGGTATACGGCTTTGCAAGACCCTGGTACGGCGGTTCATCCGTTATATGTGGAAGGCCAGATACAGGGAGGGACGGTCCAGGGTATCGGCTGGGCGTTGAACGAGGAGTACGTAACCAACAACGAGGGAGTGATGCTGAATCCCAGTTTGCTAGATTACCGTATGCCAACCGCTCTGGACCTACCCATGATCGATATTCAGATTGTTGAAGTTCCCAACCCGGATCACCCTACTGGAGTCAGAGGTGTCGGCGAGGTTTCAATCATCCCGCCGGTGCCAGCCATTGCCAACGGCATAAACCAGGCAATTGGCATTCGCATGACCGAGACACCTATGTCACCCGGAGCAGTATTAGAGGCCATATGGGAGAAGGTCTCCTAGCAAGGCAGATGGCTATCCTAGTTGGTTTAATTCATATTCTCACTCTGCGGATTTACCTCCAGGGTCGAATAGGGCCCTAAACGGCTTTTCGGTTCAGATGGAGGCAGTTGATCAAGCACCCAGTGAGCAGGCTAAGCTCCGCCTAGGGGGTAAGGATGACCTTGCCCTTGGCGCCACGGTTGGAGAGGTGTTGGTGTGCCTTGCCGACTTCGGACATTGGTAGTACCTGATCCACTATCAGTTTGACCTTGCCGTCGCCAATCATGGGAAACATCTCATCCATGGCACCTTTGTGGTCCAATAACCCTCGAGGAGACCGACCCATGCTGAACCCAATGACCGTTCGGTTATTTGAGGTTATATCGGACGACTTCAGATTTGCGGGTGTCTGGGAAGCATTGCCGTAACTCACCAGAGTACCGAACGAGGCGACGCAGCGTATGCTCTTCTCCAAAACATCTCCGCCCACACACTCCGCTACCAATGCTACGCCGTCGCCTCCCGATTCCTCTTTAACCACTTCTTCAAAGTCGGCTTCCGTGTAATTGATTGTAACGTCGGCTCCCAAAGATTTGCACAGATCTAGTTTTTCTTGGGTGGAGGCTGTAGCTATGACTTTTGCGCCCCATGACTTGGCCAATTGAATCAGGACGGTGCCAACGCCGGATGCTCCGGCCTGAACCAAAACAGTGTCACCAGATTTCACATGGCCTCTGGATTGGAGGATGTGGTAGGCGGTTAAAAATACGATTGGCATACCGCCAGCAACTACTGGGTCTAGGGAATCCGGATATGGAAATACCAGGTTCCCGTTCACGGCCACGTACTCCGCGTGGGCTCCGGGTCCCATACCCATGACCTTTTGGCCCACGGTGATACCGGTGACATCAGAACCAACCTCCGTGACCGTACCTGCGCATTCTAGACCCGTTGATGACGGTAGGCCGGGACCTGGGTAGTTTCCACCCCGACGGAGGACGTCGGCATAGTTGACGCCTGCAGAGTCCACTTGGATCAGGACATGATGGGAACGTGGGACTGGCATTCCCACTTCTTCAATCTTGAGTACGTCTACATCTCCGAACTCATTCAGTCTGACCGCTTTCATATTGGGCTCTCCTAAGGTTGGATTTGATCGAAAGGCTAATTGTACCCACGGAACTCGGTAGATTTGAGAACATCCTCGTTGATCACGTGGATCGGTTCGCAACTGACGAAGGCACGTACGTTCGCAATAACTCCGGAGTAAAAAGCCCGGTAGCTCTCTTCTGTGACATAGCCTAGATGGGGGCAGATCAAGGTATTTGGTGTCTTGAACAAGGGGTGGTTCAGCGGCAACGGCTCAACGTCAAAGGTATCCAGCGCAGCACCGGCGATGGCCTTACGTTCCAGAGCGTCGATCAATGCTTTCTCATCAACGATTGGGCCTCTGGATATGTTCACCAGGTAGGCGGTGGATTTCATCAAATCCAGTTCTTCCGCGCCGACCAGACCTCTGCTGCGGTCACTGAGCACCAGATGGACTGAGACTATGTCTGATTCTTTGAAAAGCGTCTCTTTGTCCACCAAAGTGGCATCGCACTCCTTGGCCCGTTCGGCGGTCATGTTCTGGCTCCATGCGATTATATTCATGTCGAAGGCCGCGCCGACCTTTGCGACCAGCGACCCGATGTGACCCAGGCCTATCAGCCCTAGAGTTTTCCCTTTCAATCCAACCCCAACGGTGGTGCCCCACGTGCCTTCGCGGGATCGCTTGTCTTCTTCGTGGATGTGGCGTAGCAAGGAGAGGATAAGTCCCCAGGTGAGTTCAGTTGGGCCTTCACCCGCTCCGCTGGCACCGCAGACGGGGATACCCAGATCGCTTGCCGCTTCGATATCAAAAGAGGCGTTCCGAAGGCCAGTGGTCATCAGCAGCCGTAACTTGGGCAATTTGGATAGGATGGAGCGGGTGAAAGGTGTACGTTCCCGCATCCCCATCACCATATCAAAGTCTTTAAGTCGTTCCACCAGTTTTTCTTCGTTGGCGATATGATCTTGGAAAAATTGAACAGTGGTGCCAGGAGGCAGACTGGACCAGTCGCCCAAATCCTTAGCTGTCCCTTGGTAGTCGTCCAGTACTGCTAGTTTCAATTTGGTCACTTCCTAATTGGTTGGATAAGGCTTGGTTCCTGAGATCGCCAGGGTTACTTGAAGGCTGGCATGACTTTCTCGGTGACGATCTCAAGACTGCGTAGAACCCGCTCTTCTGGGATCAGCCCACCGGGGTTAAGTTCTGCTACGACCCCGTCTAAGCCCAATTCTTCTTTCAATTGGGTGAAGCGATCAATCAAGCCTTCGGCGGTGCCAAAGGCAATCTTGGTTTTTAGCATATCTTCATAGCTGAGGGCGGCGAGCCTTTCGGCCCTGCCATCGGCAAGTTCCGTGACTTCTAAGCCACCCTTTCCGGCACGTTCGCGGTAGAGGCTGCCCATGCGCCCAAAATAACCACTGATGCTTTCAAAAGGCTCATCAATGGCCTTTTCCTCTGTTTCTCCGGCATAGACCGGAATTCGAAGGGAGACATCGCCTTCGCCAGAGTGCCCGGCCTCGCGCCAGCTTTTACGATACTGGTCCACGTTTTGTCGTAACTCCGGAATGTCCATTCCGCGCAGACCGACAAATATTGGGTGGCCTGCTTCTCCTAGTCGGATGAAAGTCTCTGGAGAGTTGGCGGCTATCCGAAGGGGTGGGTGGGGCATTTGGTATGGAGCCGGCGAGATGGTAGCCTTTTCCACATTATAGTACTTGCCCTCGTAGGAGAACTCTTTGCCCTCCCAGGCCTGCAATATGATCTTGAGAGACTCAGCGAAACGGTCTTGACTCTCAGCGTAAGGGATGCTGAAGACATCGTATGAACGGGCAAACCCGCTTCGGCCGATACCAAACTCAAATCGTCCTTCGCTAATATGGTCAACGGTTGCTACTTCCTCGGCTATGCGCAGAGGATTACTCAGAGGCAGCACGTATACTGCCATACCGACCTTTAGACGCTTGGTACGGGTGGCTATGGCGCTGGCAATCACGATGGGGGATGACATCACCGAGCGGTCCGGGTTGAAATGTAATTCAGCGAGCCAAACCCCATCCAGCCCCCGCTCCTCGGCCATATCGACCATGCGGAATCCTTCTTGAAATGCCTGGGCCTCAGTGGCTCCGACCCGGTTGCCGAACTCCATAAATGCGCCGAAGAACATGCGTTAATCCCTCGATTTTTATTATCAAGTCATACCTGAATAACATGGGTATTTGGTGACTCTGATTCAAGCTGAATTCAAAAGTACTTCATGGAGGGCTGAGGGTCAAGAAAAATACCTTTTCACTCCCTTATCCAGCGCTTGACCAGTCAAGTCAGGCGCACTACCCTTAGGCACACAAGCCTAGTATTGGCCTTGTCATCAATTAGGTGCGGGTTCTCATTAGGCTTAAGCAGGATTTAAGAGGCGACAGATGGATTCTAGCCAGTATGACATAGCAATAATCGGTGGTGGCATTCTTGGATTATCCACGGCCATGCAGTTGGTTGAGCGTGCGCCTCAATGGCGAGTTGCCGTGGTGGAGAAAGAAGAGGAACTAGCCACTCACCAGACCGGACACAACAGCGGCGTGATGCACTCTGGTATCTATTACCGCCCTGGTTCCCACAAGGCCCAGTTCTGTGTGGCGGGTCTGAACAACATGGTCAGATTCTGCGAAGAGAATGAGATCGAATTCCAGCAATGTGGTAAGGTCATCGTCGCCATCCACGATTCAGAACTTGGCCGCTTGCAGGACCTCTACGAACGGGGCACCGCCAATGGTGTACCGGATTTGGAGATAGTCGGCCCGGAGAGGTTGAAAGAAATTGAACCTCACACCGCAGGGGTGAAGGCACTGTGGGCGCCCCATACGGGTATCGTGGACTTCACTAAGGTGGCTTCTGCCTTCGCAAACAAGTTCCAGCAGGCTGGCGGAGATATCTTTACCGGAACGGCGGTACGCAAGATAACCCAGTCCACTGGTTCGGTCGTATTGGAGACAACCAAGGGAAACCTTCAGGCCAAACACCTGATCAATTGCGCTGGGTTGTATGCCGACAAAGTAGCTTCCATGACCGACGAAAAAATCGGCGTTCGAATCATTCCCTTCCGCGGCGAGTATTACACCCTGCGCCCGGAGAGCCATCATCTGGTGTCAGGACTGATCTACCCAGTTCCAAACCCTGAATTCCCGTTCTTGGGCGTCCACTTCACTCGCAACATCAAGGGGCATGTGGAGGCAGGTCCCAACGCAGTGATGGCGCTACGTCGGGAAGGTTACCGCAAACGGGACTTCAACCTGGCCGAGAGCATGGGTAACTTAGGATATCCCGGTTTCTGGAAGATGGCTGCTAAGTATTGGAAAATTGGTATGGGTGAGATCTGGCGCTCCTATAACAAACGAGTCTTCCTAAAGGATCTCCAAACGCTGATTCCAGAGATTCAGGACTCAGATCTGGCTGGCGGAGGCTCAGGTGTCAGGGCTCAGGCTGTGGCCAAAGACGGCTCTTTGCTGGACGACTTCAGCATCATCCAGGGACGAGGTGCTATACACGTGTTGAACGCACCCTCGCCAGGTGCTACATCATCTCTGGCTATCGGGGATCATATCGCAGGTTTGGCGGTGGATAATTTCAGCTAGGCCCACTCTCTGGTTAAATCTATAGGTTAATCCGCGGGTTAATTACGACTCTGATGACTCGCACCAAAGCTGGCTAACCTGGGTCTACATAATGTTGCTGAGAATGTAGCGCCTAGTTATAATCTTGGCTGCTGGAAGTTCAGGCAGTGTTCTAGAAGACGGGCACCGATAAACTCAAGATTAGAAAACTGACGGGGGCTTCGGCCCCCATTTTGATATTAATGAATGTTATTGGAATATCGTTGGCAAGGCGGGAGATTCATTGTTGGTTGAGACGGAATGTAATTTGGATTTAGGTTCTTTTTACGCGACACATGACTCTGTTGATGAGTACCTCGTCTCAGTTGGCGACGCACTACCTGTTTATAAGGATATTGGCATTGCTCCGCCTCTTTATTCCGCGGCCTTAGGATTGGGTTTCCTACTTCGAGAGTTGGCTCTCCCTCCCGGCGCCATTCACAGCCTGCAAGAAGTTGAAACCCGGAAACCGATTCCAATTGGCA
>Ga0209034_10000609_pt1 | contig 17819 bp, 13 predicted proteins | sample MarorgKNORR_S2LV_2_FD_188219 | JGI IMG/M metagenome (GOLD analysis project Ga0209034, IMG submission 188219) | Marine microbial communities from the Southern Atlantic Ocean, analyzing organic carbon cycling - 250m_A/KNORR_S2/LV (SPAdes) (version 2) | ecosystem: Environmental > Aquatic > Marine...
TCCAGAATTACCGCTTAAAAGCTTTGCTTCGACAATTTCAGAGGAGTCATAAGTATCATAATTGACCTTAATTCCATATTCTTCTTCAAAGTTTTCAATCGTATTCTCGCCAATATAATCGGCCCAATTATAGAAACTAACAACCCCCTCAGAATGCGATGCCTGAGCAATCAGAAGTATTAAAAATGTTAGTTTAAAAATTTTCATCATTATTAGAATAAAGATTATAAATTATCTAAATTCTTATTAAGGTTTTTTGAGCTTCCATTCCCGCTTAAATTAGTCAGAAGCACGCCCATAATAATTAACAAACAACCTCCTAGCATTGTCAATGTTATTGTTTCTTTTAGCAAAAGGTAAGCCCAAAGCATACCAAAGAGTGGGACTAACATGGCGATAATTGAGGTGCTAATAGGACCAATATTCTTGATTAAAATAAAGTAAGGAATATAAGCTAAACCGGTGCAAAAAATCCCTAAAAAGAGAATACTGAAGAGAGCTTTTGTACTTAATCCCACTAGGTTAAGTGGCTCAAGGTATAAAAAAGGGCTAATTAAAACAGTTGCAATGATCATCGTGATAGCTGCCATTGCTTTTGTATCAACTATATTGAGTTTATAGATATAAACCATTGAGATGCCATAAAAAGCAGCGCCCATTGCTGCAGCTAATATAGGTAATAAATTAAAGTCTAGTGATTCGAATCCAACAAAGATGATTAAACCAGCTAAACCTATCACTATCCCACTAAATTGTATGATTCTAAATTTGAATCCCAAAATAAGCATTGAAAAAATGAAAGCAAACAATGGAGTGCTGCCATTAATGACTGCCATAGAGCTTGCGTTAATATGTAACGCTGCATAAGCAAAACAATAAAAAGGGAGAGCAACATTAGTTGCACCAATAACTATGATAGGTAATAAATTTTTCTTAAAAATAGACCAATGATGCTTTTTAAGAAAAATCATACCTAACAGTAAAGAAGCGATAACTAATCTCAGGAAGACCAAACCAATAGCGCCTAATTCAGGAGCTGCGATTCTTATAAAAACAAAGGCACTTCCCCAAACAGCCGATAGCCCAAGAATATAAATCCAGTCCAAAATAGATGGTTTTTGATCCAAAACTTTAACTCCTGATAAAGAGGGTTAAATTATAACTTTTTCAGGCCTTTATTTATTAAACCTCTGGCAATGATAAGTCGTTGTATCTCAGAAGTTCCTTCCCATATTCGATCAACCCTTAGCTCTCTATAGAAGCGTTCAGCTGTAAATTCTCTCATATAACCTCTACCACCAAAAATTTGTACCACACGATCTGCCACTTTATTAGCCATTTCAGAAGCAAATAATTTGACCGCTGAACATCGATAATGCAGGGCTTTAATATCATCGCCACGGTCATGAGCTTTGGCAGTTTCATAGAGCATTAATCTGGATGCCCAAAGTTCTGTCACACTATCTGCCAGCATAAATTGGATTGCCTGTTGCTCAGCTAGCATTCCATCCTTAACTTTACGATCTTTGCTAAATTCAGTGGCTTCCTCGATTAATCTTGCTGCGGCTCCACAGCACCTTGCAGCAATCATCAGCCTCTCTCTTCTAAACCATGCTAATGAGAAGGTCATTCCATCTCCTTCATCGCCAATCAGGTTTTCCTTTGGAATAAATACATTATTGAATTTATAAATTGGGTGATGACTATCAAAAGTATGAGAAAACAGAGGTGTTCTTACATGCTCAATTCCATCTTGGTCCATATCTAGGAAGAATAAAGCATCACCAATTGTATTGTCTCCATCTTGAATTACAGCTTGTATAAAAAAGAAGTCCGCGTGATTCGCACCTGTGACAAACCATTTTTCACCACTAACTAAATAGCCTCCATCTACTTTCTTTGCAATTGTAGAAACATCAAGCTCAGAGCCAGATTCTGATTCAGTGATGGCATAGGTTTCATGTCGAGTGCCATCCATGAGCGGTAAAATGTATTGTTCAACTTGTTTATCACTGCAGGCCTCAAGCATCCACTTTTGCGGCTCTGAAAAACACCAAGTGAGTGCGTTTGTGCTTCGACCCAATACTTCCCAAACAGCCACTTGTTGCAAATTCGATAATTCTTTCCCCCCAATATTTTTTGGCATGTCCATTCCTGATAAGCCCAGATCAATCGCCATTTGCCTATGTTCTGAATCGATCTCTTGTGGAACTTTGCCTTCATTCATCTCAGCTTCGACTTCCCAAGGCATGGTTTTTTGCAGAAAGCCTTCTGCAATTTTGACCCATTCTTGAACTTCACTTGGTAAATTTATATGCATTGACTGTCTCCATTTAGTGGACTTGAAATAAAATAAATAATACTTTGATTGAGAGTGAGATGTTATCAAAAATTCATTAAATCACTTTTTAATATCGAGGTACTGAGGGACCTCTTGATTTCTAAGAAATGCTCCAAGCATTGTATTCACTTCATCTGGCGCATCCTCATTAACAAAATGAGAAATGTCTTTGAAATATCTAATTGTGAATTCTTCTACAAAGTTTTCCGTACCTATTGTACTTTTCAGTGACAGAGCTAGGTCTTTTTCACCCCAAAGCATTAATGTTGGAACTTCAATTTTTGGAAAGCCAAGTTTGTACTGTCGATAAAACCCGCCACCCCGAACGATCGCTCTATAATAGTTAAGCATGGCTGTTCTCTTTTTCCACTCTGATGCATTTTCATCGTAGATAGAAACAATATCATCATTAAAGTTTCCTTTTTGTGCTGAACCAGAGCGTATAAATTTACCTGCATGCATATTCCTAGATAACATTTCTGGCAACCATGGAAATTGAAAGAAATAAATATACCAAGAACGCATTAACTGTTCGAAGCCACCAGTCATAGATTTTAGCCATGGTCCTGGATGAGGAACATTGCAAACTACCAATCGATCCAATTCTCCTGGATATCTCATAGTAAAATACCAAGCAATTAAAGCACCCCAATCATGAGACAATATGGTAATTTCTTTTGCTTCAGATGCTTTAATGATTCCCAGAATGTCTTTCATCAAGACTTCTATTTGATAGTTTTTAATCCCTTTTGGGGCATCTGAGTTTCCATAGCCACGTAAATTAGGTGCCCAAACTTTATAACCTAGATTGGCTAGAAAAGGCATTTGATAACGCCAAGTAATACTATGTTCTGGCCACCCATGAAGACACAAAACCAATTTGTCCCCATCGCCTTGAGTGTCAACTTCAAATTTAATCCCATTTGCCTCAACTGAGATCGTATCAACTGTTTCAATTATTTCTGATGTTTTTTGCATTACAGACTCTCACGATTTTTCTTTGCAACTGATTTTCTTTTGGATACCATATCATCATATGATGTATCTACTGAATTCTCGTTTCAATATCATTTATACAAGAAACTAATCTGTATACCTCAGACGCTGCACGCGTCCATAAAAAATTCAATTAATTCCTTAATAAAGGACAGCAATAGAGAAGATACATGAGTAAAAGGTCATTAGAAAAAAGTAACAAACATTTTAAAAAAGCCATCAATAAGCTACCACTGGGGGTAACGTCTAATTTCAGATACTGGGGCGACGATGAAACGATTTATATCGATCATGCTTCAGGATGTCGATTATGGGATATCGATGATAATGAATACATTGATTATCGGCTTGCTTATGGACCATATATTCTTGGCTATGCGGATCCTAGAGTTGATCAAGCAGCAAGAGAAGGTATGGAGATAGGCGGCGTTTTTGCACTTGCTACTGAACTGGAGTATGAGGTCGCCAAAAAGGTATCAGCCATGGTTCCTTCAGCAGAGTTAGTCCGTTATTCAAATTCAGGTACAGAGGCTGTTATGGCGGCCTTAAGAGTTGCAAGAGCTTACAGTAAAAGAGATGAATTCATTATGATTGAAGGCGGTTATCATGGTGTTTCAGATGCAGTTCTTTGGGATATTGATTTGGATGAATGGGATCCCACAGCAGGTTCTCCGGTTCTCGCTTCTTCAAGCCTTGGAGTGCCAAAGCAAAATTCAGAGCTTTTGCATCTTGTTCCGCTGAATGACGCCTCTCGTTTGGAAGATTTACTAAAAGAAAAGCATAACGATATAGGCGCTCTACTTATTGAACCGATCATGGGGAATTGCTGCTCTATTGCGGCCACACAAGAATATATGAATGCAGTGCGTTCACTTTGTGATCAATACAATGTTGTATTAATAATTGATGAAGTCAAAACTGGTTTTAGGGTGGCTAAGGGCGGCGTTCAGGAACTTTATGGAGTCGAGGCTGATTTATGCACGTTTGCTAAATCGATTGCTAACGGCTATCCAATAGCTGCCGTTTGTGGGAAAGAAGAGCTAATGCGTTGTATTAAATATGGAGGAGTGCTTCATGGTGGGACCTTCACTGCCCATTCAGTTGCTATTGCCGCAGCGAATAAAACCTTAGATATTCTGCAAAATACTGATGCTCTAGAGACAGTTAATCAATACGGTAAAGACCTGAGAGATGGACTGAGTAAAATTTTATCAAAACACAATGTTGCCCATTGTTTTACAGGTCATCCATCAATGTCTGGTTTATTCTTATCTGAATCCTCACCGACAAATGCACGTGACTTCAAAGGTTCTGACTACCCATTTTATGAAAAACTTGCTGAAGAATTGCTTGAAGATGGGGTATTATGCGAGTTCGATCCTCGAGAGCCTTGGTTTATATGCGAAGCTCATGCTAAGGATGCACTCCAGCCTACTTTGGATATTTTTGAAGGCGCTCTTGAGAGATCACTAAAAGGGGAATGAATTGAATAAGTATGACGCTATAGTAATCGGAGCAGGCCATAATGGTTTGACCAATGCTGCTTATTTAGCTAAGTCAGGTCTAAAGGTGCTTGTCTTGGAAAAAAATGATTACATCGGTGGGGCTGCTGTAAGTCGAGAGTTACATGATGGTTGGACCTACTCGAATTGTTCTTATGTCTGTAGTTTATTAAGACCTGAAATTTATAGAGATCTGAATTTACAAAAACACGGGTTACAAATTATTGCCTACGGGGGCAGCGTTACTTTCATGGAAGACGGAAATATCTTTGGCGGCTATTCTGATCATGACTTGCAACGAAGAGAAATCGGTCGCTTCTCCAAAAAGGATGCTGATGCTTATGTTAGATTCGGTAGAGATGTCTCCAAACAGTGTCGATTTATTAAACCACTACTACTAAGAACACCTCCAGATCCTACCTCTTTCAGACCCAAAGACCTTGAAGAATTGTTGTATCTATTCAAACGACTTTACGGCTTAGGTGAGCAAACCATTTACGATACGATACGTTTTTATACCATGAGTGCGGCTGAATACTTGGAGGAGTACTTCGAGTCAGATATTGTTAAAGCTGCTCTATCCGGAAGTGGGATTATCGGTTCGGCTCTGGGACCTTATTCTCCAGGAACTGCCTATGTCCTGTTGCATCATTACATGGGGGAAGTGGATGGCAGTATTGGTTCTTGGGGATTTGCCAGAGGTGGAATGGGCTCAGTTTCTAAAGCCCTTGCAGGCGCAGTCCAGGAGTATGACGGTGAAATCTTAACTAATGCAGAAGTTACACAAGTTCAAGTTAAGAATGGCAAAACCACCGGCGTTGTTTTAGCCAATGGTGATGAATATTATGCAAAGAATGTTGTGTCTAATTTAGATGCGAGACGCACTTATCAAAATCTGTTCGACCCTCAAGATCTCAGTGAGAAGCTACTCAAACAAGTCGATAATTATAAATTCAATGGGTCTTCTGGTAAGTTAAATATTGCACTAGATGGCCTTCCTGAGTTCCCAGCTATGGGGAAAAATAACCCGCTGATATATGCGGATATGCATTTTATTGATTCTTTGGAAAGAATTGAGAAAGCATATGATGACTGGAAGAATGGCCGTTGGTCACAAGACCCTTATTGTGACACCCTTATCCCAACCATGACAGACCCAACAATGGCACCTCCTGGTAAGCACTATATGTCAGTGTTTGTCCAATACGCTCCACCTAAACTCGCAACCGGTGAATGGACCGATAAAGATCGAGAAGCGTTTGGTAAAACTGTCATTGACCAGATAGGTGAATACAGTCCAAATTTTAAAGATCTGATTGTTCATGCAGAAATAAGAACACCTCAAGATATTGAGAATGAAGTTGGCTTAACAGAAGGTAATATTTTCCAAGGCGAATTAACAATGGATCAGATGTTCTTCAATAGACCATTCCCTGGTTACGCACAATTTAGAGGCCCAGTAAAAGGCTTTTATATGTGTGGATCCAGCACCCATCCTGGCGGTGGAGTTATGGCTGCCCCAGGAGCTAATGCGGCTCGAGAGATGTTGTTTGATTTAAGGCGGAAAAATATCGTTCCAGAGGCGGAAAACGATGACTAGGAAAAATAAAAATATAGCGATTATCGGAGGAGGTCATAACGGCCTAATCTGTGGTTCATATCTAGCTAAGGCAGGGTTTAAAGTGGATCTTTATGAAGCACGTTCTGATATTGGTGGTATGGCTTCAACTAGAGAATTAGCAGACGGGTATTTAGTTCCTGGGGCGGCCCATCTATTACATCAAATTGATTCTGGAATTCAAAAGTCTTTAAAACTTAAGCAACACGGTCTTTCATATGCGGCCAGTGGCCTAAAAACTATATCGATTAATCCCAAGGGTAATGCCTTGATATTTGATGACGATAATATCAGCGGAGATGACATTACTTTAAGAGAACAAGATCAATATAAAGAATTCAAAACCACTATGAAAAAACTTTCTGGTTTTTTCAAAAGAGCTTATCAATCCCCACCACCAAGATTAGGTTCGGAGGATAGAAAGGACCTATCAAGTCTGATGAAACTTGGTTGGAATCTTAGAACGATGGGTAAGGATTCTATGAGAAACATGCTGAAATTTATTGCTGTTAATATTCATGATGTTCTCAATGAATATTTCGAACATGAACATATTAAGGGATCAATTGCACTTGATGCGTTGCTAGGAAACCGTTTGGGACCAAGAACGAATAACAGCGTGATTACCTATTTGCACCAACTAACCGGTGATCTTAATGGAGTTCAAGGTAGTTATGCTATTCCAAAAGGTGGAATGAGTTCTTACACGCAAGCACTTCAAAAAGCTGCTGAGAGTGCAGGTGTTACTATCCATTTAAATTCTCCAATTAAACAAATTGATCTGGATAGTGACAATAAAGTTAAAGGCCTTATTTTAGAGAATGATGATACTGTTCAGGCTGATATTGTGGTGTCTGGTATTGATCCTCGAAGCACGTTTATGTGTTTAGTTGGAGCGAAGCATTTAGAACCAACCATGGTTCATAAGATCAGCAATATCAGAATGCGAGGCAATACCTCTAAGCTGCATTTAGCTTTATCTGGATTACCTGTTTTTAAAGGAGTTGAACCTGATGATATGGGCCATCGAATCATTAATGCACCAACCATGAAATATTTAGAATTAGCCCACGATTTTACAAAATATGGGCAATACTCTAATGAGTTACCCATGGAGATTATTATTCCGTCGATTCATGATGACACTTTGGCGCCAAAAGGTCGTCATGTGTTATCTGCAATCGTCAACAACACCGCGTATCATTTGAAAGACGGTTGGGATGATTCAAAACCTAAGATTCTAGAAAATTGCCTTAACCAATTGGAAAATATGGCACCGGGTATCAAGAAGTTAATTGTTCATGCTGAGTTATTGTCGCCTGTAGATTTTGAGAATGAATACGGAGTAACCGGTGGTCATTGGCATCATGGAGAGTTAACTTTTGACCAGTTCTTGATGTTAAGACCCATTCCAGGAATGGCACAGTATACATCAACCATTGAGTCACTATATCTTTGTGGCGCTGGTTCTCATCCTGGTGGCGGATTGATGGGACTTGCTGGGAAAAATGCAGCAAATGAAATAATCAGTAGGGAGTCATAAGATGTTGCAACAAGATCATTACAAAAAATCTGTCTATAAAACTCCATTTCATGAGAGAACATCTGAATTGAACATTCTCAATGAATGGACACGATGGAAAGACTACACAGTCTCCACTAATTACTTTAGAACGGATCTCGAGTATTTTGCTGTAAGAAACACCACAGGGGTTATTGATTACACACCAATGGTGAAGCAAAAAATAACAGGACCCGATTCTGATGAGTTTGTGAATCGCTTTTTCACTAGAGATATGAAAAAAATTGCTATTGGGCGGGTTGGTTATGTGGTTTGGTGTGATGAGCAAGGCCAAGTTCTAGACGATGGAACTGTTTTTCATATTAGGGAGAATGAATATTGGCTGCTATGTGTAGAAAGACAACTCGATAATCTTGGGATAGCTGCGATTGGGTTTGATGTAAAGATTGAAGAAATCACTGATGATGTTGCTTGTTTAGGAGTTCAAGGACCCACGTCTTGTAGCATTCTTAAAGCAATGGGTTTTGAAGGAATTGAGCACCTAAAACCTTTCGACATCAAGCATTATGATTTCCAGGGCCAAGAAATTATGATTTCAAGAACCGGATTCAGCGGTGATCTTGGCTATGAGGTGTGCATGGTTAATGAAGTGGCTTTGAATTTTTGGGATGACTTATTCGATAAAGGTGAAATATATGGTATACACCCATTTGGTTTAGATGCCCTAGATTTAGTTAGAATCGAGGCTGGCTTACTTGTGCCAGGCCAAGATTTTATGGTAGCTGAGGATGCTATTAGGCCAGGTTCAACCAGGTCACCTTTTGAATTAGGCTTATCTTGGTTAGTGGATTTATCGAAGCCAGTTTTTAATGGGCGACAAGCCTTGTTAGAAGAAAAGAAGAGAGGTTCCCGATACACTTTTGTAAAACTTAATATTAATGGCAATAAGCCTGCAGAAGGTTCCTATCTTTACAATCAATCAGGAAAGAAAATAGGTAACGTTACTTCAGCTATGTTTTCGCCCAGCGCTAAAGCAAATATTGCTTTTGCGTCGCTTCACGATCCTTGGAAAAAAGGAAAGGATAAAATTGTTGCTGAGATCTACTATCAGAAAGACTTAGAGTGGAATAAAGTCATGGAAGAGGCAACAATTGTTACTAAACCATTCTTTGACCCTGACAGGAAAAGAACAACACCTGCAGAACTATACTAGACTAATTTATGTCACATCGTTTAGACCCTCTGTTAAACCCAGCAAGCATCGCCGTTGTCGGCGCGTCAATCTCAGCGGGGGTCGGTAGTAAATTATTAAAAAATCTTCTCCATGGAGGATACGAGGGTAATTTGTATGGCATCAATCCAAAATACGACCAAGTATTGGATGTCCCATGTTTTCCTGATTTCCGATCTTTACCTGAACCAGTTGAGCACGCTATTTTCGCAGTTTCTGATCAAAGACTTGAAGGGTTGGTTGATGCGGCAATCGAGGCAGGTGTTCGGGCTATGACTATATTATCTATGTTGGTAATTGACGATGATTCCACGCCCGTTTTAAAAGATCGACTAGAAGCAAAATTAAAGGACGCAAACATTCTTTTATGCGGTGCAAACGGCACGGGTTTTTTTAATGTTGAAAAGAGTGTTTGGGCTAATGGTTTCGACACCCGACCTAATCATCAATCCGGTGGTATTTGTTTAATTAGTCAATCTGGCTCTGGTCTTGCGGGAATTATTGATTGTGACGAGCGTATCAAATTAAATCTAGGGGTTTCATCCGGCGCAGAATTAACGACCGGCGCTGAAGATTATCTCGAATACGCTTTGCATCAGCCGAGCACCAGAGTCGTAGGGTTGTTCTTGGAAACTATTAGAAAACCCAAGGTTATGATTAAAGCTTTTGAGTTAGCCATAGAAAAAAGGATTCCCATTGTTATTTTAAAAACAGGTAAAACAGCTCGCTCAGCTGAGTTGACCGTTTCACATTCTGGAGGTCTGTCAGGCGAAGATGATTGTTATAACGCTTTGTTTAATAAATTCGGAATTCAGCGAGTTAATGATATGGACGAGCTTGCAACAACCTTAATAATGTTTGCACAACCCTATGAATTAACAAACGGAGGATTGGTATCCATCCATGATTCAGGTGGAGAACGACAATTGATCATTGATTTAGCTGATCAACAGGGCGTAGAGTTTGCTGAGTTAAGCCAAGACACTGTCGAAAATCTGGCAGATATATTGGATCCTGGATTGCCTGCAGTTAACCCACTGGATGCTTGGGGTAGAGGATTGGGAGATGCTGATCAGATTATGATTGATTCAATTACAGCCATGTTAACGGATCCGGGTGCTTCAATGGGGGCAATCGTTATGGATCGCGGACCCATTAGTGCGATCTACCCAGAATATATTGATTTTATGAAACAGGCTAATGAACAATCTGGTAAGCCTATTTTTCTTGTTTCCAATCGTCAGGGGACTGGTTCTGATCCATTAGTAACTGAGTCAACTCATGCAGGAATGCCTATAATTGATGGCGTCTATTCTTTCTTAGCAGGAGTGCGATGTATGCATAACTTCAGAGATTTTCTATCAACCAAAGGCACTATTAATGAAGCCCTACCCGGGTCAATTTTAGAAAAGTATAAACAAGAACTCAACGAAAGAAGTTATATCGGAGAGAGTGAGGCATTGAAAATGTTTGCTGAGCTTGGCATTAATTCCAACGAGAGCCATATCGTTGGAGATAGAGATCAGTTGATCGATCAATCAAGATCAATGCAATTTCCATTAGTCTTAAAGACAGCACTAGAAGAGGCTTTACATAAGTCAGAGCTTGACGGCGTATTTTTGGCTATTAACTCAGAGGAGCAGCTTCTAGAATCCTACGATAAGCTCCAGCAGAAATTACCTGGCGATGCCTTGTTGGCTCCAATGATAGAATCAGATGGAGTTGAAATGATCATCGGCATGACCACAGATCAGCAACTTGGACCCATGGTAACTATAGGATTTGGAGGCTATTATGCTGAAGCTTTGAAGGATGCAGTGACTTTGATGCCGCCATTCTCAGAAGAGATTGCAAAAAAAGCAATAGAATCATTAGAAATGAAAACACTCCTTGAAGGTTATCGTGGGTCAGATCCAGTTGACATTGATGCATTTGCCCAGATGGCTTCAAAGTTTTCACTAATAGCAGTTGAGCTCCAAGAGCAGATATGTGAAATTGATATAAATCCCGTAATATTGGGGAAAGATAATTGTATAGCTGTTGATGCATTGATATCGTTGCATCAGCGGAATAATTAAAATTGAAGGAGAACTAAAAATGGACGCAAGAAGTGCGAGAAAATATTCCAAAGAGGATTGGAGCAAACTAGCCAGTGAGGCTGAAAATAAAATTGAAGGCAGACTCTTTATTAATGGTGAATACGTGGACGCCACTGACGGTGGAAAGTTCGAAGTTATTAACCCAGCAACCAATGAAGTTTATGCAACTGTTGCTGCAGGTACAGAGAAAGATATAGACAAGGCAGTGGCCGCAGCTAAAGAAAGCTATAAAGCTCGATCTTGGTTGAAAATGGCCCCAAGAAAACGCATGGGAATCATGATGAAGTTTGCAGATCTTGTTAATCAAAATGCTGCAGAACTTGCACTTTTAGAGACCATGAACATGGGCAAACCTATTAGTGATTGTTTGAATGTTGATGTGCCAGCTTCAGCGGTCAATATCAAGTTTATGGCTGAATGCATTGATAAAATGTATGGAAAAGTTGCCAACACTCATGACAGTGCATTAAACCTTTCAGTGCGAGAGCCATTCGGTGTGGTGGGTTGTATTTCACCATGGAATTATCCACTGTTAATGGCTGTCTGGAAAATTTCACCTGCATTAGCAGCCGGTAATTCAGTGGTGCTCAAACCTGATGAGCATTCACCCCATTCCTGCATAAAGTTAGCTGAATTATTTATAGAAGCAGGAGGGCCTCCAGGGGTCTTGAATGTGGTCAGCGGTCTTGGAGAAGTTGCTGGTAAAGCATTGGCACTGCATCCGGATGTTTTAAAAATTGGTTTTACTGGATCAACTGAGGTTGGAAAATTACTTCTTCAATATGCCGGCCAATCAAATATGAAAAAGGTTAGCTTGGAAACTGGCGGTAAATCACCCATGATCTTTTTTGCTGACTTGCCTAATATGGATCAAGCTGTCGACACAGCATATGATTCTATTTATGCGAATATGGGTGAGGTCTGTAATGCTGGATCTCGAATCTATGTTGAACGAGCTCTCTATGCTGATTTTGTTGATCAATTTATTGCGAAAGGACAAGGGGCATACACTCCAGGTGATCCACTGGACCCTGAGACTAACATGGGCCCATTGGTTACCGCGCAAGCTCAAAAAAGAGTGCTCGGCTTTATTGAATCAGGAAAATCTGAAGGCGCCACATTGAAATTTGGTGGCGGTGTACCGGATGGCCTAGAAGGTGGGTGTTTTGTTGAACCAACTCTATTTTCAGATGTTAGCAATGACATGACCATTGGGAGAGAGGAAATCTTTGGACCTGTTGCCTCAATTATACCGTTTGATACCGAAGAAGAAGTCATAAGCATGGCCAATGACACTATCTATGGGCTGTGTGCTTCTGTATGGACAAGCAATGTGAGCAGAGCTCACAATATGGCCAAAGCTATTGAATCAGGAATGGTTTATGTCAATTGTTATGACGTTGGTGATATGACCTTCGAGTTTGGTGGATACAAACAGTCAGGGAACACCAAGGATTCATGTTTTGAGTCCGTACTCGGTTATACGCAAAGTAAATCCATTTGGTATAACTTGGGATAATCATTAATGAATAACACCTTAATTTATGAGGTTGATGGGCCTATTGCAGTACTGACACTAAATAGACCTGATAAACTGAATGCAATCAACACAAGCATGCTTGAAGCCATTAATGAGGCTATGGACAATGCTGAGGATAATCCGAATATCCGAGCCATTGTGTTGAAGGGAGCAGGAAAATCTTTTTCTGCTGGCTTTGATCTTAATGACAAGGTTTGGGACACAGAAGAAGATAGTGAAATGCGTGCGGCATTAGAGGATGACTTTAACACCATCATGCGTTTTTGGGATTCCCCAAAACCAACAATTGCAGTTGTACAAGGGCATTGTGTTGGTGGCGCTATGGAGATGGCTCTTGCCTGCGATGTTACCATAGCCGCGGAAAATGCCATGTTTGGTGAGCCGGAGGTTTCAATTGCAAGCGGAATTGTAGCCATGCTATTGCCTTGGTTAACAGGCCCTAAACTGGCAAAAGAATTACTTTTAACAGGAAGGATCAACATACCGTCTCAGCGGATCTATGAAATGGGCTTGATTAATCAAGTCGTCAAGGAATCAGAACTTGATCATGCCGGTTTGGAGATGGCTGAAACCATAGCATCAAATGATCGTCTCTGTGTAGAGATCACAAAGCGAGCCATTAATAGGACATTGGAGATAGGGGGCATGCGTGAAGCTTTACTGGATGCATTGGAAGCCGATATTTTATATGAAACCGCTGATAATGATGAAGCAAAAGCATTTTATAAAGTCCTTAAAGATAAAGGGCTGAAAGCAGCTAAGGAATGGCGAAAAGAATTCATCAATAAAACAAGCTCATAATATGTCCAGCCTTGATGAATTAAATCTTTTTCTAGAATCCCATCCAGACCTGGAAATATTAGAGCTTTTGGTTACAGATATGAACGGAATCATTCGAGGGAAACGCTTGGATGTTTCAGAAGCAAAGACTCTCTTTAGTAAAGGCATTAATTTTCCAGCGGCAACGCATCTGCTAGATTCGAGCGGTAATGTTATCGATGGTCTAGTGCTGGGAACTGATGACGGTGACCCTGATGTTACCGCAAAACCTATTGCCAATTCACTGAACCCTATTCCTTGGTTGGAAAAACCTGCAGCTCAAGCCATGATCACTATGTTTGATCGAAATGGTGAGCATTACTCCAATGAGAGTCGCAATATTCTTCAACAAGTTATTGAAAAGTTTGAAGCCGATGGTTTTCGAGCAACAGTAGCGGTTGAATTGGAGTTTTATTTAATTCAAGACAAAGATGCATTGAGCATTAATCCAAGACACGGGCCTTTACCTGGCACAATTCTTCAGGACGAAGGGCCACAAGTTTATTCCATGGAAGATTTGAGGGAGTTAGACCCATTTTTTAACCAATTAAAAGAAGCCTGTAAAATACAGAATATCCCCATGGGCACGACAATATCAGAATTCTCAAGGGGACAATTTGAAACCAACCTACATCATGTCGATGACCCTTTATTGGCATCTGATCACTCTATACTTTTAAGAAGAGCAGTTCGTGAAACTGCTAAATCATTTGGCTTAGGCGCTACTTTTATGGCTAAACCATTTATGGAGACTGCAGGCTCAGGGATGCATATTCATATTAGTCTAAAAAATGAAAAAGGAGACCTTCTGTTTCAAACGGATTCTAAGCAAGAAACAAACTTTAATCAGAATATTCAACACGCTGTTGGCGGTCTAGCTCAAACGATGGAAGAGGGAATGGCAATATTTTGCCCAAATGCTAATTCATACCGACGATTTCAGCCTGGATTTTTTGCTCCCATAACTCCAAATTGGGGTCCAAATCATCGAAACCTCTCAATTCGTATCCCATTATCTGATGAAGACAATGTGAGAATTGAACACCGTGCAGCAGGCGCTGATGCTAACCCTTATTTAGTGATGGCTTGCGTTCTTGCAGGCATACATTACGGTCTAAAAAATCAGATCACTCCTCCAAAAATGATCGCTGAAGGAGAAGTCATAGACCCTGAGATTACATTGCCTGTTAAATGGGATAAGGCATTGGATGCTTTTGAAAATGCCAGCGTCTTGAATGAATATCTGAGTAATGAATACAGTGATCTGTTCTTAAGATCAAGGCGTTGTGAATTGGATCGTTTTGCCTCACAAATCAGTAATAAAGACTTCGAGTGGTATTTGAGATCTATTTAATTGCATGAATAAGTTGGGTAATCAATTCAAGGATTTCGCCTCTATCCCTATTCCTAAAAATATTTTGCTCATATGACTTTTGCTGAATTAAGAATTATTGTTGTGGTTTATTTGAGTGTTCTTATTCCTATTATCGTACTTCTGACTCTTAAAAGAAGAAATGAACTACCGACATCAATACTAAAAATTTATATCTATTCTTTCCTGATCTGTGCATTGGGATGGGAGTTATGGTTTACCTATGGTTGGGTCTCAGGCGATCCTGTTGATATCCGAAGATCTGAAATACTGAATCATTTTATTCCAAAAAATATCAACTGGTTAATGAACTCCTTAGGTGATGCAGGCACAGTTTGTCTCGGGGGGCTCTTCATTACATCGAAATTATTGGGCAAAGAGCAGTCAATACTTGATGGCTGGAGTTGGCAGGCGTTCTTGATCCTATTAATTTTGTGTATAGGTCAGAATATTTTTGTTGAGATGTTTCTGTATTACGATCAACTGGCTGTAGGAAAAAATCTCTCATGGGCACCCTTGGCCCCCACAGGGCCATGGTTCAATCCAGTCATATTCTATTTTAATGAAAGGACCATAAGTCTGCAAAGTCAAATACCCTGGTTGTTGATGACCCCAATTCTCTATAAGCTATCAATTTATTTTCATAGAAAATCCTAATTACTTAATACATTAATGATAACTGCAAATTTAAAAAGGAAAACCAAATGAAGAAAGTCATACTTCTAGGGTTAGTAATGATGTTAGGGATGATAGGCTTACTTCTAGTAGGGTTATTTACGACTTGAAGATAACTCTAGGTCAGTAGAGAAGCCATAATAATAAGATGATCACTAGAACTATAGGCATCCATTTTACAGCTTTGATGATTTTCAAATGTCGTTTAAAACTAATAGATTCATTAAGCCATGGATACGGTTCATCTGGAACTGGTACCCCTAGAAAATCACACAATGGTTCCCATCCATCCTTGGCTGAATGAATCAGCAGCCTTTCCTCAGGAAAAACTGTCTTCACTAATTCAATGTGTTTATTGAAAACATCGACAGCAAACTCTTTATCTTCAAAACGTCCTGAAAATTCACCAATCCAAACTGTTCTATCAATCATATCCATTACTTTATTCGCTCTCGGTAAAATCAATCTTAGCCATTTCGGGAAGTTAGGTACCACTGTATAAATTGTTTCGCTAACACTCTGATACCAAGCATCAACATCTCTGACACCCAAGACTATTTTTGCATCAGGAAATTCATTAGCTAATTCCTGATAATAAGCAGCAGCTGGCCAATCCACAGCAGACTGATATTTTTTAAAAACCTCTCGCCAATTAACCTGTTCACCTAGCGATGCTTGATGAAACCATTTAGTTTGATCTTGATGTTCTATGACTTCTTTCATGTGATGACATGGCCCAAAACCAAGTTTTTCAAGAGCACTTTTTAATGAAAGTGTTCCGGTTCTTCCAAATCCAGCTCCAATAACTTTTAATGCCATGTTTTTTTACTGATAAGCAAAACTATTCATTTGATGATCTTTCAATCAGTTCATCAATCATAATTTCACAAAAATCATTTTCTAGTTTTGATGAATTTTCTAACTCTACATCTAAGATTAAATAGTTTTCTTCCACACCAAATTCTTTCCAAGTGGGGTTTACAATTGAATTAGGTGTGCCTTTTCTCGCAAACTCCACCCAATATTCCATCATTGCTTCAGTTAACGCTTGATCATCTTGATTAGTTGGCAGCCATTCATCATGGGTATTAAAAACATACGGAATTTCTGCACCATGATAAGACAGTATCTTCTCACTGCCTTCTCGCATACGAGTAAAATGATATTGATAGACATTATTTCCATTTTTCGCAAGAGATCTGGCAATGAAAACTGAGGGACAAAGTGTCACTTGGTTAGTTGTCAGACGATCCATGGCAAGTCTTGGGTCTTCTAGATCCAACAATGAGAGTATCTGGTTTTGTTGCTCTGGATAGTAATTCTCAATGAGTCTATTAATATCATTTACTGTGACAGATTCATCGATATACATATAATCCTCATTTTTATTGCTACCGATCATGAGATCAACATTATTGAATGATCCCTCATCAAGTAATTGAGTCAAATTATTCGGTATCAATTCGCCATCGATATTTGGTCTATAGGGATGTCCAAGGTTACTCGAAGCAGACAAGAGATTTTCTGCTGATAACCTTTTCATGGTCTGTAAATCAGGTGCATTTAATGCAGTTTGTGTTGTTACTCCCAGCTGCTGTGCCTTATCTTTTGATATCCAACTGAATAGATTATAGGCACCGCTTTGGATGATGCCTCTTTTGAATAAACCTCTGCCTTTTGGGGAAGCAATTAAATAGGAAACATGGGCTCCACCTGCTGATTCGCCAAAATAAGTAATATTTTCAGGGTCACCCCCATAAGATGAAATATGATCTTTGACCCATTGCAACGCCATAATTTCATCTTCAAGTCCAAAATTTCCAGTTTGGTTAGGCATGTCTGGGTGTGTGAAGAAGCCAAAAATATTCAATCTGTAATTGATAGAGACCACCACCACATCTTTACTGGCAAGATGATGACCTAAATTATTAGGCTCATAGGACCACCCTCCTGTGTCCGCTCCCCCATGCACCCAAACCATGACTGGCTTTTTACTGGTTTGGTCTAGGGAATTTGTCCATATATTGAGATAGAGACAGTCTTCACTGACCTCATCCACATGTTGAAAAACAGAGCGAGGATTATCAAACAACTCTGCAACATC
>Ga0209034_10000610_pt1 | contig 17812 bp, 16 predicted proteins | sample MarorgKNORR_S2LV_2_FD_188219 | JGI IMG/M metagenome (GOLD analysis project Ga0209034, IMG submission 188219) | Marine microbial communities from the Southern Atlantic Ocean, analyzing organic carbon cycling - 250m_A/KNORR_S2/LV (SPAdes) (version 2) | ecosystem: Environmental > Aquatic > Marine...
CACCTACGGACGGCTGGCCCAACTGGTCAACCGGCTCGCCAACGGTCTGAAATCCTTGGGCGTGAAGAAGGGCGACCGGGTAGTCATATACATGCCGCTCTCCCCAGAAGGTGCTATCGCGATGCTGGCATGTGCCCGGATCGGCGCAGTGCACAGTGTGGTCTACGCCGGGTTCAGCGTGGGATCGCTGCGGGGTAGGATTCAAGACGCCCAAGCCAAGGTAGTTATTACCGCTGATGTCGGCTATCGCCGGGGTAACGAGGTTGATCTGAAAGGTATTTGCGACGAGACCGTGGCAGACATGGACTTAGTGGAACACGTCGTTGTCTGGAGCCGGAAAGGGGCTCCAGAATCTCCAGGGCCCAAAGATATCGACTTCGACCAGCTGGTGGCTGATTCCAGCATCATCTGCCCGCCGGAGGAGATGGATTCCGAGGACCCACTGTACATCCTCTACACCAGCGGCACTACCGGCGTCCCTAAGGGCGTTCAACATGTCCATGGAGGCTACATGGTGGGAACATACTACCATTTTAAGACCTTCTGGGACGTCAAAGATGACGACGTCTTCTGGTGCACGTCGGACATTGGTTGGGTAGTGGGACACAGTTACATCGTGTACGCGCCGTTGGTCTCCGGAGCCACCACGGTCTTCCGTGAGGGGGCTATCGATCACCCTAATCCCGGAGTCTTTTACGAGATTATTGAGAAATATGGCGTGAACGTAATGTTCACCGCGCCCACGCTCCTGCGCATGCTCATGCGCTATGGTGAGGAATACGCCCTGAAGTACGACCTGAAGTCTTTGCGGTTCTTGACTTGCGCTGGGGAACCCCTGAATCCCGAGGCTCTGAAATGGACTTACGAGTTCATCTGCGGCAACGGCGAATGGGGCCATATCGTGGACAACTGGTGGCAGACCGAGACCGGCGGCCCTTGTTTGGGCACTCCTGCTACTCTGCCGGTCAAACCTGGCCGCGTAGGCCGCCCTCTGCCTGGAGCCGAGCTGGATATAGTAGATCGCGAAGGTCAACCCATAACCCAGCCCGACAAAGGCGGCCTTCTAGTTATCAAGAAGCCATTCCCTCATTTCTACCGCACCGTGTTCGGAGACCCGGAACGCCAAGCCAAAGACTGGAACACTATTCCAGGCGTATATCTGACTGGCGATGTCGCTTTGCGGGACGCCGATGGTTATTACATGGTTGTAGGGCGGGCCGACGACGTACTTAACGTGGCCGGCCACCGCATTGGCTCAGCTGAGGTTGAGAGTGCCCTGGTCTCACACGCCGCGGTGGCCGAGGCAGCGGTAATCGGTAAGCCTGACGAACTGAGAGGAGAGATTATCAAAGCCTTCGTAACTCTGCGTATGGGTCAAGAGCCATCTGAAGATATGGTGAACGCCTTGAAGTTGCACGTCCGGGAGGAATTGGGCCCCATTGCCGTTCCGGCCGAACTGGACTTTATGTCGACTCTTCCCAAGACCCGCTCCGGCAAGATCATGCGCCGCCTGCTGAAGGCCAACGAGCTGGGTCTTGATCCAGGGGATATTACGACTTTGGAGGAGTAGGCATTTCGGCAGCTTGCGGATTTCAATAACGAGATACCCTATGTTAGCGTTATGTTACCGGGCAACATACGAACAAGCAGAATCATGGTTCGAGTGCTAGGAGATAGGGTTCCTGCGCACCTCGGAGAGACCCTGGCTAAAGAATCTCTGGAGCTCGATGTAGTTACGCGGGACAACCTGGTCAATAGTATCCGAGTGCTATATCAGAAGGTGAACTAGATAGTTAACGGCCGCCGGGGAATCGCGACTAACCCGGCCATGAGGCTCTGTTATTACATCGTCGAAACCGAAAAGTTCTGGTCGTATCGGCATATGCGCTAGGACTTGCATTAGACAAGGGAGTCTGAGGAAACTGTTCTGGACGAGACCCTGCCCGTAGCAGTTAGACCGCCTAATAAATACCGGGAGAACAACTTAACCCATATGAAGGTCTACTACTTCAGCGAATTCCCGTACCACGAGTATCCCGATGAGGAAGCGGAAAAGTACCCTTCACTTCGGCTTACTTTCCCTAACGACATGTTTGATCCCAACACGGCCAGCGACCTGTTTAAGCGGTACTTCGATGAGTGCCAATACGTGGACGAGTTGGGCTATCACGGCATTATGGTCAATGAGCACCACAACACGCCGTCTTGTATGAATGCGTCGTGTAACCTAACTGCATCAGTGTTGGCCAGGATAACCCAGCAGGCCAAGATACTGCTACTGGGCAACATTTTGCCCATACACGAGAACCCGGTGCGGCTCGCCGAAGAGATCGCGATGATTGACGTGATCTCCGGCGGGAGGGTCATTTCTGGCATGGTCAGAGGCACTGGTGTTGAGACCGTATCTACCAACATCAACCCCACAGAGAACCGGGAGCGATTCGAGGAATGCCACGATCTGTTGATCAAGACCTGGTCTACTCCAGGGCCCTTCCGATGGGAGGGCAAGCATTACAACTATCGGGTGGTGAACCCATGGATGGTGCCGGTTCAAAAACCACATCCCCCTATCTGGGTACCGGGTACCTCAAGCCCTGAGACCGCCGAGTGGGCAGGTGTTCATGGCTACACCTACGTGGCGTTTCTGACGGCGCTGGACGTAACTCTTGAGTTGTTCGATATGTATCGGGAGGCGTCGGTGGCTAGTGGTCATACGCCGACCAAAGAGAATTTCGGCTATCTGCTGTGCTGCTACGTGGCGGAAACCCAGGAGAAGGCCGATGAGCAGGCCAAGCATTTCCTTTGGCGCATGGGCCCGACGACGCGAGGCCCCAGAGAGTATATGAATCCTGTGGGATACCGCTCAACCGCGGCGTCTGCGGTGGCGGCGCGTCGGAACTCAGTGCCTCTCGGCAACCAAAGCTTTGAGGAACTGAAAGAGAATTACCACATCGTCTGCGGAACTCCCGATACGGTACTGGAGAAATTAGAGTACCTTCACGGACGTCTGGGCATGGAACACCTTATAATGTACGGCCAAGAGTCCAAGATGGATCATGAAGCCACCATGGCCAACATCGGCCTGTTCGGCAAAGAGGTACTGCCGGTCATCCGCGACTGGTAGACGGCACAACCGCGTTCAATATCTTCCGGCATGTGGATATGATATTGGTCTCTATGGTCCGATGAATGCGGTGAACAAGGAGTCTCCCCTGCGTCTGGGTGGTAAACTAGTTCTACTGACCAGCTGATATCGAGGCTGAGTCAAACTGGAGAATTAACGCGGCGCGCCGCTGCCGCTTTGTACTGTAGGTGTACCGCATGATGCACCGCGCTGTGCCGCAACCGCCGGCGGACAAGAGAAACTCCCTGGGCCTCCCCGCTCCGTCTAGCCCGATTGTGCCCCGCACTGTCCGGCTCTTCCGGCCCTATCGGTCCCAGGTGGTGTCGGTGGTCGTACTGATATTGCTCACGGCCAGCATCGGCGTGGTGAACCCGCTACTGATCAAGACAGTGTTCGACTCGGCTCTGTTTCCTGACGGCGGCCCCGATATGCATCTGCTGTGGATCCTGGCGGCGATCATGTCGTCTATCGCCATCTTGAACGGCGTGATGGGAGTAGTGCAGACTTACATGACCAACCAGGTGGGTCAGAGCGTGATGAGGGACCTAAGAGACGACGTTTACGCCCACCTTCAAGGCATGTCGCTGGGGTTCTTTACCAGCACCCGCACAGGAGAGATACAGTCACGCGTCTCCAATGATGTTGGTGGCATCCAGTCGGTGGTGACCAGCACTCTGACTGACACCATATCCAACACCGTGATATTCATAAGTACCATCGTTGCGATGCTGATCCTATCTTGGCAACTGACGATCGTGGCTGTGGCTACAGTTCCTTTCTTTTTCGCACTAACGAGGGTGGTTGGCAAGAAGCGGCGCCAAGTGACGTCGGAAGCACAGCGCTCAATGGCCGAGGTCACCGCTATTACCCAGGAAACTCTGTCAGTATCGGGCATCATGCTGGCCAAATTGTTTGGCCGGCAGGCCCACGAGATGGCGAACTTCCACCGCCATAACCAGGAGCTGTCAGACTTGGCGGTGCGCCAGCAGATGATCGGTCATTCTTTCTTCGCTGTGGTGATGACCTTTTTGTCGATAGCTCCGGCGTTCATCTACCTGCTGGCGGGTTATCTGATGTCGGGAAGTGGCTCCTCGATGGTCACAGCAGGCACTATCATTGCCTTTACCACACTGCAGAGCCGACTCTACTTCCCTGTTGGGAGGCTTCTCCAAGTGTCGGTTGAGTTGCAATCGTCCATGGCGTTGTTCGAGCGCATCTACGGGTATCTTGACCTAAAACAAGACATCACGGACGCCTTCGACGCACGTCCTTTGGAAATAGAGCGAGTGTCTGGCGGGATAACCTTCGATTCGGTGCGGGTCAATTACTCCCGGTCCTATGGCGCTTCCGAGGATGACATTATCGACCGTGAACCGGGCGAAGAGTCACGGCTCTGGGCTTTGGATGGAGTCAGTCTGGATATACCGCCGGGACAGTTGGCTGCGTTCGTCGGCCCGAGCGGGGCTGGCAAGACAACCTTGGCCTATCTGGTGCCCCGGTTATACGACGTTACGGAAGGATCGGTGGCCATAGATGGCCGGGATGTACGGAAGATCAGACAGGTGGACCTGGCGGCGGTTATCGGCTTTGTGACCCAAGATAGCTACCTGTTCCACGACACCATGGAGCGGAACTTGCTCTACGCCCGGCCTGAAGCCACAAGGGAGGATATGTTTGAGGCGGCCAAGGCGGCCTTCATACACGACCGAATCATGGAGATGCCAGACGGCTACGACACGGTTGTCGGCGAACGCGGCTTCCGGCTTTCTGGCGGCGAACGTCAGAGGCTGTCGATCGCCCGGGTGATCCTGCATCAGCCTCGTGTTCTGATACTGGATGAAGCCACTTCCGCGTTAGACACTGTCAGTGAACGTTACGTCCAATCAGCCTTGCAGCCTTTGATGCGGGATCGCACCACCATGGTGATTGCCCACCGTCTTTCAACCATCATTGCGGCAGATGTGATCTATGTGGTGGACCGAGGGCGTATTGTCGACCACGGTTCCCATGACGAATTATTGGAGCGTGGCGGCCTCTATTCGAACCTATACCGAGAGCAGTTCGGCGGCGGCCGGATCGAGGCTTACTGTGAGGACGGAGTGATCTTCAGCGACGGCAGTATCGGCACGGTAGAACGCCCTGAGCCAGTGCTCGTTGGCGATGAACAGGATGCGCTAAATCCTCCACGGAGACGGGAATCAGGCATGCCTTGGGAAGAAGAGTCTCACTAGGAGATTTCAGACTCCAGACGAGAGGACTCAACCTTCGTATCCCAGATGCCTGAGATACCGTCCGGAGTAGCCACGTCATATCCGAGCGCACAGCCATCTGGTTTAACGGAATCCCTATCATCGATGCGATTCAAGGATTGGATCGGAAACCCTTCTCTAGGAAGATGAAGTCCTTGTTCCGGCCGGATCGGAGCGATTAGAGAACTATTAGCGTCTCGCGTAATTATTTTCGATGGAGGCGCGGGCTTCTTCGGGGGATATGTTGTTGGCCACGGCGCATGGGCTGGTTTCTTCCATGATGGCGTCCACGTCACCTGAGAGTACGTGCTTCTTGTGCAGGTCTTCGTGCTGGATGCCCAGAGCCCGCCCGACTAGAGTCAGGTAATGCTCGACCTTCACCGGGTAATCAGCCTCATAGCGACACATGTGACGCTGGCAACCGTGGTAGAGAGTAGCGAAGGTGTTGGCACCCAGACTAACAGCTTTCTCCACGAACCCGGTGGCCATGGCTTCCCACTCTTCTGAACCCATCTTCTCCCGGACGGCGGGTGTGCAGTGACGGCCGAACCTGACGTCAGTGCCGACGTCAATCAGGTTGACGCCTGGCAACCTTGATAGCAGAGTCTTGGCGCTCTCAGCCTCGGCGTCGCCTTGTTCCCTGCCAGTATGGTAGTGCATAGCCACGGTGGTCTCTGGCTGGGGTTTGAAGTCCAGTTTGTCGATGTTGTCCACCAGGAATTCGGAAACGTGGTTGAAGTCGAAACTCTTGCCACGCATGTCCATGATGTCGTCATAGAAGTAGATACACGACGGGCACCACATGACCACCTGTTCAGGGTTGAACTTTTGGAAGTTGGCGGCGGTAGTGGCGGCTACGGAGCGGCCGGATTCTTCGTCGCCCCGTTGGAAGTGTTGGATGCCGCAACAGTAGGTCTTGCCCCCCACCGCGGCGTAGCTGACGCCCATCAACTTGAAGATGTCCGTTACAGTGCGGATCATATGGGTGGTGCGGAGCACGTTACAGCCTAGGTATAGGACAACGTCCGACTGTTTGATATCGTCCGGAGGTGTGGACAATAGCCATTCCCGGTCTTCGGGTTTGGTCTGCAGTCCGTGGACAACGTCTATGTCCCTGAAGTATTTCTGGTAAAAGCCCCGGTCCGGTTTCTGCTGGGCCATTATTTGTTCCTCACTGCCTATTGTAGTTCGGGTTGTTCAATAAAGATGAATAACGCACCGGGCTGCTAGTACCCGATGGCGCAGCCGTCTTTCCTGGGTTCTGAGGCGCCGATTAAAACTCCGGTGTCCGGATTGCGCTGAATCATCTGCGCTCCGCCTATGGACACCCGGTCGTAGCCAGTGATTTGCCCGACATTATGACCCCGGGACCGGAGGTCTTTGGCAACTGCCGGATTTACTCCTTCTTCAAGAAGGACAGTGTCGTTCCCGACCATGAACCTCAGGGCATTGATAGCCTGCTGTGGGTTCATGTCGTGGTCGACCATATTGCTGATCAGCTGCAGATGGCCCTGGGGTTGCATGAACGCGCCCATCATACCGTAGGACAGGTGTAGCTCATCGTTGATGGTGGCCATGCCCGGGATGATGGTGTTGTACGGGCGCTTGTGCGGTGCCAGAGCGTTGGCATGGTTCGGGTCGAGGGAGAACAGCGATGCCCGGTTGTGCAATACGATGCCGGTGCCAGGGACAACCATTCCGGACCCAAAGTTGGAGAACACAGAATTTATGAAAGAGCAGGCGTTACCCTGCCCATCGACGACGCTGATATAGACGGTGTCAGAGCCTTTCAGGACCTGCCCGTAAGGCACGGTGGTCATGGCTTTCTTGGAGTCTATTAACGCCCGTCGGGTTGAGGCAAATTCCTTGGAGGTCAGTTCCGTGATAGGGACATTGGCTTTTCGGGGGTCAGCCACGTATTGGAAGGCATCGGCGAAGCCCAAACGCATTGCTTCTATCAGGTGGTGATAGGCGTCGGGAGACTGGGCGCCCATACCTCTGATGTCGAAACCCTCGGCTATGTTCAGCGCTCCAAGGGCTGCTATGCCCTGGCCGTTGGGCGGGCACTCCCAGCATGTGACGCCCCGATAATCGGTGGATATGGGCTCGTCCCAGTCGGAAGCGTGAGTTGCCATGTCCTCAACTGCCAACCAGCCGCCGTGTTCCTGCACGAAGGCGCACGTCTTCTCGGCGATGGGGCCAGTGTAGAACGCCTTTGAGCCGCCATCGCCGATTGCCCTTAGGGTGGCGGCCAGGGTGGGCAGCTTCACGAAATCTCCCTGGGACGGGGTGACGCCGTTGGGCAGCATCTCTGTACCCGAGGGAAAGGTGGACAGTTTACCCAGTTGCTGCTGCCACTGGACTGAGATTATGTCTGAGACAGGAAAGCCGTTCTCGGCATAGTTGATGGCCGGTTCTAATACTTTACTGAGTGGCATAGTGCCGCAGTCGTTTAAAAGTGTTTCCCAGCCGTGTACGGTGCCCGGGGTAGCCACGGAATAGACGCCTATGTCAGGCATGGCCCGGTAGCCTTTGCCAGTCAGTTCATCGATGTTGGCAGCGGCAGGAGCGCGGCCACTACCGTTCAGGGCACGGACACTCTTTTTTTTGTTGTCCCACACCAGGGCGAACATGTCTCCACCAATGCCAGTTGACATGGGCTCAACCACGTTCAAGGCGGCTGCGGCGGCGATAGCGGCGTCGACGGCGTTACCGCCTTCAATCAATATGCGTAGGCCGGTCGTGGCGGCCAGAGGCTGGCTGGTTGCGACCATTCCGTTGGTGGCCAGAATGTTGGACCGCCGTGAATCAAAAAACATGCCTGACGTTCTCTCTGTGGGCAGTTCGTGTCCAAAAAGGATGGCCTGAGGATTGTACCATAGGCACGGATCGAGCCTGGGCATCAAGCCTGTGTTACTATAGCCTCGGCCGGGCTTCCGGGCCTGGATAACCTTCCGTAGACGTCTCAGAGCACGTAAAACGAGACAGAAGCGGCGAAACCTTTAATGTCATAGGAGGATCGATTATGTCAGCGGAAGTAGGACAACAAGCGCCAGATTTCGAATTATTCGATAACGATAAAACCCCGACCAAACTCAGTGATTCCAAAGGCAAGAACGTGGTCTTGGCGTTCTTCCCAGGTGCTTTCACTGGTGTATGCACCACCGAGATGTGCACATTCCGTGACCGTTCTGACTCTTTCAACTCGATGAACGCTCAGGTGTATGGGATCAGCGTCGACGCCATATTCTCGCAGAAGGCGTTCTCCGATGCTAACAACCTCAATTTCCCACTGCTCAGCGACTATAAACGCGAGGTTGGCGCTGCCTATGGTGTATCGCTGACTAACTTCGCCGGCATGGATGGCTACACCGCTTCAGAACGGGCCGTTTTTGTGATCGACAAAGAGGGAGTGGTAAGGTTCAAGTGGGTTGGCGAAAACCCCGGCAAAGAGCCAGACTACGATGAGGTCCAACGGGAAGTGGACAAGCTCAACTAAGACCACCAAGATTTATTTGCCGCCAGGCGCTGGAGGCCCAAACATGACAACCTACGTACTGGTCCACGGCGCCTGGCACGGTGGATGGTGTTGGAACAAGACAGTCCCGTTACTGCGCGCTGCCGGAACAGAGGTGTTCGCACCCACACTGACCGGCCTGGGTGAACGGGCTCATTTGAACGACCGTCTCAACCCTGCGGATATCACACTGGATGTACACGTTCAAGATGTTGTCCAGCTGATTCAGTATGAAGGTCTGCGTGACGTGGTACTGGTAGGACATGCCTATGCCGGTATGGTTATCACTGGTGTCGCCGAGATGTGCCCGGAGCACATCTCCAACCTGGTCTACGTCAATGGCGTGGTGCCTGTGGACGGTGAGTCCATGGCAGACCAACTGATTGCTGTCCGAGGCCAAGAGTTCGCCGACTGGGTGCGCGACCAGATAGAGAACGGCAACGGGTTTCTGCCTGCCCCTTCTTCGGAGGAAGAGGTAGGCAGACGTTGGGGCATATCCGACCCTGACGACCTGGCATGGGTTTGCGCCAACGTTACCCCGCAACCGGCCGCGGCAATGGCTAGCCCGATTCGCATGGAAAACTCGGCTGCGGCAAAGATTCCGGGTCATTTTATCGGCGGCGGCGAGTCGGGGTTCGACTCGGTGCTTGAACGCGCTAGGAAAGCCGGGTGGGGTGTTTACCCCGTGGCGTCTGGCCATGACACCATGGTCACCCACGCCGAAGAGCTGACTCGGATACTCCTCAAGATTGGAAACTCATAACTTAAGGTAATTTCTGACATGGGAACGGACTCATCGCAGATAAAAGCACTGGTATTTGATGTATTCGGCACAGTGGTGGACTGGCACACGTCGGTTACCAAACACGCAGAGAATTTCGGCAAATCCAACGGCATAACTGCCGATTGGGTCGACTTCGCCGAAAGCTGGCGTGCCAAGTACCGTCCTTTTATGGACAAGGTGCGCTCCGGCGAACTGCCCTGGACAGAACTGGACACGCTCCACCGAATGGGCCTTGAAGAACTACTGGACGATTTTGGAATCACAGACGTAAGCGAAGAGGCTAAAGCCGAGTTGAACCTGGCCTGGCACCAGCTGGACCCGTGGCCTGATTCGCCCCCTGGACTAAGTAGATTGAAGTCCAGATTCATCTTGGCGACCATGTCTAACGGCAACATCGCGTTAATGGTCGATATGGCCAAGTACGCAGGCTTGCCTTGGGACACTATTCTGGGCGCAGAGTTGGCCCACGCTTATAAGCCCGACGCCGAAACTTACTTGACTGGCGTGCGGTTGCTGCACTTGAAACCGGAGCAGGTGATGATGGTGGCCGCCCACCAGAGCGACCTTTTAGCGGCAGCCAAGCAGGGTCTGAGGACCGCATTCGTGAAGCGGCCGTTGGAACGAGGAGTGAACGGCCAAGTTGACACTACCCCTGACCCTTCTTTCGACTTTGTCTGTGATGACTTCCGGGACTTAGCAACACAACTCGGCGTTTAACAAATGCCTCAAGGAGTTATCATGGCCCGCTTTGGCGTGCGTCTGGAGAACGACCCGAACCTGTCGCCGCAGGACTATCAGGAACTGGCCTCCAAGGCTGAAGCCAATGGTTTCGATGTAGTGTGGGTGCCCGAAGGAGGTGGAAGAGACTCGTTGACCTCATTGGCCACTATGGCGATGAAGACTGAAAGGGTTAAGCTAGGCACGGGCATACTACCAATCTTCGCCCGGACACCAACTAACACCGCCATGGGAGCGGCAGGGATGGCGGCGGTTTCAGAAGGAAGGTTCATTTTAGGGCTGGGAGTTGGCCACGCTCCTACGGTTGAGAGCCGCGACGGCATCCCTTTCAAGCAGCCCATGACGCGAATGCGGGAGACCATTCAGATAATCAAAGCGCTTTTGGCAGGCGAAGAGGTCAATTTCCTTGGCAAGCAGTTCAAGATTACTGGCGCTTCCATGGGCCCGGCCACTCCCAAGTCCAAAGTCCCAATCTACATCGCCGCTCTCGGACCTCAGATGCTGGAGATGGTGGGTGAACTGGCCGACGGTGTGCTGATGAACTGGACGGCCGTGGACTACCTGGGGGAAGCTATCGGGCATATCAAACGGGGCGCGGAGAAAGTGGGCCGGAATCCTGACGAGATAGACATCGCTGGTTATGTGCGTGTAGCGGTGGGAGGTGATGTGTCGGCCTCCCGAGATTCATTGCGGAGACAGGTTGCTCGCTACGCCAGTAACCCCTTCTATCGGAACTTCTTTGCGGAAACCGGCTTCGATAAAGAGATGTCTGCCGCGGCAACGGCGTTGGCCGACGGCAACTTGGATAAGGCCGCTGAGTCAATCACGGTGGAGATGCAGGACCAAGTCGCAATAGTTGGTACTGCTGACGAATGCCGTTCTGCTTTGGAGAAACGACGGGGCGCGGGTCTTCATATGCCCGTTATCGCACCGTTTGCTGTCGGCGACAATAAGGAATCTCACATGCATGTGATTGACGCGTTGGCTCCGAAGTCCCCTTAAACCCCTTTTTGCAAAGTGGAACCTGGGGGTTTGCGTGGCCTAGTCCGGCGGCGTTAGTCCGCAGGCTTCTCCCAGCAGTTCGTAGGAGTGTATGCGTTCTGTCAGTCCATGAGTGATGGTCACCACGCTTAGATCGGGGGTCTGGTACATCTCTGCTATCTCTTCCAGTCCTTCTTTGACCTGCTGCGGGTCACCGTCGACGCAGACGTCTTGGTATTGCTTCACGAAGGCTGCTTCGTCGGCTCGGTAGATGTATTTGGCCGCGTCTTCTGGGGATGGTATGCCATTGGCCCGTCCAGTTATGTTAAACAGACGGGATAGATTGCGGCTCGTGGAGAGGCGTAGGGCTTCTTCCTCGGACTCAGCGCAGACCACATGGACACCGACGTTGATCTTGGGCTCGGGAAAGTGTTCTGACGGCTGGAAATTCTGTTTATAGTTGGCCACGATAGCCGGCCCTTCTTCGATATTTATCCCGAAGAAATGGGCATAAGCGAATGGCAGGCCCAACTGCGCGGCCATGTTGGCGCTTTCGTACCGCGAGCCCAACAACCAGACGTCCGGCACTTCAGGCTTCCCCGGTCCAGCGCTGATTTCGGAGAAGAAATGGCTATCTTCGAGGTCGTTGTTTAGGAAACCCAGCAGGTCGACTACCTGCCGAGGGAAATGGCGGATCTCGCGGGGCTGTCCAGGAAAAGAAAGGGCCGCAGCGGTAATCTGATCGCTGCCTGGCGCTCGTCCCACGCCCAAATCTATGCGTCCGGGATAGAGTGCCCCTAACATACGGAAGTTCTCGGCCACCTTTAGGGCGCTGTAGTGGGACAGCATCACTCCACCGCTGCCTACCCTTATGCTGTTGGTGTGAGCTGCCACTTGCCCGATAAGGATCTCTGGGCTGGTACCGGCGAAATTGGGCAGGCTGTGGTGTTCCGCCAGCCAATACCTTTGGTAGCCTAGTTTTTCAACCGCGACGGCGAGAGCGATGGTGTCGCGTAGCGCCTGGCCTGCAGATTCGCCGGTGCGCACTGGCGACTGGTCCACGACGCTAAGTTCAAGTTTCTGACTCAAAGGAAAACCTCGATGTGCCATTCCAGACTTTGGTTCTCGGACCACTCTTCTTGGGAATCGCCGGGAAGCTGGTGCTTATAAGTATACAAGCTACGAGTAAGAAGAGAGGAAAATCAGTTATGAAAATCAACTGAAGATTCTATTGCACACCCCATTTGGGGAGGATATAATCCCCAATGAATGAAGTCTCGGACCTGGGTTTTATGCCGTTCCCTGAGCTGGAAAGCCTGGGGAGTGGCTTTTTTTTGCTCTTCGGCACTCCTAGTGGCTTGCGGCGCCGGAACGACTGACATCGACGGTTCCAGTACGGTCTTTCCAATATCTGAAGCGATGGTCGAAGACTGGGGTGATTCCATCGGCGGTTCTGCTCGTTTGGTGATAGGAATATCTGGGACCGGCGGCGGCTTCAAGAAGTTCTGCTCGGGCGATATCGATATCAACGATGCCTCCAGACCAATCAAGGCCAGCGAAGTAGAGAAGTGTGCTGACGAAGGGGTTGAATTCATCGAACTCCCGGTGGCCATTGACGGGCTAACCGTTGGAGTGAACCCTGACAACGACTTCGTGGAGTGTGTCACTATGGATGAACTCCACATCATGTGGCGACCGGAGGCCGAAGGGGAGATCCACAGTTGGAACCAGGTTCGGCATGAATGGCCCGAAGAAGATATGCGCCTTTACGGCCCTGGCGTAGACTCAGGGACCTTCGACTACTTCACAGAAACGGTTAATGGTGAATCCCAGGCTTCACGAGGCGATTTCACCTCCAGTGAACGGGATAATGTCTTGGTGCAGGGAATCGCCGGTGACAAAGGCAGCTTGGGTTACTTTGGCTATTCGTACTTCGTAGAGAACCAGGCCAAGCTGAAGATGGTAGGTGTAGATGCTGGCGACGGCTGTGTCTATCCTACTGACGAGACCATCAACAACGGGACTTACTCTCCCCTGTCACGGCCGCTGTTCATCTACGTTAGCAAGGAGTCCTGGGCTAAGCAGGATGTGAAAGACTTTGTCAGCTATTACGTTAGTTATGAAAGAGCTGACTTGCTAAAAGAACTAGGCTTTGTCCCTTTTCCGGACGTGGTGCACGACTTGGTGCTGGACCGTTTCCAACGCGGTCTGACCGGGACGATCTTTGGTGGTGCTAATCCCGAGCACGGTACCGTTGAAGAGATACTCTCTGCTAACCAGTAACTGGTGATTTGAAAGCGTAGGACCGCAGACCTAATTTAGGAGCACTATCGGCATTGGCTAGAAACTCGGTGGGACCAGCGTTGGGTCAGGCGGCGCCTGGCGCCTGGAGGAAACATATTCCAGAGCGGGGGATAGCGCTGGTCCTGTTCCTGTCAACGATACTGTCGATTCTGGTGACCGTCGGAATCATAGCTGTCCTACTATTTGAAGCGGTCAAGTTCTTCGGAGAAGTTTCGTTTTGGGAGTTCATAACTGGGACTCGTTGGACCCCTTTATTCTCATCCAAGCAGTTTGGCGTTCTGGCGTTGGTGGCGGGTACAACTTTGACAGCGGCGTTGGCCATGCTGGTTGCACTGCCGTTGGGCTTGTTGAGCGCCATATATCTCAGCGAGTACGCCCCTGAAAAAGTTAGGCGGCCCGTGAAGCCGATCTTGGAAGTCCTGGCTGGGATTCCGACTGTGGTGTATGGGTATTTCGCTCTGTTGTTCGTCACGCCGATCCTCAGGCAGATATCCGCGGACATTTCAGTTTTCAACGCGCTAAGCGCCTCGATAGTTATGGGAATCATGATCCTACCCATGGTTTCCAGTCTTAGCGAAGATGCCATGAGGTCTGTGCCCAGAACGCTGCGGGAAGGAGCTTACGCACTGGGATCCACCAAGCTTGAGGTTTCGACCCTAGTGGTGGTACCGGCGGCCCTATCAGGGATCGTGTCGGCGTTCATATTAGCGGCCTCTCGAGCCATCGGTGAGACAATGATCGTTACCATAGCCGCTGGACAGAACCCTAACTTCACGCTCAACCCGTTTGTCCCAATCGAGACCATGACGGCGTACATCGTTCAGGTCAGCCAGGGTGACGCCCCGGCTGGGTCGATCGAGTTTAAGACCATCTTCGCTGTTGCCTTGCTGTTGTTCTCCATCACTCTGGTGATGAACCTGTTGAGCCAGTACGTGGTCAGCCGGTTCCGAGAGGAGTACGAGTAGTGGCCGTGATATCTCAGACCGAGTTCCAGCAGAGGAGGGCCCGCCGCAAATGGTTAGGCCGCGTCTTCCACGGTTTGTGCTTGCTTTCAGTGGTCATCGCGCTCGGCTCGCTAGCGGTGCTGCTGGTCTACCTGTTAGTTCAGGGTGTAACCAGGATCGATTGGAGCTTCCTTACAAGTTTTGCGTCACGCCATCCGGACCAGGCCGGGATCAAGGCAGCGATGTTAGGCAGCATATACGTTGTCATTATAGCCGGAGCTGTTGCATTCACTTTGGGGGTTGCGACCGCCCTTTATCTCGAGGAATACGCGGCCCGGAGTAGATTCGCCAGGATTGCCAAGATCAACATAGCGAACCTGGCTGGTGTCCCGTCCATCGTCTATGGACTCTTGGGCCTGCAGATATTTGTGCACAGCCTACATCTCGGAAATAGCGTGCTCGCTGGCGGTTTCACGCTGGCATTGTTGGTACTGCCCATAGTGATAGTGGCTGCAGGAGAAGCAGTCCGTTCTGTGCCACCATCGCTCCGGGAAGGCTCCTACGCTCTAGGCGCAACCAGGTGGCAGGTTATATGGCATATGGTGATCCCTCAGGCATTCCCTGGTATATTGACGGGGGTGATTCTGGCAGTAAGCCGGGCCATCGGCGAGACGGCGCCATTGATCGCCATGGGCGCGCTGACCTTTGTGCCGTTTACACCTGACAGCCCTCTCAGCCGGTTCACGGTTCTACCCATCCAGATATTCAATTGGACCTCCAGGCCCCAGGCAGGATTCCACGAGGTTGCCGCTGCCGGTATAATCGTGCTTCTGGTCATACTCCTAGTGATGAATGCAGGAGCGGTGATTCTCCGCAACCGCTTCCAGAACAAATGGGAATGATCATGGCCCAGCACCATGATATGTCTGTTGCGAAACTGAAGGTATAAGAGAGAAGTTTGCAAGACCAGGATTTCATACTCCAGTCTCGCGGGCTAAGCGTCTATTACGACTCTACAAAAGCCGTTACGGACGTGGACCTCGATGTGGCGCGCAATCGCATCACGTCGATCATTGGCCCGTCTGGCTGCGGTAAGAGCACACTCCTGCGGTGTTTCAACCGGATGAACGACCTCATACCCTCGGCCCGTGTGGAAGGACAGGTATTGTTCGACGGCCTAGACCTCTACGGGCACGACGTCGATCCCACTGAGATTCGATACGAGATCGGTATGGTCTTTCAGCGGCCCAATCCGTTTCCCAAGTCCATCTATGACAACGTGGCTTTTGGCCCTCGCATCAATGGTTTCCAAGGTGATATCGATGAGATAGTGGAGAGATCCTTGGTGCGTGCAGCCCTATGGGATGAGGTCAAAGACCGGCTCAAATCGAGCGCTTTGTCACTTTCCGGGGGCCAGCAGCAGCGGCTTTGCATCGCCCGAGCTCTGGCCGTGGAGCCCCGGGTGATTTTGATGGACGAGCCCTGTTCTGCCTTGGACCCCATCGCCACTTTGGCAATAGAAGAACTCATGCGCGAGCTATCTGAGGATTATTCGATCATCATAGTCACCCATAACATGCAGCAGGCGGCCCGGGTCTCTCACTACACTGCGTTTCTGATGGTTGAAGAGGCGAGGATCGGCTTCCTGGTTGAGTTCGGCGAAAGCCGCCAGTTATTCACCAACCCAAAGGACGAACGGACAGAGGCTTATATCACCGGAAGGTTCGGGTAAGCAAAGGGGTATTATGGTTAGAGCTGACTTCGATCGGAGCCTTGAGGAGCTTCAGGGCGATCTCGTCGGACTTGGAGAGATGGTGGAAAAGGCCATCCTCAAGTCCATGGATGCCCTTGAACGTCGAGACTTGACTGTTGCTTATGAGGTGATTACTGAAGACGAGGAGATCAACGAGAAGCGGTTTGAGCTGGAGGAGAAATGCATCGACCTTATAGCCACCCAGCAGCCTCTGGCAGTTGACCTCAGGACGTTGCTGGCCGTGCTCCACATCGCCGTTGAATTGGAGAGGATGGGAGATTATGCCGAAGGCATAGGTAAGATCTGCATGATCATAGGCGACGATGAAGAAGCCCTGGCGCCTCTGCAACTCCCTCAGATGGCTGAGAAGGGAATTGCCATGCTGAGGGGAAGTTTGAAGTCGCTGGTTGAAAGAGACACAGACCTGGCCAACGATGTCTGGGATTCGGATGATGGAGTAGATGCCCTCTATGATGAGGTCTGCCATCAGATATTCCTTGACATGGGCGAGAATCCCAAGGCCATCGAGGCCTCAACCCATTTTCTGTGGGTTGCCCATGATCTTGAACGCATCGCGGACCGAGCCACCAATATCGCTGAGAGAGTGATTTTCATGGTCACCGGCAAGGTCGGTCGTTATACACCTCCTGACAAAGGGAATAGCGGCTGAGTTTCAGGCCAGGCCGCCTGCCTAAATCGGGCTGGCTTTTTCTATTCGTTAACAGATATGTGCGGTATAATTATTTCGCGTTGATTGAGTGTGAATGCATGTGTGGTTGGTGTGGTGGATGTAGGCAGGTCGGCCTGCCGGGGTCACCCCTTGAAGAAGAAATAGCCCAAAACAATGGCACCCAGCACCTATGCAAGACAAGTACCAACAAGAGATCGAAGAGATTCTTAAGAACGCGGGTGAAGTAGCGCCCGAAGGTTCCAGCAGAGAGACGGTAAAACCCCTGGAAGACCGTCCCCGGGCGGTGCGCCAGGCGGCAGAAGCGAGTCGGCCTGCCCCCTCTTTCTCGGCCAAGGGACGCTGGCCTACTGTAACTCCAGGCAAGATTCTGATGACGGGCTTGTTGGTCTTCATCGTCACAGCTTTGCTGCAGATTTGGGTTTTGGTCTGGGTTGGGCTGGCGATGTTGGTATTTGGCTATCTCCTATTTTTCATCACGCCTAGGAATATCTCAATGGAGAAAAGGTGGCGTGGAGAGTCCATAGAGGATGTGCCAGAATCCCTATGGGATAGGTTTAAACGCTGGATAAAGAGCTGAGAATGGTTACGGTAGGATGGAGTGGAACAATCAAGAGAGATAAAAGGCGGCCATCGGCCGCCTTTTTTTATTGATGTGGTTATTTAGAACTTAGTCTGTTTCGACGTGATCAGGGTTTAGCCGCTTGGCCATCGCGAGGACCAGATTTCC
>Ga0209034_10000614_pt1 | contig 17761 bp, 12 predicted proteins | sample MarorgKNORR_S2LV_2_FD_188219 | JGI IMG/M metagenome (GOLD analysis project Ga0209034, IMG submission 188219) | Marine microbial communities from the Southern Atlantic Ocean, analyzing organic carbon cycling - 250m_A/KNORR_S2/LV (SPAdes) (version 2) | ecosystem: Environmental > Aquatic > Marine...
TGGTCCGATGATGGCTAGCGTAGTGCCGTTTTCTTTGGCACAGTTCACCACAAAATTTGAATCGTTAATATTACCCACCGTAAGTTTGTCGCAGAGCTCTATAATTCCGGGATTCAAATTAGTTGCAAGGCATGAGATTTCTTTTTTTTGGGGCGAGCGATGCAACGCACGGACGATGGCATGTTCGCGCGCGCCGGAGCCGATGACTAAAATTTTATTTATCATTCCTATCATTATTCCGCATGGTTTCCATTTCAGCAATCTTTGCTTTATCAATATCATTGGCCACGTAGTTTCCATCTAAGCACGCCATGCAGGGTGTATCGATATGATGATCCCCTCTACGAGTAACCGCCTCCACCAAGTCGTCAATCTTTTGATAGAGCAGGGCGTCCACTTCTAGATATTTTTCAATTTCTTCTTCATTCATATTTCCCGCGATGAGCTCTGCCTTGGTGGGCATATCCACTCCATAAAAACATGGATATTTCACCGGAGGGCAAGCCACGGTAAAATACACTTCTTTGGCGCCAAAATCTTTTAGCATGCGCACAATCTCACGGCTTGTGTTTCCCCGAACGATACTGTCATCCATAATCATGACCTTCTTATCTCGGATTTCCAGATCTTGAGGGACCAGTTTATATTTTAAAGATTTCTTTCGCTCCGCTTGCCCCGGCATAATAAAGGTTCGACCAATGAATGTGTTTTTGTACAACCCTTCAGAATATCGCACACCCAATTCATGGGCAAAAGAAAGGGCCGCCGTATTTGCAGTGCTGGGGGCAGGAATGACAATATCGGGTGTTTTGTCGGGATGTTTTTTCTTCCAGGCTTCGGCTAGGTTTTGTCCCATCCGCAATCGAGACCGATAGACACTCACATCATTTAAAGTAGCATCGGGCCGGGCGAAATACACATATTCAAAAATACAGGGATTAAAAGTTTTCTTCATTAAGCGCTTACTGAAAACTTTTCCGTCTTGAGATACATAAATCAATTCTCCGGGCAGCACAGTGCCTTTGGGCTCAAACCCGAGGGCGTAAAACATGGTGTTTTCTGAAGCAAAAATGTAATCTTTTCCGCCATTCCCATTAGATCGCTCACCCTTTACCAATGGGCGAATCCCCTGAGGATCGCGAAACACTACGAGCCCCTTACCAATTACGAGAGAGACCACAGAGTAAGCGCCTTTCACGTGTTTAAAAATCTTGGTAACGGCATTACATAAGAGATAGAAAAACTCTTCACCATCCTCGGGTGGATTATTCGTATGCAACAGATCGGCAAAATAATGAAGCAGGACTTCCGAATCGGATGTGGTGTTTAAATAACGACTGTCCTTTTTGGTGATTTCTTCCGCCATCTCATTATAATTGGTGAGATTTCCATTATGGGCCAAAGCAATGCCGTAAGGTACAGATGTCCAGAAGGGCTGCACTTCGCCATGACTAAAGCCACCGTGAGTTGGATACCTATTATGGGAAATGCCAATATTCCCTTTGAGCAGGCTCATATTATCAGTGTTAAAAATTTCTTTGGCTAGCCCCATCCCTTTTTCTTTATGCATACGGTCATCATAAGTCATGATGCCTGCGGCGTCCTGTCCTCGGTGCTGAAGGTGGATGATGCTATCATAGAGTTCCTCTGCGACAGTCTTATGAGAATAAATTCCTGCAATGCCACACATTAGATAAAATCCACCAGCTTGGGTGCAATGCCGATATAAGAATAAGGTGTAAGAGTTAAAAGTGTTTGTTTATCTTCATCCGCAATCTTTAGACCTGACACAAACTCCGCCATGGATTCAGCGTTTATTGATTGACCTTGGGTCAATGATTTCAATTGTTCATAGGCGTCTTTTTTCCCTGACTTCCGCAGGATAGTTTGAACGGCCTCCGCCAACACCTCCCAATGGTTGTCCAACTCACTTCTCATTTGAATTTTATTTATGGTAATTCGCCTTAAGCCATTTAATATATTTTGTAAGGCCAAGTATGAATGAGCTAACGCAACGCCTTGGTTTCGAAGTGTGGTGGAGTCGGTAAGGTCTCGCTGCATCCGAGAAACGGGTAGTTTAACAGCCAGGTGATTTAGTATAGCATTGGATATACCCATATTCCCTTCTGCATTTTCAAATTGAATAGGATTAATCTTGTGGGGCATGGTGGAGGAGCCCACTTCGCTGGACACTTTTTTTTGTCCTAAAATACCGCGACTGATATATGCCCACAGATCCCGGCAGAGATCAGTCAAAATAGAATTGATCCGAACCGCTTGATGAAAGCTTTCTGCGGCCGAGTCGTGAGGCTCGATTTGTGTAGTGATCAGGTTCGGTTCCAAGCCCAAAGATGTGATGAATTTTGATGCGAATCGTGTCCAATTTGTTTTTGGATAGGCAGCCGTGTGGGCTGACCAAGTTCCGGTAGCACCACCAAATTTCCCCAAAAATTTATGAGATTTTATCTGGTTAATCTGTCGATCCAACCGAGCGCAGAAAACGGCCAATTCTTTTCCAAAGGTTGTCGGGGTGGCAGGCTGGCCATGAGTTAAGGCCAACATGGTAGCGTTTTTATATTTTCGAGCAAGTTTCTTTAGTTCTTTGTTTACGGATTGAAGGGCAGGTAGGTATACTTTCCTTAATCCATTCTGCCACATGAGTGAATAGGAGAGATTATTTACATCTTCAGATGTGAGTGCAAAGTGAATCCACGGATGGAGCGCCTTCTTCACTTTCCCCTGAATGTAATATTCAACGGCTTTAACATCGTGATTGGTGGTCGATTCAATTGCTTTCACCTTTTCGGCCTCAGCTATATTGAAATTCAAATAGATTCGTCGCAAACGAATTTGTGCAGCTTTGGGAAAGGGCGGAAGATTTTTTATAGATTTTACATTCCCAAGTGCAATGAGATATTCGATTTCCACCTTGAGACGATACTGTATGAGCGCTGATTCAGAAAAACAGGCGGAAAGATCTTTTACACTATTTTTATAGCGCCCGTCTAATGGCGAAATCGCATTTAAGCTACTAGACACCAAAAATACGTTTTACAGCTAAGGCACAATTTCCAGGATCGACGACAGTTAATACCGGCGTATTACTAGGCATTTGCAATGTAGAATGGATATTCACTAGCATATCTGCCTTATCAGAGAATGGGGGGCATCCGAGAGTTGGAAATTCAGAATTTGCAGCTACAAACCCGGACAGAGCATTAGACCGACCGGCGATGGTGATATAGACAATATCTTTTACATCTTTATTGGCCGTTAAAATATCCAAGACCTTCAGAGGCTCCTTGTGAGCCGATGCCGCATGCTGTTCCCACGCGATGCCATATTCATCTAATTTTACGGTAATCTTATTTGCGTGGGGCTCGTCCGATGTGGAACCCATAATAATGACTGCTTTCATAGTACATCCTTTAAGTTTTCATTAATTCTTTCCTGAACAGGTTTACCGGTATCCGGAAAGGGGAACGCCTTACCCGTGATGGTTTCATAGAGATAAATATACCGGCTGGATAACTCTGCAACCAATTCATCCGGGGCGTCTGGCAATGTTTTATCATTGTATGGATCACAATTATCAACAAACCAGAGTCGTAAAAATTCTTTATCAATATTCTGTGGTTCTTCACCAGCGGACATCCGCTCATCGTAAGTTTCAGCGATCCAATACCGGCTGGAATCGGGCGTATGAATTTCATCAATAAGACGAATCGTACCATCCGGATCCCGGCCCATTTCATATTTTGTGTCCACTAAAATCAAGCCGTGGTCGGCCGCTTTTTGCTGGCCGAAAGCAAAAAGGGATAACGCTTTCTGACTGCAATAATCCCAGTCTTCCTGAGACATCCAGCCTTCGCTTACGATTTCTGGTGGTGCGATGGGGCGATCGTGATGCTCTTCCTTGGTGGTAGGTGTAAGCATATTGGCCTCGAGTTTTTGATTCTTCTTGAGACCTTCTGAAAGAATATTTCCGCAGTATTCCCGGTCGCCATTATTATAGACTGTCCAAAGCGATGTACTGGTACTCCCCGTGATATAACCACGGACGACAAATTCGATAGGGAAAACTTCACATTTCTTCGCGAGTGTCACATTTGGGTCTGGTACGCTAATAACTTGGTTTGGAATAATATGTTTGGTTTGGCTAAACCACCAAGCGCTGGTGAGATTCAGCACCTGTCCTTTGAAAGGGATAGAGGCCAGAACTCGATCGAAAGCACTTTGGCGATCTGTGGTGATTAGGGCAACTTGATCGCCCAGGTCATATTGGTCTCGAACCTTGCCCGTTTTCTTTGATCTACCGGACAAAGAGGTTTCTGTTAATGTGTTGTTCAGCTCAGCTTTAATGCGGCCTTTGTAGTGTTCAGTTGATTCTATAGCATTCATAAGATAGGGGGTTAAATAAGATGTGTGTGTTTAAAATGTCTTTCAAAATAGATTCAAAATTACTGCCATTAACAGTCACATTCCATATTACGCCGCGAATTAATTGATTAAGTTCAGTAATTTCAAATCGTTCAGTCAGAGATTCGAATTTTGCCCGCCCCAGCATATCTTCTTTTTGCCGCACCAAAAAAGATGCAGTATTGTCTGCCGATTTTATTTTGCTGATGAATTCTTTGTTGGAATTATACAGTTCGCCTGTAGCATCAATTTTTTGCAGAACGGATTTCCGCGTCCCCTCCACACCAATTTCCCAATGGGTCTGGCGAGCAATGGATACATTATACCCTAAGCGGGTTAAGGCATTGTGGACGGACGCGGCTTCATTATCTGTAATGATCATATCGATGACCCATTCGACAGCATTTTGACTTGCTCTATAATTAGTCACTTCATAAGGGGGCCGCTCAAAAGCTAAGGTATGATTCGTAACGGGATTCCCGTTGTCAATAAATTCTTTCATTGATGAAAAAACCGCATTTCCTTTTTCTGTGCGTTCCGGGTGTGGCATCATTGCCATGACATTTCCGGAGGGATTACACACCGCCGCTATGTTGTACATAGAACCATTTGGATTGATTGGGAACTCATCTACCGCGCTTCCGTCATCATCACAATATCTGTATACTATCTGGTTATTGGCGATTATTTGTTGCATCAATTTGTCGGGAAGAATAAAGCGGCCTTCGCCATGAGCTAACGGGATATTAATAAAATCACCGGTGTTCAAATGACGTGTAAAAGCACAACGTTCCGGCGGCACGGACATTTTCAGATTCGCCCATGTATTATAATAACCCACGCCAACCACATGCCCAGATTTAACACGCTTGTTATTTGTAAGAGCCACGCCGACGCGGTGACCATCCAAGCCCGGGACAAGCCCACTTTCCACCAAAATCTGTGCGCCGTTGCAGATGCCCAATACGGGCTTCCCCTTATCCGCTTCAACTTTGATCTGCTTCATAATGGGATCCAAAGCAGCAATGACGCCCGCCCGAGAACGATCTTCATAGGCAAAGCCGCCCACAATTATATAGCCATCAAACCTAGATAATTTTTCCACAGGATCGTTCCATAAAAATTCAACTGGTTTCAGATCCACGCGGCGGCAAGCCATTAGCGTTTCACGTTCCGTATTGGAACCGGGGAATTGGATGATTGCGATTTGAATCACAGAATTATTCTCCAGATTTTTTTATATGCACGTTGTTGCTTAAAATATTTTGACACCATTCCCTTTAATAATTGAACCGATTTCATAAACTTCAGTTAAATTTTTCAGCGCATCTTTCACCGAATCTGCATCGTCGGTTTCAACAACAAAAACCATCCCGATACCCATATTGAATGCGCGAAACATTTCATCTTCATTCACATTGCCGATGGATTGCATGACACCAAAAACGGGGACGCTAGGCCATGATCCTTTTTGAAGCTCCACACCACAACCATTGGGCAAGATCCGAGGAATATTTTCTAAAAGCCCGCCACCAGTAATGTGGGCAATGCCCTTTATATCAACGCCTGTATCCAGCGCAGCAAATACATGTTTCGTATAATTGATGTGGGGTTCCAATAAGGTGAGCCCAATAGATTTTTGCAATTTTGGGATCGAGTCATTTATATCATATCCGCCGATATCAAAAAACAGTTTCCGAGCGAATGAATAGCCGTTGGTGTGCAATCCGCTAGATGGAAGCCCCAACACTGCATCTCCCGGCCGGATGGTTTCCCCCGTAATAATCTTATCTTTATCCACAACACCTGTGATGACGCCCACAAGGTCGTGCTCATCAGGCAGGTAGGTGTTCGGCATTTCTGCAGTTTCGCCACCCACCAGTGATACGCCTGTTTCCTTGCACGCCTTTACCATGCCCGATACAATTTCTTCAATAATATCCGGATTAAGTTTATCATTTGCGATATAATCGAGAAAGGTAAGCGGCTGGGCACCCATGACCAAAATATCATTGGCGCAGGCACTCAAGAGATCAATGCCAATGGTATCAAACTTTCCCAACTTTCGGGAAATGATGGTTTTAGTCCCTACACCATCAATACTCTGAACCAGAACGGGGTTTTCATAATTTTCTAAAAGGGGCTTTAAGTCGTACAGTGAGCCGAAACTCCCTAGCCCTGTAAGAACATTAGTTGTGAAGGTGGATTTTACTCCATCTTTAATACGATCAACTGCTTCGTTGCCAGCATCAATATCTACACCAGCTGATTTGTAATCCGAGTTGCTCATAGTTTTTCTCTCAAACCATTGATCCAAACATTTTTTGTTTTGGAGAGACCCAACTCAATCACGCCGTTGATCTGAATCTGATCTTCATCCGTGGTGCCGATTTGGAAAATATCTAATCCATAATTTGCAAACACGGATTTAACTGGATCTACATTTTCTGTGGATATTTCCAAAACGAAGCCACCTGTTTCAGAAAATAAAAGTTTATCTGCCGGCAGGTCGCTTTCAATATTTATATTACAGCCGATCCCGTTTCCAAATGTCATTTCAGCAATGGCAGAAGCCACACCTCCATCCGCAATATCATGACAAGAAAAGACCAGCTCAGTATCAATACAATCCGTGAGCGCAAAAATCTGTTTTTTCACCTCTTCAAGATTAGGCTTCGGAACATTAGCACCCAGCTCATTATGAAGGGAATAATAGACCGATCCGCCCAGTTCATCTTTTCGCTGTCCTAACATCAAAATTATCGAACCGGTTTTTTGAAAATGCATGGGTACTGCTTTATTAACATTGTTCAACCGCCCTAGACAGCTCACGATTGGACTTGGAGGGATGGCGCCTTTTTTAGATTCATTATAAAAACTCACATTGCCGGCAATGATTGGTGTGGCGTAATCAGGATTGCCTTTTAGCGTGATGGCGCGGGATGCATCAGCCACTCCGCGGACACTTTCTACAAACTCCCACATTTGGTGGGGCTTCTCCGGATTACCGAAACAAAGGCAGTCGGACAGTGCGTGAGGTGTGGCGCCTACAGAGGAAACATTCCGCATGGCTTCAACCACCGCATTCACGCCGCCCCAATATGGGTCAATAAGTCCGTATCGTGGATTGTGATCCGTAGAAAGAGCAATGCCGACATTACGAATTTCTTCTGGATAATTTCCAGAATTGAAGGGTGCCATAACACCGGCATCAGCCAACCCTGTTTCCGTATAGATACGACCTTGGACCTGTTTATCATAGGACTCAAAGACAGGTTTTCTACTGGCCATGTTTTCGTGAGATAAAATATCGAGGAGTGCTTGGTTATAATCAGATGGTTCTGGAATGTCTGGTTCGATAAAATGTTGGTCGCGAGCTTCAAAGGGGCGGTCGTACAAAAAGCCTTCCGTTACTTCCGCCGCCGGAGCATTTACAATCTCATCATTCCCATTATGGACAATGTATTGCCCGTCATTACGAATTTTGCCGATAACAGACGCCCGCGCACCTTCGCTCACGCCGGGTAGATCATATACCTTATTATAATGATTGATAACGAGCGGAGTTACATCAGGTGGGCAGACCCACATAAACCGCTCTTGTGTTTCGCTACAGAGATAAACGGACGGATGCAAATTCTCCATACCGATATGAATTTTGTCCATCCACACTTCAGACCCATATCCTGATGTTTCTGCTAACTCTACGCTTGCGCAAGCAACGCCGCCAGCACCCAAATCTTTAAATCCGACATTATCAATCAACCCTTTTTCTTTTAGGATGTCAAACAAAGCATAAGATGACTTAAGCAAGTGCCGCTCCAAAAAAGCATTTGGTTCTTGAACGGCGCCTTTGTTTTGCTCCTTCTTTTCTTCTTCCAGCTCTAATGACGCAAAACTGGCGCCACCAAAGCCACTATTATCCGTGGGCTTTCCAATGAGAATGAGATCATAACTATCGGCACCTTTCGGTGCGTAGGAATGGATAATATGATCTTCCCGGACGATTCCCAACGTTACCAAAGTGACCAGACAATTTTCGTTATACCCATCGTGGTAATAAATATCACCGCCAATATTTGGAATGCCTAATGGATTTCCGTAACCAGCAATACCGGCTACCACTCCGTCATGGATCCATTTTGTTTTATTGTTTCTGATATCACCAAACCGAAATGAGTCAGTACACGCAATTACTTCGGCACCCATGCACATAACATCGCGGACGTTTCCGCCTACCCCGGTCGCTGCGCCTTCATATGGTACGATCTGGGAGGGATGATTATGTGATTCGTGGCTCATGACAACACACCATCTATTTCCGTCACTATCTGTTGAAACGGAAACCACGCCAGCATCTTCTTTGGCCCCAAGAATTACATCAGGGCCTTCGGTTGTAAATTGTTTTAAATGAGAGCGACTGCTTTTATAACTACAATGTTCTGAACCTTGAATAGAAAAAAGGATAAGTTCTGCTAGGGATGGAGGTCGTCCCAACATCTCATTTTGAATCTTTAGGACTTCTTCGACAGTTAGTGGAATGTTAAGCTCTGCGAGCTTTGTTGCAACCGCAGTATTTGATAGGCCGTTGAAATCAACAATTTCCTGCGTGAAGGCCATTACCTAATAATAGTCTCGTGGCGTTGAGGGCCAACGGAAACAATCTTCACTGGACAGTTCACTTCTCCCTCAAGAAAGTCAATATATTCTTTCAGAGTCTGAGGGAGGTTATCAAACCCTTTGTCCCAAATATTTTCAGGCAAATTGCCCCATCCGGGGAGAATTTTATAAACAGGTTTTGCTTTGCGGTAATGAGTGAGGCTGGCAGGCATCTCTGTGATGTGCTTTCCATCCACATCATATGCAATACAAACGGGTAATTCGGAGAAACCGTTTAATACATCAAGTTTGGTTAAAGCAATCTCAGTGAGCCCATTGACTCTTACAGCTTGGCGAACCTGAACTAAATCTAGCCATCCTACACGGCGAGGTCGACCAGTGGTCGTCCCGTATTCTCCACCCTTTTCTCGCAAAGAATCAGCTTCATCACCTTCGATCTCAGATGGTAGCGGGCTCTCGCCAACCCGGCTTAAGTATGCTTTTACTACACCTATAATGCGATTAATATCGCGGAAGCTAACACCGGTCCCGGTTGAAATATGTCCGGCGGCTGTATTAGATGAAGTGGTAAAGGGGTAAACACCATGATCTACATCCAGACTGATGCCTTGAGCACCTTCAAATAAAATTGATTTACCAGCTTGATGTGCATTATATAATTCAAAAGAGGTATCAGAAATGTAAGGCGCCAATTGTTTCCCATAATTAACATAGTTATCAAAAATTTCATCTATGCTTATATCCAAAGGATGCCCTAGGGATTTGACAAGAATTCCGTGCGTAAACGCATATCCTTTTTCCAACTTTTCACGAAAAACATTTGGCTCTAACAGGTCCACCATGCGTATACCATTGCGATACATTTTATCAGCATAAACTGGAGCAATTCCTCGATTAGTGCTTCCAGCAGCTAGATTGCCTTGGTGCCCAGACAGAGCACCATCTAAAACAATATGATATGGCATAATTACATGGGCGCGGTCACTCACCATTAGCTTTGGGTTAATCCCTTTTCCTTTTACATAAGCGATTTCATCCAACAATGCTTTTGGGTCTACGACAACACCATTCCCAATAATACTTGTTGGGTTTCCATATACAATTCCAGAAGGGATTAGATGTAGTTTAAAGGTTATACCATCTACGATGATAGTATGACCAGCATTATTTCCGCCATGAAAACGCACTACATAGTCAGCTTCGCCAGCAAAGAAATCAGTAATTTTACCTTTTCCTTCGTCGCCCCATTGGGCGCCGACTATTGCAGTGATTTTAGATAAGTGTGATGTCACTTATAAGGGGTTGCTGGCTGGCCTTTGGTATGTGGGAAAAAAACATTATTTACACAATTTGGCCCGACAAGGTTACGTCCAACACAACATATTGGGAAAGCAACAAATTATATTTGTAATAAATTTTTTGAATTAAAAGGGGTTTGTAAGCGCTAATCGAAAATAACGAACTGGTTTTTTTTCGTTTTCCCAATCATCAATTGGCTGCGCATCGCCGCCAGAAAGAACAAAGGGACCAAGCGCAAAACGAAGTTCATATCCTGCCGTAATCACCATTTTTTCTTTTTCAATATTAGAAGACCAAGCATTTCCATAATCAGAAATTAAATTAAATGAAAGAGGACCCACTGCTTGTCTTAATTCCAGAGATCCAAAAATAAGTTTGTTACCAAAACGATAACCAGACCAACCACGTGGATTATGATTTTCAGGTAAGAGTTCACTCGGGCCGATACCCTGGATATAAAGGGGAGGATCATCGGTTAGTCCTACGTAGTCTTGCACCGGGGGCTGCCCCGATACCACCATAGATTTAAGGCGAAAATAAACAACTTGAGATCCGCTTTTATTCAAAGCAATATTTGCAAACAGATCTGTTTCAAGCCGGGTGTAACTGAACTCACCAAATAAACTTTTATTTGCATAGTCTAACTGTATATCCAAACCAAATCCGTGTTTAGGTGCAATATTATTTATCTTATGTGGACGGCGATTAACCCATTGATATCCAAAAGATATAAAACCTTCTTGGCCGGATTCAGGAATGGGCAGATCAATATAACTGGAGGAATCCAGCGGTATAAGTTCGCCAGTTTTTTTATCTTGTTTTTTGCTGACGGTTACATTGTGACCTATGAATGTAGCCCCAGTATAAATAGAATGGTTTGATGAAGGCGATTCTCCAAAATTGATTGGATTGGTCATTGAAAAAGAAACGCCATTTTTCATGTCTATCATGTAGGCTTTTTGATAAGGACGAATTGCAGCATCCATATTGCGGGAATAAATAATACTCCACAATGGGCCAAAATGTGCAGTTGTGTAACCGAGCAGTAGTCCACTTTTATTTATATCGCTAGGGACAAGATAACCAATCAACTCAAAAATGTTTCTCCCCAATGCATCCGTTATTGCAGACGTTATCAAAGGAGACGATGGGATCGGTAAGACTAAAGTGCCTAAATGACGCATGTGTTTTGTAAATCTGTATTTTTCAGGAGGAGAAATTTCTGGTAGCGTATCAGGTTTTTGATTAACAAAGCTGACATCAGGTCCCGATTTTAGCCAAGAGGTATAATTATCTCTTAATGAAAGCGGTGCTGTATCAGGAGTGCGGAAGGGATCAACCTTTACTAGACGAACACTATCTACAACCCCAAGAGACAATGAGAGCAGAAGTGAATCTTTTGGCATCCATTGATGAGTCCAGATGCCGTCACCTGCATCTGTATTTATGATTACTGTTTCAGAACTCAAATCGACGGTATGTATGTTCGGAACCCCATTGGCATTTGATGTATAAGAAATTGACTGACCGTCAGGATGCCAAACCGGGGAAATATCGGCCATGGGATTAGTTGTGATCTGTTTCAATTGTTTTGTTGAAAGGTTGAATGTATAAATATCCATATTCCCATTTTTTGGATTCATAGAAAACGCAATTGAACCACTATCTGGAGCAATGGATAAAAATGCAATTTGTGTATTATCTGTAAATTCGGTGAGGTTTCTGGGCTCGTTTTCTATCAGTCCACTAGTGAAAATATTGGATATATTATTATGGTGAGCCACATATGATACAGTATTTGAATCAAGCCAGATTGGATAGGTTGCTCTCAGGGATTTTGTAAGCCAAAAATGTTTTTTAGTTTTTGTGTCATATACTTTTATATCATAAATCTGAGATTGATTTACACCAAAATGATATTTTGAATAAGCAAGCTTAGTGCCATCAGAGGACCAGGCCATCGATTGATGAAATTGACCATAATCTATTTCTTCTTTTTCCCACAGAACCTTTGGTTTGAAATCTTTTTCTATAGCTATAGAGTCTTTTTTAGTTTTCTTATCCTTCTTTTTTAGTTTTTCAATATTTTTTTCCCATTTTTGCAACCGCTTTCTTTCGGCGCTTGTATCGCGGCGGGTAATAATAAGAGACACATCTTGTTGGTCCTTATCTAAAAGACCTAATATTGCTAGCTTAGTACTATCTTCGTAAAAAGAAAATGATTGCATTTTCTTAATTGGAAGAGACACAACTTCACCCATTTCTTTATAAGTTTCTTTTTGTGCGCGATAGCCATAATAGTAGGTGTTCATATGCCTTCGCCAATCTTCATTAAATTGACTTACCGTTACTCCGGTCGCTTTTTTAAACCCACTTCCAAATCGAAATAATTTGAATGAATTGCGATACGCTAACGTTGCAGTTATCGTTGAATCGCCAAACCGATCAGCCCAGTATAGCATTTTTGAAAACCCATCATGGTGAGGATCCATTGAACCCATTTTATTTAGTAATACATGAGCCTTGTGAGAAAGGTCTGCGCGATAGGGCCGCCATTCCTCGGTCTCATATTCTGCAGTACCTTCCACGACCCAACCGGGCATACCAGAAAGGAGTTGACTCATCGGCTGTGGGAGCCAAGTCTTTGTTTTATGCAGTAGAATAATATGTTGAAGCTCATGTGATAAAACCTGCTCAAGCCATTTACCTTTTTCTAGCCAAATAGCCGCATCATTTTGATCTACCCAAATAAATGTTTGATAGGTATACATCGCATAACCATTCATAATTTCATCTTCTGTTGTAAAAATAATGTCAATTTTGGGAATTGTATCAACATCCATTTGTTCCAAAAGAATTGGGCGAACATGTTCTGCAATAACAGCTCCTTCTTTCCCAATAGATTCTATACCCTGATGGTAATGGATATTGAAATGTTTGGTTGAGATTGTTTGCCACTTTAATTCGGAATGAACCCGACCAGACATCATCCAAGTGCCTTGGGCATGTATAATTGTAAAAATACTTAGAAATAATAAAATCAATTTTTTCACTAGAGTTCCTTTATCCTTCTTTCTCATCTAATTTATTAAGTGCAACATAAAAAATTATTCCAAACATAATTCCCAGTAGCGAACTCTTTAAAGCCAACGCCATGCCAACACCAAAAACGAGTCCAACGGCTAAAGCTTTAATATTCAACTTTTTCTTCATTGTATCTCCTTATTTAGTTTTTCTATGCGCAATGTGTCTGATATAACATTTTGATTTGCGCGAAGATACATTGAAAATTTTTTAGTAAAAATAAACCCTTTGGGTTATGAGCCCGATGCAGTAACCTTCGCCTAAGTGCCTAGAATCGCTTGTTAAATTGTAATAAAAGCGTTTAAGTTTAAAGAACTTATGAAATACTTTCCCCCCATAAATAATAATAACAATAAGAATGCCAATAATTTTGGCCTGGGGTGTTTCGTGTAATCTGACGAGACTTAAAAAACCATTTAAAAGCCCCTACGATTAATGTTTGTAGGGGCTTTTTTTTTACAACAAGGAAAAATAATGTGTGGAATATTTTCTTATAAAGGAAGAAGCTATAACTGGCAAGACCTTCAGGATGCCTTTTCTCTGATTAGTTACAGGGGGCCAGACAATAGTCAGCATAATACAATAGCTGATGATGTATTATTTGCTTTCCATCGATTAGCAATTATGGGCACCACAAAGTCTGGTGATCAACCGATGAAACATCCTCATGATGAGTCACTAACTTTAATTTGTAATGGTGAGATATATAATTATAAAGACCTTGCTGAAAAATATAATTTCAACTTAGAGACTGGTTCAGACTGCGAAATTATTCTATGTATGTATAGAACATTTGGTATAGAGAAGATGGTTAAAGAGCTAGATGGTGTTTTTATGTTTGTACTCCACGATGCAACAACTAATCTGTTATTTGCATCAAGGGATCCTATTGGCGTTCGTCCAGGATTTATAGGAATGAAAGAAAAGGAACTTTTTATTGCTTCCGAAGCAAAACCACTGATGGAATTCTGTGATGAAGCTATACCCTTCCAGCCGGGGACATGGTGGAGCTCTGAAGCGCCAAATAAATTTAACCGCTACTTTAATTATAATGGTGGCTCAATAAAGGAAACGGATGAAAATGATATTTGCACACAGATTAGAACATTGCTAACCAATGCTGTAAAAAAACGACTCATGGCTGAAAGGCAGATTGGTTGCCTTTTATCAGGCGGGCTTGATTCCAGTCTTATTACAAGTCTTGTTTCTCATTACAATCAAGATAATCAGTTAAATACATTTTCAATCGGAATGCCAGACAGCATAGATCTGAAGTATGCACAGACAGTGGCTAATTTTCTAAATACACAACATCACCAGATTGAAATTTCTGAAAAAGAATTCTTGGGCGCTATTGAAACTGTCATCTACAATATTGAATCCTACGATACCACTACAGTTAGAGCAAGCGTAGGAAATTATCTAATTTCAAAATATATCAGGGAGAATACAGATTGTAAAGTTATTTTCAATGGAGATGGCAGTGATGAGGTTTGCTGCGGATATACATATTTGAAACAGGCTCCATCCCTTGAAGCCTTGCAAAATGAAAGTGAGCGGCTGGTAAAGGAAATACACTATTTTGATGTTTTAAGATCGGATCGGAGTATCAGCTCCAATGGTTTGGAAGCCCGAACTCCCTTTTTGGATAAAGCTTTTGTTGAATATTATTTATCAATTTCTGCAGAGCTTAAAAAATTCGACGGCAAAAAAAGATTAGAAAAATACCTGCTAAGAAAAGCTTTTGACCAAAAAGGATTTCTTCCAGATGAGGTGCTCTGGAGACGAAAATGTGCTTTCTCAGATGGGGTCAGTTCACAAAAAAGATCATGGCATAAAATTATTCAAAATTTTGTTAATCAAATAATAAGTGATGAAGAATTCCTTGAGGAAAGAAAACGTTTGAAACATTGTAGGCCCCAATTAAAAGAAAGTTATTATTATCGTAAAATTTTTGAATCCTTTTTTGGCCATCATGATAAATTAGTTCCTCATTTTTGGATGCCAAAATGGGTTGATTCAAATGATCCATCTGCTAGAGAATTAGAGGGTTATTCAGAATAAATATTATCCTAAAAATTATTTTTTAAAATCTAAGTTACTATTTTGGAATTCCTGTTTTTATAGTAGCCAAACCCCTCGTAGCAAATGGCCAAGTTGCTCCGCCAAGCACAGCATCCCAGTCGTTTTCATTAGCCCACCAGCCATATAATAGATGATACCATGCTCGCGTGGCTTCTGATGCAATATCTCGTGTTAAGACAATTACACCAACATCCAAATGTTTTGGAGCATCTTCATATGATGGTACTCTTGGACCAAACTGATCAATCATTTCTTGCACACCAAATTCAACAATAGTTCCGTATTCGGATTGATCGATAATATTATCATAACAATATAACCCAGATGGGCCCGTGGAAAAATATGAAGGTTCACCCTTACTATCATTTTGGTAAAAACAATCATTCAGTTTTATGTCACTTTCATCCCCTACCCCAGCACCAAATAAATAATATCTTTTATTCGCTTCTTCTGGAGATTTAAATCCCATCATATATAATAGGATGTCGTCATATCGTTCATGTTTCATTGGATTTATGGGAACCATGGTAAATGTTCCATCACCAACCCAGACTTGACGATTGTACTCATCCCTGCCCTCGGTAAATGTTCCATCATCATTCTTTTCGATCTGTACTTCTTTCCATATTCCATCTTTATCTTTTACTCTGACAGTTTTGAAACTTCCTCCAGCGCGACGAACCACTAAGGGTCCGGTCATAACGTTGGAGACAGTTGTACTTGCACTAATATGCCTTTCATTAGGGGGCCAATTCCAAGCGAGATAATCAAAATCCCGAGCCGGCCAAGTTTTTATACCCCTATCTCCATGGATTCTTGGGCCTATCCCCATCCAGTGACCAAATTCATGGTTTAAACCAGATACCGATCTCGACTCTCCGAACCATATATTTCCTTTTAACCGTGGATAGTCATGTGCGATATTTGGATGTCCTAAGAAGGTTTTAGGGCATCCAAATATCACCTCATCATATCTTTCTTTGTGATCCCATGGCCACACCCACTTTTTGTCTGTCCACTTATTCATCCACACTCCTGTATGACATATAGGATCACCATAGGTCATAATGCCTTGAATATCATCTCGAACTCTAAAATAACCCTTACCCCAAAAAGGCACATCTGGAACAAACACAAGATGATCAAAGACATCACCAAATTGACTTAATACTCTTATTGCCGAAATACTGGTTGTTGGGTTATGCAAAGGTCCATGTTCATAATATTCCGCAAAGAACTGGTCCTCTGGATCTTTGTAAATAAATTCGTAACGATCGCCAATAGCCACGAATAATGCATTGGATGTTCCTTGCAAACCATCACCATAATCTTCAAACTTTATTTTTCCTCTTAATTTTGGGTTAATTATAAATAACTCCTCAGCCTCGTCTGGGTAGTTATAAGGATAGACTGCGACCATTCCATCAAATAAGAGAGGGTTATAATTAAGCTGAAGATCGTTCATAGAAATACATGACCTTGAATAAAGTCCATCACCGGAAATATCATCACCATGTGTCCCGTCATCATACACTTTAAATAGTTTATTAGTTGGTCCATTTTGCACGATTTTTGTGGTTTCATCACCAAACATAAATTTTGGGAAGAAACGCTTAGCTGGCCTGTACGAATTACCGCCCTGATGAATTTTGTCCAGTGTGGTTATGTTTTCCAACTCTATTTTGTTTAGACGATAATGAAGTTCACCACAATCTGATGCTCGCTGCGGTTGGAAAGGATCCCCCGCCCTGGGGAGGAGACGTACTGTTGGGTCCCCGGCTGTTGCACACCCCCAAAAAGCCAACCCAATCAATAGTAGTATTGTGATGCGGTTAATCATAGCCAAATGTACCCACCCCCCGGAAACAAAAAATCCGATTAAACTCAATAAAGCTCCAATCGAGTTATGAGCCTGATTCAAATTTAATATTTTCGAGTAGCGATTATATGGTTTTGTTTCTGGTCCCCCCAGTAATGGTAGCCCATAGGAAAGGGAAGATGCTTAATTAGAGCAGCCTCAGTTTCTTGGTAGCGTTTCATAAGATCAGGCTGGTGGGTGTAGGGTTCGAAGTCTTTGATGGGCCATGTGTATTCACCATAGAGCTGTAGAGCCCAAATGCTCTCATCAAAATATTTCAAAGAAATTCCAGTATCATCCTGGAAGATGGTTTCACTGACCTCGAGCACAATGGAGCGAGTCACTGAAAATTCACGGCAACACATAAGGTATGAAGCAGCCTTAATAAATGTATTC
>Ga0209034_10000616_pt1 | contig 17734 bp, 18 predicted proteins | sample MarorgKNORR_S2LV_2_FD_188219 | JGI IMG/M metagenome (GOLD analysis project Ga0209034, IMG submission 188219) | Marine microbial communities from the Southern Atlantic Ocean, analyzing organic carbon cycling - 250m_A/KNORR_S2/LV (SPAdes) (version 2) | ecosystem: Environmental > Aquatic > Marine...
ATCCATCTAAGGGAAAACAATGTGCAGAAGAAAGCCGAAATGATTTGAAAGAATCCGTTAGTAATTCAGATATGGTATTCATTGCTGCAGGTATGGGAGGTGGATCTGGAACAGGAGCAGCACCAGTTATTGCTGAGGTAGCAAAAAGTTCTGGAGCTTTAACTATTGGTGTTGTCACAAAGCCTTTTGGCTTTGAGGGAACACAAAGATTAGATGCGGCTCTTGAAGGTATAGAAATCTTGAAGAAAAATGTTGATACTTTAATCGTTGTACCTAATGATAAATTATTAGAAACTGAAGATAATCTTTCTATGTCTGACGCCTTCGATTTGGCAGATGATGTACTAAGAGTTGGTATTGAGTCTATTTCAGAATTGATATTGGTTCCAGGGGAGATCAATTTAGATTTTGCTGATGTAAAAACAATCATGGAAAATGCTGGTCCCGCTTGGATGGGTATCGGTGAAGGTGCAGGTGAAAATCGTGCAACAGAAGCAGCAGAGAGAGCTGTTTCTTCTCCGCTTTTAGAAATGCCTATTGATGGAGCAAAAGGTGTCATTTTCAATGTTTCTGGAGGCTCTGATATTACCTTGGATGAAGTTACAACTGCGTCTGAAGTGATAAAAGCGAAAGTTCATCCTGATGCAAACATTATTTTTGGAAGTGTTACTAACCCTAAAAATGATGGGAAAGTTAGGATAACAGTTATAGCAACCGGATTTCCTGAAATGTTGGATGATGACTTTGTAAATAGAAATATTAAGCAAGAAGGAGTGGCCTTTGATGACCTTGAAGTTCCTCCTTTTCTCAGAAAACACCCAGGAGCTCTTAGGAGATTAAGATCAGGAACTTTATAAATTTATTTTTGTATTAAGATTTTATTTTTTATTAAATAAATTTCTTAGATTCCGATGAACAAATACTTTTAAGCTTTCTTTTTTTCTGGAATATTATCAAGAACTTCATTCATATTAGCTGTTCGTCCATTATATCTAGGATCACACACAATAATAAACGCATGGGCTACAGCTTCAGAATGAGATATATCAACAGATATTAAGCTAAATTTAAATCTTTTGAGTATTTTTTTTATTTTGTTTTTATTTGCATTTGATATGATCTTTTGTTTGATTTTTTTCTCTGAAAAACCGAGTTCTATTTTTAACATAATCCTTATTAATTCGTTATTTTTATTTACGTTTATTATTTCATTTAAAGTTTTGTCTATTGAGTTAGAATTTTTCAAATATACTATTTCATCGTCTTCAAATATACATATTATTCCTGATTTGTTACCCAACATCCAAGTATGTTCCTTGTTAATAGGCATTCTGTTGTTTTCTGTAAGTAAGATATAATCTGACTTCCAAGATTTCAGGTGTGATTCTGTAAATTGGTTCATGATTTATATTATATTTATTCGTTTGAGAAAAAATTTTGTATATTTTTATATTATTATAATGTTATGGATAGAAAAGTTGGTAATTTAATCACTCGAATTCACGCATCTGATAATTTTAAAGGATCTTTAGTTGTTACTGGTTGCGGTTCTATGTCAATAGCTTGGTTATTTTCTATTCCTGGGTCTTCCAAGACACTTCTAAGTGCATACGTTCCATATTCAAAAAAATCACTAGAATTATATTTAGGGAAACATCTAACTAACCATGTGAGTGAAAAAGAAGCTTTGTCTATTGCTGATGTGGCTTATAATAATACATTAAAGTTTATTAATACGTCTGAAAAAGATATTAAAGTCTTTGGAATTGGTTGTACTGGTGCGATTGCTACAAATAGGAATCGAAAGGGTGAAGATAGGGCGCATATTGCTATCAAATCTAAAAATAAAGAATGTATTTATTCTATTTATTTCAACAAGCTAAAAAGGGATAGATTATCTGAAGAAATAATTGTGAGTAAGCAAATTATAAACGCTATTGCATGTATTTCTGAAATTCCTGATTCTATTCCATTAGATTTATTAGAAGATGAAAAATTTTTTGAAACAAATTGAACGCTTAGAAAATAATGAAATTGATCATTTTATTATTAATAGGGAATTTACTGTATTGAATAAAGATATAATAAAATCCATAATTTTGTCAGGATCTTTTAATCCTATTCATTCCGGGCATAGGTCACTTTTAGAATATGTCTCTGCTTTACTTGACAGGAACAAATATTATGAAATATCAATAATGAATGTTGATAAACCATCACTCTCTATAGATGAGCTTTTACTTAGAATTCCAAATTTCTCTTCGGATGAAAAAATAATAATTACTAATAGTAGTAAATTTATTGATAAAGTAAAAATATTTCCTAATACTTGCTTTGTAGTTGGATACGATACAGCAGTGAGAATTCTTGATGAGTCATATCTATCTGATAATGAAACCTTGGATGAATTCTTAAATATGGTTAGTTCTAGAAATTGTTTTTTTATAGTAGCAGGTCGTGTAGATGAAAATGGAAAGTTTAATAATTTAAAATCAGATCAGATAAAAGAGAAATATAGATCTTTATTTATGATTATTGGCGAGGAAGATTTTCGGTCTGATATTTCCTCTACAGATATAAGATAATAATAAAATTTGACAAAAATTTTGACAATAATATTCATTCTAATTATTATATGTATTCCATGAGTGAATTGAATAATATAATTTTTTTAGATACCAAAGTTTCCGCAGGGTTCCCTTCTCCAGCAGATGATTTTGTATCTTTTGATTTAAACTTACATGATTATCTTGTTAATAACCCTATATCAACGTTTTGTATTCGAGTTACTGGAGATTCTATGATTAACATTGGTATATTTTCTGGTGATATATTAATTATTGATAGATCTATCAATCCAATAAATAATCACATTATTTTAGCAGTGTTAGATGGAGAATTTTTATTAAAGAGGTTAAGTTTTCAAAAAGGAAATGTTGTCCTTAAAGCGGAGAATCAGCATTACCAACCAATTCTTGTAAATAGAAATAGAGATTTTAAAGTTTGGGGAGTTGTAATAGCATCTATAAAGAAATTTCTATGATAGCTTTGATTGACTGTAATAATTTTTATGTCTCTTGTGAAAGAATTTTTAATCCAGATTTAAAAGGCAAACCAGTAATTGTCTTGTCTAATAATGACGGTTGTGTTATTTCTCGTTCTGAAGAAGCGAAGAAAATAGGTATACAAATGGGTGTTCCTATGTTTAAAATCAAAGATTTGATTCATATTAATAAAATATTCGTGTTCTCTTCAAATTTTACCTTATATGCTAATATGTCCAGACGAGTAATGCATATTTTAAAAACATATTCAGAAAAGATAGAAATTTACTCGATAGATGAAGCTTTTATAGAATTAAGACTTCACAAATCATCCTATCAGGAATGTAGAAATATTCTCGATAGCATTCAAAAATTTACAGGTGTTCCTGTATCGATTGGGATGGCTGAAACTAAAACTTTGGCTAAAATAGCAGTTTTATTGGCAAAAAAAAGAAACGATAATATATTTATTTTTAATGAATATTCTAATGTTTTAAATTTATTAAAAAATATAGATATTTTTGATATTTGGGGGATAGGGCAAAAGTATTCAAAATCTTTTTATAAAAATAGTGTTTATACTGCTTTCCACCTGATTCAGTTAAATGAATCATGGATCTTAAGTAATTTTAATATTAATGTTTTAAAAACTTATATGGAATTAAAAGGAGTTGTTTGTTATCCTATAGAAACTTATAAAAAATCCAAGAAAAGTATAACTGTATCCAGATCTTTTGTTGATCCAATATTATCATTTGATATTTTAGAAAAATATATTAATGATTTTGCATTTCTATGTTCTTACAAAATGAGATTAGAAAAAAAGAGATCCAATTCCATGTCTGTATTTATAGAAACAAGCTTCTATCACGATAATATATATTCAGGATTTATTTCAGGAAAATTTTTCAATTCCACAGACAATTACATAGAAATAGGAAAAAAATCCACCTTATTATTAAAAAAGATTTTTAGAAAAAATTCCAAGTATAAAAAAGCAGGAGTTATTTTGAATGAATTAGACAATTTTGACTCATATCAGATACCTCTTTTTGCTGATAAAACTCAAGATAAAGTTATTTCTAAGGAGTCTTTGATGTGTTCCATCGACTATATTATCAGTAACTTTGGATATTCAAGAATTAAATTAGCTTCACAAAATTTGAGATATGATTGGAGGACTAACAAGAAACATATTTCTCCAATGTATCTAAGTGAGTGGAACGAAATACTTGAGGTTAAAATATAGTTATTTTTTTTCCTTAAATATAGCGAAAGAAGAAGTGTAACCATGTAAAAAAGTTCTATCCCCAATAGGGCTTATTTCTCCGTTTGAGAAAAAGCCAGTTACCGGTGAATTATTATCTATAACATTTTTATAAAGATTAATATCGTGGTGCGATTTTCCCAATAGATATTTACCTCTACCTACGCTTGAAAACATTAATGTAGATTTTATTGTTTTACTTTTTTCTTGATTATATTCTGATAACATTTTTTTTAATTCTTCTTGAGCTACACCAGAATCTCGTAAATGAAATTGTACAATCTGCCCATCTGTTATTGATTCCCCAATGGTGATAGAGCCCGTATCTTTGTCTATTGAAGATATGTTTCTAATCATGTACTGGATTTTATCTCTATTGTTCGATAATCTATCCATCAACATTCCTATTTGTAGTGCATTGTTCATGTATTCTTTATCTTCATCCGATGCTTCATCATATAATTTTTTTATTGCTACTATTGGTAATTCTCCATCCAATTCATGAATGACGTTATTTGATGATTGTGTAACGATCATTGGTTCACCTATAGGTCTACAGCTTTGAGCGACTAAAACATCTAATTCAAAATTACCTGATATTAACAATCCACAACTACCTTTATAGTAAGTTTTTTCATTAACAAACAATGCGTTTTCCCCTGGTTTATTACCTCCAGATGCTAAAGCTCCAATTGTTTTACTACGTGGAAATGCAAAATCTAGTCCATCTAGTATATATTCTGTTCTTATAGAAAAAGGATCTGGGAACAATACAATTGTTTTGGGATCTTCGCCAACTTTACCAACGATTTTTTCCCAAGATTTAGGGCCCTCATCAGGACTAGGTAATTCATCTTGATAGAAATGAAATGGGGTTATTTTTACATTTGGTAAACTAGCAACAATTATTGAAATCCCAGGAAGATATTCAAATTCTTGACCTTCTCCAATTACTCCAGAGGCCGAACATCCTATCACTTTGTCACAGTTTATTGCATCCTTTATTTTATTTGTTACTTCTTCATAATCAGATGAATGATGAGATGAAATAAAAACAATAGCTAAATCAGCTTTTTTGTTTCCTAATTTTACTGATATGTCTCTAGTTATATCTTCTAATGCTCTATCAAAAGAGGGAGAATTTGAAACAGATGAACACCAAAACATAAAAATTACCTTTCTTTAAGTTCCAATAAAGTTGACCTGATCGCTTCAAGGGTTAAATCAATATCTTCCGAACTATGCGCAGTAGATAAATGAACCCTTCCATTGGACGATAATCTTATACCTTTGTTAAACATTAGTTTGCAAAATACTTTGTATTTATTCTCGTCACAATAGTTGAAATGTTCTCGCCAATCTTTAATGTTTTTTTTATTAGTGAAAGATATAGAAAAAACTGATCCTAACCCTTGAACATGAATATTTGAATCTAATTCATGTGATAATTTTTCTATTCCTCCAATTAACTTTTCCCCCTTATTATCAAGATCTTCATAAAAATTATTATCATTAATCATTACATCTAAAGAAGCATTGGCTGCTGCTATTGATGCGACATTAGAGTTAAAGCTTCCACCATGATATACTATTCCATCACCTACTAGCTTCATAATTTCATTACGACCTGCGAGCATTGCAATAGGGAAGCCACCCGCAAATGATTTTGCAAAGGTTGCCAAATCAGGCTCAACTCCAAAAAACTCTTTTGCACTTCCTTTTAAAACTCTAAAACCAGTGATAACTTCGTCGAATGCTAGTAGAGATCCATTATTATGACACAATCTTTTTACTGATTCCAAATATGATTTGTTCGGAATTATACAATTAGTATTAGCTAAAATAGGTTCCATAATAACTCCAGCAATATTATCAGAATATTTTTCAAATATTTTGTTTAAGTGTTCTATATCATTCCATCTGGCTATAATGATGCTTTTACTAGTCAGAATATCCATTCCAGTAGATTCAGGTACTGGAAGAGGACTTATTTCATCTCCAGCATATTCTAAATCGGGATGAACTGAGTAATTTATAGAATCCATCCAGCCGTGATAGTGCCCTTCGAATTTGATAAATAATTGCCTATTCGTATAGCCTCTAATTAGCCTAATAAGTAATTGATTTATTTCTGTTCCACTAGAAGCAAATCTAGCAGTCCAATTATCTACATTTAAAATTTTTAATGCTTTTTTAGCTACTTCGATTTCATTTTCAAATTGAGCTGCATATATCATTCCCTTTTTAATCTCATTAGAAACAGCATTATTTAAAAAGTCAGGAGCATGTCCAAAAATATTTGGTCCCATTCCTTGTATATAATCTATATATTCATTATTATCAACATCCCATATTTTTGACCCTTTAGCACTTTTAATAAAAAGAGGAACTTTTGAATGTTCTAGAGTTCTAATTTGAGATGAAATACCACCACTAATATATAATTTTGCTTTTTCATAAAGTTTTTTTGAGTTAGATAATTCATGCATAAAAAGATTCCGATCCTTTATTTATTTCAAAATATTTGATTTATAGTTAGTATATATTTCATTATGAAAAAAATTATAGGTAAAAAAATACTATTTTATGATACTGTTAGTTCCACTATGGATCTAGCTAAAAAATTGATTGGGAATGATAATGATATTGGAACTATCATTGTTGCTCAAAATCAAACTCATGGTAGAGGTAGTAATAACAGGAAATGGATATCTAATGGTGGAGATGCATTGTTTTCTTTCATTTTAAAATTTTCAATTAAGCACATACATTTATTGGCTCTAACCACTTCGTACTCAATTATGCAAATAATAAAATCAGAAACAAAATCCTCATTGAAAATAAAATGGCCAAATGACGTCTTGGTTGATGAAAAAAAAATTAGCGGAGTGTTAGTAAATAATTTCGTTAATAAATCTGACGAAATTTGGGCAGTTGTTGGTGTTGGTATCAACGTAAATTCTAATCCGGAAAACATTGCGGATTTGATATATCCAGCAACTAGTATGAAAAATTTGACAAATAGAAAGTTTAATGTAAAAAACCTTATTGAAAAATTCTCTGAAAGATTTAGCAAAGATTATTTAAATTTGATATCTAATGATAATTTCTATCAAAAGATAGAATCTCATCTTTACTCTATTGGTGAAGAAAGAATAATCCGAAATATTTATAATCGTTCAGATAAAAAAACCAAAACAACTAAACAAAAAATATTAGGATTGAATAGTGATGGCACTCTTTTGGTAGAAAACATTAATGGCATTACGGAGTCTATAAGTTCAGGGGAGATAGCTTTTATAAATAATTAAAACAAAGAAACAATTACTTCTTTTAGAATTTGAATTATCAAAATTGATGCTAATACAGAAAGATCAAACATTCCTGTTTTAGGTAAGATTTTTCTTATTCTTTTCAATATAGGTTCAGTAACTAAATATAAAAGTTGTACAAAATAAAACCTATGAATATTTGGAAAATAAGATAATATAGCACGTAATATAAACAAACCTGCATAAATATTTAAAATTGTAATAATTATTGATATCATTTAATTTATTTTTTTTGATAGATCTTTGCTACGATTAACAGCTGAATTTATCATTTTGAAAACTATATTATCTATATCTATTTTATCAAGAAAATTTAGTCCGGCTTCTGTAGTACCTCCGGGAGAAGTTACTGCTTCTTTTAATTCTTTTAATTCTTTATCAGATACTTCTAATAAACTTGCACTTCCGAAGAATGTTTCTGTAACCAACTCTTTACTTAAAGTTTCAGATAGACCTATCTTTTTACCTGCATTGATCATTGATTCAATAAATTTAAAAATAAATCCAGGGCCACTACCTGATAATGCAGTCGCAAGTTCTATCTCATTTTCTGAATCAACTCTCACTGATTTCCCAATAGAATTTAATATATTTTGAACTATATTTGCATCATTTTTTTCTACCTCTTTAGTATTGGTCCATACACTCATACCTTTTGAAATCTGAGCTGGAGTATTGGGCATAACTCTCACGATTTTTTCCATTTTTGTTTCTTTTTTTATTTGATTTATAGTAACTCCAGCCATTATTGAGACCAAAGTTTGATTATTTGAACAAAATTTAATTAAATCTTTTGTAATTTCGTTAAATGATTGTGGTTTAACACATAGCCAAATTAATTTTGAATCGTTTATTTTTTCATCAATTTTATTTATGAACGTGACACTTGGATTTTTTAGATCAATCAATTTTTTTTCGTCCATATCAACTATAAGCACCTTGTTGGTCAATTTAGATTTTTGCATTCCATTATAAATTGCAGATCCCATATTGCCAAACCCTATAAATGTTATTTTATTTTGATCCATTTTTATACCAATTTAGATTTTCCAGATAAATTTTTAGCTAATTTAATTGCTTCAATCATACTTGTTGGGTCAGCAATATTCTCCTTTGCTATGTCAAATGCTGTTCCATGGTCAACTGAGGTTCTGATGAAAGGTACTCCTAGATTTACAGAAATAGATTCTTCAAAACCATATACTTTTATAGGGATATGTCCTTGATCATGATACATTACAAGAACCACATCATATCTGTTTCTTATAGCGTCATAGAAAATCGAATCTGCTGGATGTGGTCCAGTTGAATTAATTCCATCTTTATTACAGGCTTTGATTGCCGGGGAAATTTCTTTTTCTTCCGTATCTCCTATCAAACCACCATCCGAAGCGTGAGGATTAAGAGCAGCTACTCCTATTTTAGGATTATTGATACCCCATTCTGTAAAGTGTTTGTGTGTTAAACGTATTGCTCTTTCTACATTTTCTTTGGTTACATATTTACATGCTTCAGATAGAGAAAGATGAGTTGAAAGATGCATACACCTTAAATTTTTAGAAACAAGCATTGTTGCCACATAATCTGATTTTGATTTTCTTTTAAAAATTTCTTGATGCCCGATATCTTTAAATTTTGCTAATTGCCAACTTTCTTTATTTATTGGGGCAGTACAAATTGCATCAACATCTCTATTAAGGGCAAGATCAGTAGCATATTCTACCCAGTCGTGGGATGCTATACCTGCTTCTTTACTGTTGATACCTTTAATGAATTCATGATTTTTCCATTTATTATCATCAAAAATAAAAATTGTTTTTTTATTAGGAGTAATGTTTTTAACATTATTAACTATTTTTGTTTCTATTTGTAATTTGTTGACTTTAAACATTTCAATTATTGTTTTTGAATCGCCAATTACAATGGGTAAAATTTCTGAATTTTCCAAAAAGTATTTTATGGATTTTACTACAACTTCAGGGCCTATTCCTGAGGGATCTCCAATTGTTGTAGCAATTTTCATTTTATACTATACCTTATAATTCAGTCATTAACATTTTGAATAACCACAGCTGTAACACTTTTGACATCCCTCTTCAAATGCTAAGTTTCCAATTTCACAATCAGGACACTTTTGTGTTATGTTATTGCCAGATGTAACTTTAACTGTTACAGTTTCATCTTCAGGTAAGTTAATCATAGTTGGTTGAGTAGATTCTTCTAATTTTTTTGATTTTGTTCTTTCAGAAAACATTGATTCTTGAGTACCTTCATTTGTTATATTATCTTTTTTATCAGAAGTTATTTTTTCAAGAACCATTGCTAGAGCATCTGGAACGGACCTTATCAGATTTCCTTCATCCCAAGCAGGGATATCTGTAATCCCTCTTAATTGTTTAATGACTTCTTTTGGATCTATCCCAGATCTTAAACATAGTGATACAATCCTTGATACTGCCTCTGCCATTGCTGCATCATTGCCTCCAGCTTTACCATGTGTTGTAAAAACTTCAAAAGGCTTATCTTTTGACATGTTGACAGTAACATATAAATTTCCTCTTCCTGTTTTTACTCTTGATGTTATTCCATATAACTCAGTTGGTCTATTCATGGGTGTTATGTAACTTTGTAGATTTGAGTTAGATAATACTTTTTCTTCTTCATTTTGATTATCAACGTTGTTATCACCATGATTATTTAAATCTTCTCTCGTTTTGTCCTCTGATGCATCATGACCTTTTGTTAGTACTTCTACCTGTCTTGACCCTGATCTATAGACTGTAATTCCTTTACATTTTGTTTCCCAAGCCAACATATATGCATCTTCAACATCTTGTATCGTAGCTTCATTTGGAAAGTTTATTGTTTTGGAAATACCTGCATCTGTACTTTTTTGAAATGCACTTTGCATCAGTACATGGTTTGTTGGTGATATATCAGCTGCTGTATGGAAAAGATTTTTCACCTCCTCAGGGACCTCTGCTCTATCTTGCAAAGAACCACCATCTGATAAAAATTCCATTAATTCATTCGAATAGATATTTTTGTATTTACAAATTGTTTCAAAATTCTTATCGACATAAAATAATGTTTCGCCTTCTAATATATTGTGCTTTCTATATGCTAAAGAAAAAATAGGTTCTATGCCTGATGATGCGCCAGCTATCATAGAAATTGTTCCAGTAGGGGCCACAGTTAATCTACAGGCGTTCCTTAAGGGTTCTTCTCCATTACTTTCCATTTCTGATCCTTCCCATTTTGGGAAAGATCCACGTTCTATTGCCAAAGCTCTTGATTCATAATCAGATTCTTGTTTGAAAAAGGACATCAATTTTCTACCAATTTCTATTCCTTCTTCTGAATCATAAGATATTCCCAGTTTAACTAACATGTCTGCAAACCCCATTACGCCCAAACCTAATTTCCTTGTTCCAAGATTCATTTCTTCTATTTCGGCTATTGCGTACTTATTAGCATCAATAACATTGTCCAGAAACCTTATGGATAACCTTATTGTTTTGCTTAATCTTGTCCAGTCTATTTCTATTCCTTGTTTTGTGTCAGATAGAAATTTTGATACATCTATTGAACCTAGATTACAAGATTCATTTGGAAGAAGTGGCTGCTCTCCGCAAGGGTTAGTTGCTGTGATCATATCTATATGTTTTACTGGGCTGTTTCTATTTACTTCATCAAGAAAAATCATCCCTGGCTCTCCATTTAGCCATGCACCATTAACTATTTTGTTGAAGACTTCCCTTGCGTCTAATCTACCTACTTCTATTATTTCACTATTTTCCTCTGCAGGATTTTTTTTCATTAGTAAAGGATAGTCAGTGCCATTTTTAACAGCATTCATAAAAACATCTGAAGCACCCACAGAGATATTAAAATTATGAATTTGACCTTCAATGGTTTTACATTCAATAAAATCTAGAATATTTGGATGATGAACGTCCATAACTGCCATATTTGCACCGTCTCTTTTTCCGCCTTGTGTTACCAAGGTAGAAACAGAAGATAGATGTTTTAAGACAGCTATCGGGCCACATGCTTTACCGTGCGTAGTTGCAATTGGTGTCCCCACAGGTCTGATTTCAGACAATGAAAAACCTGTTCCTCCTCCGAATTTTTGAACCATGGCTGCATCATGTGCTGCTTTCATTATCCCTTCCATTGAATCAGTTAAGGGTAGAACAAAGCATGCAGATAATGTACCAGCTCCGGTTCCGGCATTCATCAACGTGGGGGAATTCGGTAGAAACTCTAGGCTAGACATACTTTGATAAAACAGATTTTCAATTTTCTTTATTTCTTCATCTTTTGAGCCGTATGTTTTTTCTATTTTTGCTAAAGCCTTTGCAACTCTTATAAACATTTCGTTGGGATTTTCTACAACATTATCGTTTTCATCTTTCAAAAGGTATCTTTTGTTTAAAACTACTTGAGAATTATCGCTAATAGGAGCTGGTTCAAAATTTTCTAAGATATTTCCATATCTTTCCAAGTTTGTTGATTTATTTTGATCCATCATTTGTTTTTTCTCCTTTTCTCTTAGTTTTTTTTATATTTTCATCTGGGAATAACTGTAGTTGTTGTTTTCCTATTGAGCTGTTTTCTGTTTTTATAGTGTCAATAACTTCTACAAAACCTTCTTCTGTTTCAAAATTTTTATATACACTTGAAAACCTTATGTAACTCACTTTGTCTAGTTGGATCAATTTATCTAGGACCATTTGTCCAATTAAGCTAGATTTGATTTCAGATCCATGGTTTTGTAAAAGGTCGGTTTCAATATTAATCGTTATTTTCTCTATTTCAGATTCAGAAACTGGTCTTTTTGTACATGCGGTAGTAATACTTTTAGCCAACTTTTCTATAGAGAAAGGTTCTTTTCTGAGATCTTTTTTTATTACATTTAACAACTGACTATGAACTTTTTCATAAGTTGTAAATCTCAAAGAACACATTAAACATTCTCTACGTCTTCTAATCCCCTCTTGGATATACCTAGAGTCTACTACTTTTGATTCTTGATGTTCGCAATATGGGCAGTTCATAAAAAAATTGACAAACAGCTACTAGTTTTTAATTAGGATAGTTATTAATATCTACCATTTATAGTGTGTTTGTCAAGGCATATGTACCACATATTGTATTCGGTATTAATTTTTTGAAAACAATATACTGATTTTATGCTTTTATTTGTTATAAAGATAAAAAAGTTATTTTCTTAAAAATGGAGGAATATCTAAATCGTCTGTCCCTGTACTTTTCTGTTGAATGTTAGGTGAAGATGAAGGAGTACTAAAAGGCTCTTTTGTTTCAGACATTCTAGGTGTGGGTTTATCTGCTACTGGGAATCCTGTACCAATTAATGTTATACGCATTTCATTTTCCATTTTTTGGTCGGTAACAGTACCAAAGATAATATTGGCATCTGGATCTACTACTGAAGAAATGGTCTGGGATGCTTGTTCTATTTCATTAATTGATAGATCTGATCCTCCAGTGATATTAAACAAAACCCCTTTAGCTCCATCTATTGTTTGTTCTAACAATGGAGAAGAGATTGCCATTTCAGCTGCTTCAATTGCTTTATCTTCGCCTGTTCCTGTTCCTATGGCCATCCAAGCCGGACCTGCATTCTTCATTATGGTCGTAACATCAGCAAAATCCAAATTTATTTCTCCTGGAATTAGGATTAATTCTGCAATTGATTGAACTCCTTGCCTTAGGACGTCATCAGCTCTTCTAAATGCCATATCCATAGATATATTTGTTTCGGTTGCCAGTAATAATCTATCATTAGGGACTGTGATTAGTGTGTCACATTCTTGTTCTAATCTTATGATACCTTCTTCGGCTTGTTTAATTCTTTGGTTTCCTTCAAATGCAAATGGCTTCGTAACAACTCCAACAGTTAGAGCGCCGGCATCCTTGGCTACACTTGCTACAACGGGAGCTCCGCCAGTACCAGTGCCTCCTCCCATACCTGCTGCTACAAATACCATGTCTTTTTTATTTACTATTTCGAGAATATGTTCTCTGTCTTCTTCATGGCAAAGTCTTCCTTTTTCAGGATTCCCTCCTACACCCATGCCTCTGGCTAATCTATCTCCCACTCTTAATTTGTGAGGAACATCTGAATTTGATAAGGCCTGAGCGTCAGTGTTTACAGCAACATATTCTATATGAGGGATTTTATTTCTATACATTCTATTAACTGCATTGGAACCACCCCCACCAACTCCTATTACTGCAACTTGAGCTTGTCCTATCTCTATTTTTTCTTCAGCCAAATTTGCTCTACCTTTTTCCGATTGATTTTATTTTTTTGAAAAGTTCTATTATATTCATTTTAACACTAGTTTGTATATTTGAGCCAAATTGAGTAATGTTAGGGATATCAATATTACCCTTGATTCCAGTGGATTCATTATCCATTTGTTTAGTAAATTCTGCATTAAAATCGATATTATGCATATAATTTGCCATAGACAATGATGTTAGTGCCTCTAACGTAAGATTTTCTCCTAAAAATTTTATATTTTTTGTATCGGCTAACCTAGTTTTTGCTTGAAAAATATATCTCGCTTGTGCAATTATCCCATCTGCTTTACTCGCTCCTCCAGTTAGAATAATTCTTTCAGGGAGATTTTGTTGTCCAAGGTTTTCTACAATTTCTTGTTTTATCATGGTGAATATTTCCACCACCCTTTCCTTCAACACCTGAGAAATTTGTCTTTTAGTTATTTCCGTTGTTTTAGTTGAATCTTTGTCTTTAATAATTATCTTTTCAGCTATTCTTTCATTTTCTGGTGTACAACTTGTTTCAAGTTTCAATTGGTTTGCAAAGTCTAAATTTGTTGAAAAAGCGATAGATAAATCTGAAGTAAATTGATTTCCTCCAACTGGTATAGAACCCGTATACACAGGATTACCTTTCTTAGTTAAACAAAAATCAGTTGATGCTGCACCTATGTCTATAATTAATGAGCCGATTTCTTTTTCATCAGCATTTAGAAGAAACGATGATGAAGCAATTATTTCGGAAATCATATATTTTGGTTGTAATCCTGATTCCATTATCATAGATTTTACTAAATCAATTTGATTTTTCTCAACATTTACATAAAGATTATGAACTCCTATTTTTTTTGAATGCATGCCAAGTGGATGTCTAATTCCTTCCATACCATCTAAACTATATTCGAGAGGTATAATATGCGTAGTGTTATGGGTAGTAAAAGAATTTATTTTAGGATTATTTTTTGTTAATAAGCTTATTTGTTCTTGTGTTATGATTTCATCATCTTTATCTGTCTGCATAGATGATTGAATAATGACTGAATTATTTGAAGAACCTCCAAATCCTACGTTGCAATAGTCGATTTCTTTGTCTATGTTTTTGAAATCTCTTACTAGATTTTTTAGTTGATTAGTAATTATAATTCTATTTTCTTCATTAAAAGTATCTCGTAAAGGTTCGGCATATGTTTTTTCTGCATAAAAAAGTATCTCAAAATTTGTGATTGTTTTTTCCGTTAATAATAATCTACATGAACTGGATCCTAAATCCAAAGATAATATTTTACTCATTTTTTATTCTCTCTGCTACTCTTAATTTTGCACTCCTGCTACGCCTGTTATCCTGTAATTCATTTATTGAAGCGACTACTGGTTTTTTAGTAATAATTTTAATTTTTGGTTTATGGTTACATTCACATTTTGGTATATTTGGTAGGCAAATACAATATTTTGATTCTTTTTTAAAAAAGTTTTTTACTATTCTGTCTTCCAGGGAATGATATGAAATAACAGCTATCCTACCACCTTCTCCTAGAATATCCAAAGATTGATCAAGAGCTTTATGTAAAGAACTTAATTCTTCGTTAATATATATCCTTATTGCTTGAAACGTCTTTGTTGCAGGATGAATTTTATAATTATTTGATTTGATTCCCTTTTTTATTAATTCTGCTAATTCATCCGCAAATTCTAAAGGGCGATTATTTACTATAATTTCTGCAATTTTACGAGCTTTTCTATCTTCTCCAAAATCAAAGATAATATCAGCCAGTTCTTTTTCACTAAAAGTATTGATAATGTCTTTAGCAGATAATTTTTGTTCAAAGGAAAATCTCATGTCGAGTGGATCATGTCTTTTAAAAGAAAATCCTCTTTTTTCAGTATCTAATTGCAAAGAGGAAACACCTAAATCAAATAAGATTCCATGACAAGGAATGAAATTTTCTTTCATGCAAATTCTTTTTATGTTTTTGAAATTATCATTAACGATGGTTGTTCTGTTTGAAAAGTTAGTTAGTCGATTTTTTGAAACTTCAATTGCTTCATGATCTGCATCAATACCTAAAATTTCTCCTCCTGGATCACTCGCTTTTAAAATTGATTTTGCATGCCCTGATTCACCAAGTGTTGCATCGACAAATCTACCTCCAGGTAATACATTTAACATCTTAAGTATTTCTGGTATCATCACTGGTTTATGATGTATTCCCAAATCTTCCAAAATCAATAAAATCTCCCAATAAATGAAATTAATTTTCAATTATAAAGTATTAATCATCTCATTTTTTATGTTTTTATTTCAATTGAACTTCAAAACGACTTTATGTAAATTATTAAGTAATGATTTTAAATTTTATTTAATAATAGTGAAAAAAAATGAAAAAATTAGCTGTCATAACGATTTCTGATTCACGCTCCGCTGATGGTAAACTTGAGGATTTAAGTGGAGATAGAATAATTAAAATACTTTCAGAAAAGAATTTTTCTCTTCATGAAAGGCTTATAGTTTCAGATGAAATGTCTGAGATATCTCGTAGTTTTAAAAAATGTCTCAGTAATAATGAAGTAGATTTTATTGTAACAACAGGTGGTACTGGTATTTCATCTAGAGATATAACTCCAGAAGTGACGAAAAATTTTATCAATAAAGAAATTGTTGGAATATCAAATGAAATTAGAACTAGGTTTCAAGAAAAAGTACCCACATCTATTTTGTACAGGGGTTTATGTGGTATTTCTGGAAATAAATTGATTTTGAATTTACCAGGAAGTCCAAATGGAGTAGAGGAAGGTTTATCTGTAATTATTCCACTGTTGGATCATATTTTTGACTTGTTATCCGGAAAGACGGAGCATTAAATTGATTAATATTGACATAATTACTTTATTTCCAGAAATTTTTGATCAATTTTTAATTTCTTCACCTTTAAAAAAAACTTTTGATCAAGGATCCATAGAAGTTACAATTCATCAACTGAGAGATTTTACAAAAGATAAGCATAATAAAGTTGATGATAAACAATATGGAGGTGATCCAGGAATGGTTTTGATGGCTCAGCCCCTTATAGATTGCGTTGAACACATTGAAAAAATTAGAAATTCAGAGGCTTTTACAGTTCTTTTATCTCCTCAGGGAGAAAGAATCAACCACAGTATAATAAAAAAAATATCTTTATCAAAGAATGTAATTTTAGTATGTGGTCGATATGAAGGAGTAGATGAAAGATTTATAGAAGAAAAAGTTGATTGTGAATTGTCGATAGGAGATTTTATTTTATCAGGCGGAGAATTGCCCGCATTAATTGTTTTAGAGGCTGTGATAAGACTAATTCCAGGTGTTTTAGGTGATCATAAATCTATGTTGAACGACTCTTTTGGAGTGAATTTTTCAAATAAATTAAAAGGTCCAGTTTATACTAGGCCTAAAGAAGTTGGAAATAAGAAAGTTCCAGATGTATTGCTTTCAGGAGATCATAAAGAAATAAATAAATGGAGAAATAATATATCTAGATATCGAACAAAAAACAGAAGAAAAGATTTATAATAAAGAAGAACAAAATTTACTATCTATTAAATTCACTTAGATGTTATTATTAATTCTTTGTGTGTTTAATAAATTAATTTAGAAATTATCCGATGGCAGAAGAAAAAAATAAAGAAGAACCAAAGGCATCAGAAGTTAAAGAAGAAGCTCCTGTAGAAGAACCAAAGGCATCAGAAGCTAAAGAAGAAGCTCCTGTAGAAGAACCAAAGGCATCAGAAGCTAAAGAAGAAGCTCC